>ERZ773233.1787-NODE-1787-length-12316-cov-2.840307_pt1 | contig 12316 bp, 9 predicted proteins | sample MGYA00580991_ERZ773233 | MGnify/ENA primary metagenome ERZ773233 (study PRJEB29015, sample SAMEA2738178) | human oral metagenome | biome: human oral; feature: human-associated habitat; material: saliva | place: China | collected 2161 ...
CTCGTTTACGACGTTTTGATGTTGGATTACGCCGCAGTAAAGGTTTGCCCGCTCTGCAAGGCTACGGCTACGGACGCGGCGACATTGTCATCAATGTCAGCGTTTATGTGCCCGAAACGCTCTCGGCCGACGAAAAGAAAGCCTTCGAAGCGATGAAGGACAGCGACAACTTGCAACCCAACAAGAGCATTAAGGATAAGATTTTCCAGTCATTCCGCGCTTACTTCAGCTGACAATGAACTATACTGACACGCTCAATTATCTCTATAACGCTGCCCCGATGTTTCAAAACATCGGGGCAGGTGCCTATAAAGCCGGGCTTTCCACCTCACATGCGCTCGATGCGCATTTTGGACATCCGCACCGCTCGTTTCGCAGTATCCATGTGGCCGGTACCAACGGGAAGGGCTCTACCTCGCACACGTTGGCGGCTTTACTTCAAGCCCTGGGTTATCGCGTAGGGCTCTACACTTCACCGCATTTGGTCGACTTTCGCGAGCGCATCCGCGTCAACGGGAAACCCATTCCCAAAGAGCGCGTCATAGACTTCGTGGAACGCGAACGCTCCTTCTTTGAACCGCTCGCCCCTTCCTTCTTTGAACTCACCACCGCCCTCGCTTTTCTCTACTTTGCCGAGGAAAAGGTGGACTTCGCGGTGATAGAAGTCGGGTTGGGCGGGCGTTTGGACTGCACCAACCTCATTTCCCCTGAATTGTGTGTCATCACCAATATCTCTCTCGATCATACACAATTCTTAGGGGACACCCTCGAAAAAATAGCGACGGAAAAAGCCGGTATCATCAAACCCGGCGTTCCCGTAGTCGTGGGACAAACCACGTCGGAAACACGCCGCGTATTCCAAGCGTTCGCCGATGAGGCAAAAGCCCCCCTCTATTGGTCGGAAGAGGAGAGCAGGGTAGTGTCTGCCCAAAATATGGACGGCAAACTTCACTATATGACCACGAATTGGGGCAAAATAGAGGGACAACTCGCGGGCAGCTACCAAATTCACAATACACGCACAATTCTTTCTGCCATCTCACATTTACCGAAAGACGTTTTTCAGAAAGTGACTCATGAAAGCGTACGAGAAGCCTTTGGGCATGTAGTTGAAATGACGGGTCTCTGCGGAAGATGGCAAGAAGTGGGGCAGCACCCTCGAATGATTTTAGACACAGGACACAATGCCGATGCGTGGAATAGCCTAACTCCACAACTTCGTTCGCTCGAATCACCTCTCCATCTCGTTATTGGGGTTTGCTCCGACAAGGATTTAACGGAAATACTACACCTACTTCCCAAAGAAGGAACCTATTATTTCACAAATGCGGATATCAAACGTGCTTTACCTGCCGGTGAACTCCAAAAAGCGGCAGCTCAAGCAGGTTTAGTAGGCAGTGTTTATCCCGATGTTCCCTCCGCTGTGCGAGCAGCCCAAAACAGTGCACAAGAAAACGAAACCATCTTTATCGGGGGTAGTTCGTTTGTCGTGGCCGATTGGTTGAAACACACCTCGCACCTGGAATAATCGCGAACAAGACACTCGCTCATTAAGCAAAGGCAACGCAAAGCCCCACTTTCGTGCGTTAATTCGCAAAACAAAAGGCCTTTACACGTCGATATGTCAGAGATAATGGCTATTTTTGCAGCAATTGTCAGCAGATCGACCCTTATTTTTACGCCTTTCCGGCAACTATCCAACAAGAGGAAGTCCTCTTTGCGGTCGATCACCTCTCGCATCATCATAGACTTCAGGCATGCTCATTGACCTTCACAACGCAAAAGTATTCATCGACGGACGTGCGATATTAGAGAACGTGCATCTTGCCGTAAACGAGTCAGATTTCGTTTACGTCATCGGACGTGTGGGCAGCGGCAAAAGCTCTCTGCTCAAAATGCTTTACGGCGAATTGGAAAGTAAGGGCGAACGCCTCAACGTTTTGGACTGTGATCTCAAAAAAGCCGGTGCAAAAGCGGTGCAAGCCCTGCGCCGACAACTGGGAATCGTGTTTCAAGAAAGCCTTTTCCTCGCCCACAAAAACGTGGAGTACAATTTAGATTTCGTCCTTCGCGCCACAGAGTGGAAAGACGCCAAGGCTCGTCGCAATCGCATCGTCGAAGTGCTGGAACAAGTGGGCATGGCTGACAAACGTCGACGCTATCCCCACGAACTGTCGGGAGGCGAACGCCAACGCATCGGTATTGCGCGGGCACTGCTCAACCATCCGAAACTCATCTTGGCCGATGAGCCGACAGGTAACTTAGACCAAGAGACCGGTACGCAGATTATGGAATTGCTCCGCAAGCTCAACGCCGCAGGTACGGCAGTTGTCATGGTTACACACAACCAAAGTTTCCTTTCGCGCTATCCGGGCAAAGTAATACAGTGCGCCAACAGCCGACTACAGGATGTTTCAGCAGAATACGCGACTCGTCAGGCTGTCGTGCCCCCGGTACTCAATCCTCAACAACAACTCTATTGACCCTTTAACCCAACAATGAGCATGAAAATCTACAAGTTTGGTGGCACTTCGGTGGGTTCACCCGAACGAATGAAGGATGTATGCCGCCTAATTACGGAAGACGGCGAACCTAAAATCGTAGTTCTTTCGGCAATGAGTGGCACCACCAACAGTTTGGTGGAGATTGCCGACTATTTCAGCAAAGCCAATCCCGAAGGTGCAAGCAATGTGATCAATCTTCTGCACAACACTTACCGCCGTCACCTGCCGGAACTCTTTGATAAGAGCGACACCCAAGATCGTGTGCGCCACTTGCTCGACGAAATCTTCCTCGAACTCCACGACTATCGCACGCGCGATTTTGACGAAGTGGTGGAAAAAGAGATTCTTTCCAAAGGCGAGATCATGAGTACGAACATGGTTACGGAGTATCTCAAAGAGCAAGGTGTGAAAGCCGTGCTTCTTCCGGCCTTGGATTACATGCGTTTAGATCGCAACGGCGAACCCGATACGGCTTTCATCCGCGAACATCTCGACGAATTGCTGCGCGAACATCCCGGATATGACATCTATATCACCCAAGGCTTCATTTGTCGCGACGCCGAAGGCGACGTTTCCAACCTCCAACGTGGTGGTTCTGACTATACAGCCTCGCTGATTGGTGCGGCAGTGCGCGCCGATGAAATCCAAATTTGGACCGACATCGACGGCATGCACAACAATGACCCCCGTTTCGTGGAAGGTACGACCCCTGTGCGCCAACTCAATTTTGAAGAAGCCGCAGAATTGGCCTATTTCGGTGCAAAAATCTTGCATCCCACCTGTGTTCAGCCTGCACGCTACGCCGGAGTGCCCGTTCGTCTGAAGAATACACTCGATCCTTCTGCACCCGGCACACTAATCAACAACGAAGTGGAGGCTGGACGCATTAAAGCCGTTGCAGCCAAGGACAATATCACGGCCATTAAGATCGTAAGCTCGCGTATGTTGTTGGCTTGTGGCTTCATGTGCAAGGTTTTCAACGTATTCGACAAGTACCACACCCCGATTGATATGATCACCACGAGCGAAGTGGGCGTATCTCTCAGCATTGACAACACAAGTCGGCTCGCTGCTATCGTCGATGAACTCAAAGAAGTGGGCACGGTGGTCGTTGATGAGAATATGTGCATCATCTGCGTAGTGGGCGATCTGCGATGGAGCAACGAAGGTTTCGAAAGCGAGGCCACCATGGCACTGAAAGATATCCCCGTTCGCATGATTAGCTACGGCGGTTCGGATCACAACATCTCTTTCTTGGTGAGCATGGACGACAAACAAGCCGCACTTCAGGCTTTGCAACAACGACTCTTCAAGTAAGAATCAGATCTCCTTACGGCGCATCGATTTTCGGTGCGCCGACCTTTTCATCTTAATGCACCTCATCATGGACTTGAAGCGCTTTTCAGAACGCCGCACTCCCTTTTACACCTACGACACTCAACTTCTGCAGCAAACACTCACAGCCATTCGCGATGCCATCGCCGATGCGCCGCACTTCCATGTGCACTATGCCGTGAAAGCCTGCGCCACTCCCGGCATTCTGCGCCTCATCGCTGCTGCCGGCCTCGGCGCAGACTGCGTAAGCGGGGGAGAAGTTGAGCGCGCCGCCGATTGTGGTTTCGCTCCGGCGGACATTGTGTTTGCCGGTGTGGGAAAATCTGATCAAGAAATCAACACTGCACTGCGTTTAGGCATTAGTTGTTTCAATGTCGAGAGTCTTCCGGAATTGGAAGTGATCAATGAGCTCGCAGCCGCCCAAGGCAAAGTCGCCAACGTGGCTTTTCGCATCAACCCCAACGTAGATGCACACACCCATGCGAAGATTACAACCGGACTCAATGAAAATAAGTTTGGTTTGGCCATGGAAGACATGCTCCCGGCCATACGTCGTGCCCAAGAGTTGCCCGCGGTGAAATATGTGGGACTCCACTTTCACATCGGCAGTCAGATCACCGAACTCGAACCCTTCGAGAATTTGGTGCAACGCGTGAACGAACTGCAAAACGTGCTCGATGCGGAAGGCATTCGCACCGAATGGATCAACGTAGGTGGGGGATTGGGTGTCAACTATGCAGAGCCGGAAGAAGACCCCATCCCTGATTTTGCGGGTTATTTCCGCGTTTTCAAAGAAAAACTCGCACTGCGTCCGGGACAACAGGTGCATTTCGAACTCGGCCGTGCGGTGGTGGCACAATGTGGCTCCCTTATCTGCCGCGTGCTCTACGTAAAACACGGGCACGAAAAGGACTTTGTCATCGTCGATGCCGGCATGACGGACTTAATGCGCCCGGCTCTCTACGGAAGCACCCATGAAGCGCGCAATCTGTCGCACCCCGAAGCTCCCATCGCCCGCTTCGACATTGTAGGTCCGATATGCGAAAGCAGCGACGTCTTTCTTTCCGACTATAACCTGCCCAGTCCCCAACGCGGCGACTTGATTGCGTTCAAATCTGCGGGAGCCTACGGAGAAATCATGGCTTCTTGCTACAACTGCCGGCCGCTTCCTGAATCATGGATAGACTAAAATCCCCACATTCCACAGGCATTTACATTCACGTTCCCTTTTGCGAAAAACGATGCATCTACTGTAGTTTCTACAGCACCGTCCACGGCAAAAGGGAACGCGATGCATTTGTACACACGCTCTGCCAAGAATTGGCTTTTCGATACGACGGCTCACCCGTTTCCACGCTTTATTTCGGTGGAGGAACGCCTTCTCAACTCGATGACGAGGAAATGGAAATCATTTTTTCGGCATTGCAGCGCCATTGTTCCTTCCTTCCCGACGCGGAAATCACCTTCGAAGCCAATCCCGACGACATCACACCGGAAAAAGTCCACCACTTGTTACAACTCGGTGTGAACCGCATCAGCCTCGGTGTGCAGAGTTTCGACGAACAGCGTTTGCTATTTCTCAAACGACGCCACACCGCTCAACAAGCACTTGAAGCCATCGCCATTCTACAAGACGCCGGAATCAAAAATATCAGCATCGACCTTATTTTTGGCCTACCGGGACAGCAACTTACGGATTGGAAATGGGAATTGGAGCAAGCTTTTCAACTCCCCATCGCTCATCTTTCGGCCTATTCGCTCATGTACGAAGAAGGCACTCCATTATATTATGCGCGGCAGCGCGGTATCGTGCAAGAATGTGACGACGAAACGTCGTTGGCCATGTTCCAATCTCTCACCCAACACGCAAAAGCTGCCGGATTTGAGCAATATGAAATCTCAAACTACGCACGCCCCGGTTACCGATCGCGCCACAATTCTTCTTATTGGCAAGGCATTCCGTACCTTGGCTTAGGCCCCGGCGCCCATTCCTACGACGGACACCGCCAAAGACGAGTGAACGAATACAGCCTGCGCCGATATATGGAGGCCGGTAGGGCAAGTTCCTTTGCCGATGTCCCGCATAACATCGAAATCCTCACGGACAACGAATGCTACGACGAGTTGATTTGCACTCGCCTGCGCACGCTCGAAGGCCTTTCCCTGCAAGAAGTGCCGGAATCACACCGCCCCATGCTGCTTCGCCTGGCACAACCGCACATAGACGGCGGACGTTTGGAACTCGATGCGCAAGATCGACTACGACTCACCGCTTCCGGCATCTTTGTTTCAGACGATGTGATGTCCGACCTCATGTGGGAAGAATAAGTTGGCGCATTTTGCTTCAAAAAAAGTCCTAAGTACTTGCCGATTCGCACAATTCACGCGAGAAAAGTGTAAAATCTAACTTAAACCACCAGTGCATTTTGCATCAAATACTTGCACTTTGAGCTCCAAAAACTTACTTTTGCGTCAGAACAAACCAATAAAACTATACATATGGACATGAAAATCATTTCTGCTTTCCTTCTTTCCACAGCTATTTGCACAGCACCGAAAGCAATGGCAATGGAAAGCCCCAAATCTTCCACTCCTATTTCCTCTCCCGCACAGAGCGGTTCTGCGTCGCAACCCATCGATTTGACGGTTGCGGCCGACAAAGCACTTAACTCTGTCGTCTACATAAAGGTTTCCGCCTCGGCTCCCAAAGAGAACGTGCAATACTTCAACCCCTTCGAAGACTTCTTCGGAGATTTCTTCGGCCAAAGCACACCGCGCCAGCAACAACCGCGTCAAACGCCCAAACGTAGCGGAGCCGGCTCAGGAGTTATCCTCACAGCCGACGGATATATCGTCACCAACAACCACGTTGTGAAAGATGCTGACGAGATTTTGGTGAAACTCAATGACAATCGCGAGTTCAAAGGGCGTATCATCGGTCAAGACAAGGACACCGATCTCGCGCTCATCAAAATCGAAGCCAAAAACCTGCAACCCATCACCGTAGGTAGCAGTGAGAAACTGAAAATCGGAGAATGGGTGCTCGCCATCGGCAATCCTTATGGCTTCACCTCTACCGTTACGGCCGGCATCGTCAGCGCAAAAGCCCGTTCCATGCAGTCGGCCAATCCGGTAGAAAGCTTCATTCAAACCGATGCCGCCATCAATCCCGGTAACTCCGGCGGTGCACTCGTCAATGCTGCGGGCGAATTGGTCGGCATCAACTCGATGATCTACTCCGAAACGCGTTCTTACAGCGGATACGGCTTTGCTATCCCGACCACCATTATGAACAAGGTGGTGAAAGACCTCCGCGAATTTGGCGTAGTGCAGCGCGCGTTGCTGGGCATCCGCGGAACTTCGGTGTCTAACTACATCGACGAACAGAAAGACAAGGGCAAAGAAACCGACCTCGGCACACTCTCCGGCTTCTATGTCGCAGAAGTCACCGCAGACGGCGCAGCCGATGCTGCCGGTTTGCAGAAAGGCGACGTCGTGACGGCCTTCGATGGCCAGAAAATCGACAAGTACGGCCAGCTGCAAGAGATCGTAGCCATGCATCGTCCCGGCGACAAGGTGAAAGTGACCTATCTCCGCAAGAAAAAGGAATACACCACAACCCTGACTCTGCGCAACGAGCAAGGTACCACCAGTAATCTCGAAACAGTCGACACCGAATCGATGGGAGCCGCCTTGCGCGTACTCACCGACGACGAGAAGCGCGAATTGGGGCTGCGCAATGGTCTTTTGGTCAGCAGCATCAAAGCCGGAAAACTCCAAGACGCCGGCATCACCAAGGGCATTATCATCATGCAAGTGAACGATCGCGTGATGTCGTCCGTGCAAGATTTCGAAGAAGCCGTCAAAGCCGCCAACAGAAGCAGCGACCGTGTGCTTTGGATTCGCGCAAAGACGCAAAGTGGCCTCAACCGCTCTTTCACCGTTGAGCTTGGAGACGCCAAAAACAAGAATAAAGCCCACAAATAAAGCGACTTTCAGTAAATATCATGAGGTACCAATCTGTGCCGTGCCCCATGCCACACAACAAAGCGGAGCAAACACTTCAAAGAGTGTTTGCTCCGCTTTGTTTTGCCTTGTAGAGTAGGGCTGTGTCGAGTATTCTTTAGAACCCCAAGTCCAATCCCACCGAAAGGTATTCGTTGAATTGGAAATAGCTCTGTCCTTGCTTGCGCTTCACACCGTCGTCAAAACGAGGATAGAGAAAGATTTTCGTAGAGAGGTACTTGTTCACTTTGAGCGCGAACGTGTTTTCCCACTCCGCCTGAACGCGTGAGTAACTTGTGAAGGCGTAGAAACGCGTAGTCCACAACAAGCCTTTCGCCAGTTCCCAACGGCTATTGACCGTCACCGTCGAACCGAGATTCAAACGCGAATGTTTTCCGGCATCAATACCATTACGTCCGGCAAGTGCAAGACGATCGACATACTTGTAGTTGGCAGCGATCGGAGAGAGGGTAGCCGAAAGTTCAAAACCGCCCTTCTTGTACTTGTAGTCCATACCGACCGAAAGCACCGACTCAAAAGGCGACATGAAGTCGGAATACACTTTGGGATCGTTGGCTTGATAACCGGGATAGAACTGTGTCCACGACTGCAACATCACCGTGTAATACCAGCGCTTCGCTGCCTGAAGTCCCAATTTATTGGTCAAACGGATTTGGTCGGCGTTGGTTTTATACTCATGTTGCGTATCCGACTGCGAAGACTGGAATCCCAAGCGCATTTCCAACTTATTGGAGAAAGTCAGCTTCTCCTTATTGTCGTAATTGGCTTCGGCATTGAGCATCGCCAAGAGCGAATTGTGATCCTCACCTCCCTTATACCAGTTGTCGCTCACGTAATATTGCATGAACTGCAACGAGAAATTGCCTTTGAAAGTCCAAAAGTTCGGACGCTCCACTTGAATATTGAGTGCTGCATCGTCCATCCACGGACGCGCAGCGGGAGCCACGGGGGCAGGTTTCGGCGTCGACAGTTCAACTTGCGAAGCAGTGGCCTTGGCACTCGCCTGGCTCGTTTTCGACGGAGCGGCAACCGGCAGCACGCGCGTCACCAAATCAGGACGTTGCGTGTAGATATCCAGCAGCGCACTCGAAACAGCACTCGGCACACCATTCTTTTCCGTCGAAAGACGTCCCAACGCATCGCGCAGTTGCGCATCGTAGAGCGTGTTTCCGGCAAAAAGCGGGAAGTAATAAGGATTTTCGAGCACATCGTCGCTATCATTTTCAGCAGTGCGAGTAGCCTGCGATAAGCTATCGAGTCGATGTGCATAATTGCCAGCAATGAGTGTCGTAGAATCGACCGTTGCATGCGTCACGCCGCGATGTCCGCGGCGTGCAGTTTGAGCTTGTAGCGTCCCGAAGGCTGCAACAGCCGTCAAGCCCAAAAGAAAGATTCGGCGCATAGGGAGAATCGTTGAAAAGAGATTAAGTTTTTCGACAAAGCCGCGCGAAGGAAGTAAATATTCAATCATCTACATCCTTGCGCCGGCATCTATCGAAAATGGGTCTAAAACATTCAGTTATTTAATGCCGCGCGCGTTCAGAGCCTGCGCATATTTAGCGGCATTCTTCAAGTGTTCGCCGTAAGTCACGGCAAAATTGTGGCTACCGGAGAAATCTTCTTTCGCACACATGTAGAGATAATCGTGGTGAGCGTGGTCAAGCACCGCATTGATACTCGACAACGACGGGATGCAAATGGGGCCCGGGGGCAAACCGGCCTGCTTATAAGTATTGTATGGGCTCTCCACCTTGAGATGCTCATGCATGATGCGACGCAAACCGAAATTTCCGAGGGCGAACTTGACCGTGGGATCAGCCTGCAACGGCATTTTTTTGTGCAAACGGTTGAGATACATCGCCGCTACCATCGGTTTTTCGGGATTGTAGGCCGTTTCTTGTTCCACAATGGAGGCTACCGTGATCACTTGGTCGGGTGTGAGGCTGTCAGCTTGCGCTTTGGCCAAACGCTCGGGCGTCCAAAACGCTTTGCTTTCTTTATTCATTCGAGCCAGCAGTGCCGCGGGCGAAAGCGTCCAATACACCTCGTAGGTATTGGGCAGAAAGAGGCAAACTGCCGTTTCGGGCGTCTTGCCGTAGAGCGACAACAATTCGGGATTGGTCAACGCGGCATAAAAAGAGTCGGCCGGAGCATTCAATTCGCGTCCCAAGAGATCGGCCAAATCGCGTGTTGTGCGCAAAACTGGAATCGTGAGTCGAGTAGGCGTTTGGTTTCCGTTGCGCAAATTGCGAAATACGCTCAAAACGCCGGTGCCGGAACCCACATCGTAACGACCGGGGCGGATATGCTTCCCATAGTCGAAAACCGAAGTCAGCAAATTAAAAGTGGAGTTAGCCGGGAAATGACTTTCACTGCACACTTTGTTATAAACAGAATCGACAGTGTCGTCGCTGTCAATGTAAACAATGCGCTCGCTGCTCCCGTTCAGGCTGCCCAAAAGGGAATAGAGTGCCACAAGTAGAAGAACGCCCAACAGGGCTGCGGCTACAATCCACCGCGTGCGAAGAATTTGTTTCATAAGGGTACAATCCTTTGGCCTGCAAGCCACCAAAAGTTGGGCAAGAAACCGATCAATGAAAATGATATTTAGGGGCAATTAGGCCTCCGTTCGAGCGCAAAATTACACAAAAATCCCATTGGTTGAGCAAGTTTCGCGGTGCATTCTCCCTGCACATCAAGAAAATGTATTACTTTTGCACACATCTAAAGAATTTGAGCAGGTAGCGATTCAGCCAAGCGATATTTATCCGTCACGGATCAACGCTTATTCGCCACTTGCCGCCAACCTCTATCATTCTTCATGGAATACCATTACGAAGACTTTGTCGGTCTGATTCAAAAGAGCATCATTGATCATTGGGATCTCAATGCCCTCACCGACTATAAGGGCGTGACCCTCCAATACAAGGATGTGGCTCGCAAAATTGAGAAGCTTCACATTCTGTTTGAAACGGCCGGGATTCAGCCGGGAGACAAGATTGCCATCTGCGGACGCAACAGTGCACACTGGGCTGTCTCCTTTTTGGCCACAATGACCTATGGCGCCATCGTTGTGCCCATCCTCCATGAGTTCAAAGCCGAGCAGGTACACAATATCGTCAACCACTCTGACGCGCGTCTTCTCTTTGCCGGCGACATGGTTTGGCCCACTCTCGATGCAGAAGCCATGCCCCAACTCGAAGGCATCATTCATATCCCCGACTTCATGCTGTTGGTGAGCCGAAAAGAGGCGCTCACCGAAGCCCGCGAGCGCTTGAACGAATTTTATGGCAAGCGCTATCCCAAATTTTTCCGCCCCGAGCACGTTAACTATCGCCCCGCCCCCGACGGCGAAGCACTGGCCATGATCAACTACACCAGCGGAACTACTTCCAACTCCAAAGGTGTATTGCTGCCTTTCCGCGCTTTGTGGAGCAACTGCAAGTTTGCCCAAGAAAGACTGGGAGACAAGGCACCGACCGGCTCGCGCATCATCTCGATGCTTCCCATGGCACACATGTATGGCATGGCCTTCGAGTTCCTCTTTGAGTTCATTCAAGGCATCCATGTGCACTATCTCACCCGCCTCCCCAGCCCGAAAGTCATCGTTCAGGCCTTCAGCGAGGTGAAACCCGCCGTGGTGATTAGTGTTCCGCTCATCATCGAGAAGATCATCAAGAAGAACGTGATGCCCAAGCTGACCACTCACTCGATGAAGCTCATGCTGCGCGTTCCCGTCCTCAGCGATAAGATTTTGCACAAAGTGCGTGAACAGATTCAAGCGGTGTTCGGCGGCGAATTCTATGAAGTTGTAATCGGCGGTGCGGCACTCAACAAAGAAGTAGAGCAGTTCTTACAAAAAATCAACTTCAACTATACTGTGGGCTACGGCGCCACGGAATGCGCTCCGCTCATCACCTACGAAGACTGGAAAGAATTCGTACCGGGTTCGTGCGGTAAGGTGGTTCCCCGCATGGAATTGCGCATAGACAGTCCCGATCCGCAACGCGTTGTGGGCGAAATTCTCACACGCGGCGCCCACGTGATGCTCGGCTACTACAAAAATCCGGAAGCCACCGCGGCCGCACTCGATGCCGAGGGATGGTACCACACAGGCGACCTCGGTGTGATCGACGAAGCGGGCAATCTCTTCATTCGTGGCCGTAGCAAGAATATGTTGCTCGGCTCGAGCGGACAAAACATCTACCCCGAGGAGATCGAAGACAAGCTCAACACACTGCCCTACGTGTTGGAGAGCGTAGTCATCCAGAAAGGCGACAAACTCCACGCCCTCATCCACCCCGACTACGAAGAGGCCGAAAAGGCAGGGCTCGACGAGAACGCACTCAACCGTCAAATGGAGGAAAACCGCCGCATGCTCAACACGATGATCAATGCTTACGAACAAATCGTCAGCGTAAAGCTCCACAAAGAGGAGTTTGAGAAGACCC
>ERZ773233.1794-NODE-1794-length-12279-cov-7.786813_pt1 | contig 12279 bp, 7 predicted proteins | sample MGYA00580991_ERZ773233 | MGnify/ENA primary metagenome ERZ773233 (study PRJEB29015, sample SAMEA2738178) | human oral metagenome | biome: human oral; feature: human-associated habitat; material: saliva | place: China | collected 2161 ...
ACTTCGCGAGCGTAAACATCAGTAATAATTGACATTTTTTACTCTCCTTTGAGTTAAATTATTTTACACCTCTATGATACATCAAAAAGATACCTTTTTCAAGAAAAAACGTTATCTTTGTGCAAATTTTCCTTAAGTTTGTTAAGTAATCGCTTTCTTTTCCGCCTTATCTATAGACTTTTATGATATACTATATTTATGACTGATGTATCAAAACAAATATTAGAAAAAGCTCATGGCGGGCTTAAATTAAATCCCGACGAACAAAGACGTTTTCTTGGTACCTTTGAAGAACGTGTTCTTGGCTACGCTGAACTTGCTACTGCGAATGATGACAAATTTCAAAAGGCATTTTTAACAATATTAGAGACCCTAAAGAAAGAAACTGAACCTTTATTTGTCAAAATTTCTCCCCAAGTTGAATTTGACAAACAAGTTTTTTATCTAAAACATGCCAAAGATGACAATTGTCAAGCAACAATCGTTTCCGAAGACCACAATTCATCTCCTTTTGGTCTCATCATCCATAGCGACGCACCTGTCCAAACAAACGAAAAAGACCTCAGAAAGGCCTTTTCTGACTTATGGCAAGAGAAAGAGACGAAAGCTCCTACTTCTCTCTGGAAAAAATGGTTTGGTTAACTCTACCTCAAAAACATGATTCGGGCAATACTTGCTGCAGTATTTTCTAAATAAGTTACTGCATTTTTTAAACTATCTTCTAATGGTTCGCTTTTTTCAAGTATGGAAAAAGCTGCGACGATATTCTCAAATGGGAAAAGTGGTAAATCCTCTGATAAACTACCACAAATAGCAAGAACTGGAACACCACTAGGTGTTCTTTTTGCTACACCGATTGGAGCCTTTCCAGCTAGACTTTGCGAGTCAAATCTACCTTCACCAACAATAACTAGATCTGCTTCTGCGACCTGTTCATCGAAGTTTATCAAATCCAAACAAGTTTGTATACCAGATACAATCTCTGCTCCAGCGAAGGCACACAAGCCAGCTGCAATACCACCACCAGCTCCTGCACCATCTAATTTTAATATTTCAGGTCCAACTTTACTATAGAAGTCTTTAATAGCAGCATCAACTTTTTGAAATTTAGATGGATCCAATCCCTTTTGTTTCCCAAATGTAAAGGTAGCACCCTGAGGTCCACAAAGCGGATTGGTAACATCTGCAAGTATTTTTATATGTACATCAGAAGGAATTTGAATTACTCCCTCCTTCAAAATTTTCCTGATATCAAATAGTGATTGACCATTTGCTTGAAGTTCAATTCCGTTTTTGTCATAAAACTGGTAACCAAGTCCTGAAGCAATACCAATTCCACCATCGTTACTAGCCGTACCACCGACACCAACGTAGATATCTTTGATTCCTTGTTCTATCAAATGGAGAATAAGTTGACCAATTCCCTTTGTTTGAATCTCTAGAGGATTACGTTTTTCAAAAGGGATTTTAGCAAGACCTACTAAATTTGCAACTTCAAATAGAGCTAATTCTCTTTTTTGAAAGTAAGACATCAAAACCTCATCACCAAAAGGTCCAGTTACCTGGACTGTTTTTTCTTCCAAATCTAGAGAACTTTTAATGGCGTCTACTGTTCCTTCACCTCCATCACCAACAGGTAAAAGTAAACATTCTGAATCAGGCATAGCTTTTTTTAAGCCCCGTTTTATAGCTTCAGCCACTTGGTTAGCAGGGAGACTCTCCTTAAAAGAGTCAGGTGCAATAATAATTTTCATCTCGATTTCTCTTTCTACCTAAAGGTATTCTATCTTATCAAACACCTTCATCATATCTCTATCATCTACCTGAAGATTTATTTCTTTTTTCACAACATCCTTGGCGCAAAAAGCTACTCCAAGCCCTGCTCTTTTTAGCATTTTTAGGTCATTAGCCCCATCACCAATAGCAATTGTTCTCTCGATTGGCACCTCTAACTCTTGAGCCCAACTGAGCAATGTTTTTTCTTTAACTTCTCTGCTTATAATAGGGCCAATAAGATTTCCAGTTAAATGATCATCTCTGATTTCCAGTTGATTAGCAGTATATAATGAAATCCCTAAATCCTTGGCTAATCTTTCAACAATGGTAGTAAATCCACCTGAAACCAAACCAACTTCAATCTGGCTTTCTTTGAGAGTTTTAATAAACTGCACAGAATTTTTACTAAGATGAAGGTCATGATAAATCTTATCAAAAGCATCTATAGAAAGTCCTTTTAAGAGGGAAACACGTTTTTTCAAACTCGATTCAAAGTCTAATTCTCCTCTCATCGCTTGAGCTGTTAGCAGAGCTACTTCTTCTTCGCACTCTGCCTCTTTCCCTAATAAATCAATAACCTCTTCTTCTATCAGAGTTCCATCAACATCTAGGACACAGAGTCCTCTAGCTTTATTCATTTATTCCCCATACTTTCATCATCTCAAAAAATCGTATGAAAGCATCATACGATTTTATTTATTTAATTTGCTAAGCTGTGATACAAATCAAGATAAGACTGACAAGCTGTATCCCAAGAGAAGTCACATTCCATAGCTTGGACTTGAAGTTTCTTCCAAACATCTGGATGATTATAATAGACATCCAAGGCTGTTTGAAGAGCCCAGTTAAGCCAGTATGACGTCAAGTTGTCAAAACTAAATCCTGTACCCGTTCCTTCAATTGGATTAAACGGTTGAACAGTATCTCTCAACCCGCCTACCTCATGAACAAGTGGTAATGTTCCATAACGCATAGCCATCATTTGAGAAAGTCCACAAGGTTCAAAACGACTTGGCATGAGGAAAATATCACAGGCTGCATAAATTTCTTGTGCTAGCTTGACATCAAAGGTAATATTGGCAGAAAGTTTATCTGGGAATACTTGACCAAACCATGAGAAGGCTTGTTCAAAACCAGGATCACCTGTACCCAAGAGAACGATTTGAACATCTTCTTGAAGCATGCGATGCAAACCTTCAACGACGACATCAAAACCTTTCTGTCTTGTCAAACGCGACACAATACCAATCATTGGAACATCGGGACGAACTGGAAGACCAACTTTTTCTTGAAGTTTAGCTTTATTCTGAGCTTTTCCTGATAGGTCTGATTTATTAAAATGATAATCCAACAAAGGATCCGTTTCTGGATTATAAAGATCCGTATCGATTCCATTTACAATACCAGAAACCTTACCAGACTCCATTCGAAGAATCTGATCAATGCCGCATCCAAACTCTGTTGTCATGATTTCATAGGCATAACTTGGAGATACAGTTGTTACACGATCAGCATAGAGGATACCAGCCTTCATCCAGTTCAGGCAGTCATTCCAGCGAACTGTACCATCCGCATAGCGTTCAAATCCAACTCGGAACAAATCCCAAAGCATACCTTCAGAGAATTGACCTTGGAATTCCAAATTATGGATCGTTAAGACAGTCTTAATGTTTTGATAGGCTTGAATCCATCTGTATTTTTCCTTCAACAAGAAAGGAATCATAGCTGTATGATAATCATGAGCATGAAGAACATCTGGAATAAATCCAATACGCTCCATAGCCTCCAGAGCTGCAAGTTGGAAGAAAGCAAAGCGTTCACCATCATCGAAATCACCATACACATGACCACGGAAGAAATAATACTGGTTGTCAATAAAGTAGAAGGTAACACCATTTAAAACAGTCTTCTTAATGCCACAAAATTGTCTACGCCAACCAACGTATACTTCAAATTGAAGAACATCTTCAATTTGATCACCAAACTTGGCTTCCACCATGTCATAGTATGGCAGGATAACAGCAACTTCATGACCAGCTTTAACTAATGATTTTGGAAGAGCCCCGATAACATCTCCCAAGCCACCTGTTTTAGAAAAAGGGGCTCCTTCGGCTGCTACAAATAAAATTTTCATGAAAGAATGTCCTCTGTTACTTTTTCACCTTTTTTGATGACAACAGGATTTTCTGCTGTACCACGAATAACAACTCCATCAGCTACTTCAGCACCCTTATCAATAATTGCATACTCAACTTGAGCACCTTCACCAATGACAACACGAGGGAAAACAATAGATTCTTTAACTAAGCTATCTTTATGAATTTGAACATTACGCGAAACAACTGAACGAACAACCTTACCTTCGACAATACTACCAGAAGCAAACTGCGAAGTATTTACTTCACAACCAGGTGCATAATAAGTTGGTTCTTCGTTTTTCACCTTTGTGTGAATCTTTTGATTTGGAGAGAATAAAGAGTAGAATTTATGCAGATCAAGCATATCAATATTGGCTTGGTAGTATGTTTCTACAGAATGAATATTAGCTAAGTAACCAGTATACTCATATGCAAAAGCACCTGATTCCGCTGCTAAGTCACGTAGAACATAACGTAGTTTTTCTGGGTGTTCTTTCTGAGCTTCTTCTTCCAGACGTTCAATCAACCATTGAGTATCTACAACAAAGATATCCGTTGACATGTTGTAGTATTCTTGTTCAGCTTTTTTATCGAAGAGTTTGTGAGAGAGCACGTGGTCAGTTTCATCAATATCTAGGATAGCATTTACTTCTGAAATATCCTTTTTAGGTAGTTTCTTATAAACAACCGTAATAGGAGATTTTGTAGTATTATGCAAATGGAAAACCTGAGTAAGATCAATATTTACCAAAACGTCACAGTTCAAGGAAACCGTTTGGTTAGATCCAGAACGTTTTAAATAAGTCAAGAGTTGTTGATAATACTCTTTACCAACAGTACTACTTTCCACACGAGTATTGTAGATTCCAAGATAGTAGTGGCTAAGAAGGGTATTCAAGCCCCATTCACGTCCTGAACGAATGTGGTCAAATACAGAGCTGATGTTATCTTGTTGGAAGATTCCAAAGACACTTCGAACACCAGCATTTGCTAAACTTGAGAGTGGGAAGTCAATCAAACGATACTTTCCTCCAAATGGCAAACTTGCCACTGGACGGTTACTTGTCAAGGTTGACATATCATGGAAACCAACGGTATTTCCTAAAATCGCTGAATATTTATCAATCTTCATCTGTTGCTACCCCCACTACTTCGTTATATCCGACTACTTGTACTTCTTCTGTACCATCAATTTCAACACCATCGGCAATAATTGCACCTTCACCGATGATTGCACGTGTAATTTTAGCACCTCTACCGATAACTGCTCCACTCATGATGACAGAATCAACAACTTCTGCTCCCTTACGAACTTGAGCAGCTGTAGAAAGAATGGAATGTTTTACAGTACCATTCACGTAACATCCATCTACTACTAGAGAGTCTTCTACTTGAGCAAATTCTCCAAGGTAGTTTGGTGGAGCGATAAGGTTACGAGAATAAATTTTCCATTGACGATTTCGGCTATCTAGAGCATTTTCTGGAGAGATGTATTCCATATTTGCTTCCCAAAGAGATTCGATTGTACCAACATCCTTCCAGTATCCATTAAATTCATAAGCATAGACACTTTCACCTGTCTCAAGATAATTTGGAATAACATTCTTTCCGAAATCAGACATATCTAGGTTAGCCTTTTCAGCAGCAACTAGCATGTTGCGAAGTCGTTTCCAGTCAAAGATATAAATCCCCATTGATGCCTTGGTTGATTTTGGTTGGGCAGGTTTTTCTTCGAATTCAACAATGCGATTATTAGCATCTGTATTCATGATACCGAAACGACTAGCTTCTTTTAGTGGTACATCCAAGACAGCTACTGTCAAGCTGGCATTGTTATCCTTGTGTGATTGGAGCATATCATCATAGTCCATCTTGTAGATATGGTCTCCTGAAAGAATCAAAACATACTCAGGATTAATGCTATCGATATAGTCAATATTTTGGTAAATCGCATGACTTGTACCTTCAAACCAACGATTTCCTTCACTTGCAGAGTAAGGTTGAAGGATAGAAACACCTGAATCAATTACATCAAGACCCCAACTAGAACCATTACCAATGTGGCTGTTGAGAGCTAGTGGTTGATACTGTGTAATAACCCCAACATTATGGATACCAGAGTTGGCACAGTTAGAAAGAGCAAAGTCAATGATACGATAGCGCCCACCAAATTGCACAGCAGGTTTTGCAATGCTTTGAGTGAGTTTACCGAGACGAGTTCCTTGCCCACCGGCAAGGATTAAAGCTAGCATTTCATTCTTCATTTTCTACTCCTTTTTGAGATTTATTTGATTCTTTTTTAGCGGGTTTCAAGCGACGTTTGATTTTCCAGATACTTGCCCCCATAGCTGGCAAAGTAAAGGTCAATGTCTGCTCATAATCCTTCCATAACCCTTCTTGAGTATGAACAGTTTGATTGTGTTCTTTCCAAACACCTCCCCATTGTTCTAACTCTGTATTCCAAATTTCTTCGTAGACACCTGCAACTGGTAGTCCAATTGTGAAATCAGGACGTTCAACTGGTGCCATGTTAAAGACACAGACTAGCATCTCGCCTTTCTTTCCTTTACGAATAAAGGAAAGAACACTCTGATCTCTATTATCTGCATCGATAATTTCAATTCCATCATAGCTTGTATCAATTTCCCAAAGACAACGGTGGTCCTTATAAAGTTGATTCAACTGAGATGTGAAGTATTTCATCTTGGCATTCATTGGATCTTCAAGGTTTGACCATTCTAATTGCTCTTCTGATTTCCACTCTAAGAATTGACCAAATTCGCTACCCATAAAGAGCAATTTCTTACCAGGGTGGCAAATTTGATAAGTATAAAGGTTTCTAAGGCCTGCAAATTGATTGTAACGATCCCCCCACATCTTATGCATCATACTCTTCTTACCATGTACAACCTCATCATGTGAGAATGGTAGGAGATAATTTTCATTAAAGACATACATAAAACTGAAGGTTACAAGGTTAAAATCATACTTGCGGTAAATTGGATCTTCTTCGTAGAAACGTAAGATATCATTCATCCAGCCCATGTTCCACTTGTAGTCAAATCCAAGACCACCCATCTCTTTCGGACCTGTTATTTTAGTTGCCGAAGAGCTTTCTTCTGCAATCATCATGACATCAGGGTGAGCTAGCTTAATAACAGTATTTAAACGCTGAAGGAAATAGTAACCTTCGTAGTTAAGATTTCCACCGTCTTTATTTGGTGTCCAAGGTGCATTATCATAATCAAGATAAAGGATATTACTTACGGCATCTACACGGATACCATCTAAATGATAAAAATCAATCCAGAACTTAATGCTAGAAATTAGGAAAGATTGTACTTCGTTTTTCCCTAAGTCGAAGTTTAATGCCCCCCAACCATAGTTATGAGCTTTGTTATGGTCTTGATATTCAAAAGTTGGTGTTCCATCATAGTAGGCTAGGGCATCATCATTGATTGTAAAGTGCCCTGGCACCCAGTCAACAATGACACCGATATTATTTAAGTGACATTCCTCAACGAAGTCTTGAAACTCTTCTGGTCTTCCATATGAATGTTCTAGACCGAAATATCCCATCAGTTGATAACCCCAACTCAAACCGAGCGGATGCGCCATCAAAGGCATAAACTCAATATGAGTGTAGTTCATCTCAACTAAGTAAGGAATCAACTCTTCTTTTAATTGAGCAAAACTGTATGGTGTTCCATCTGGATTTCTCTTCCACGAACCAGCATGAACTTCATAGATATTAACCGGTCTTTCAAAGAATCCTAAACGTTTTCTTCGAGCTAGCCAAAGCCCATCCTTCCATTTCTTTTCTGGAACTTCTGTTAAAACTGCTCCAGTTCCAGGACGAGCCTCATAGCGAATAGCCAATGGATCAATTTTTATTAGCTGATGTCCATTAGCACGAGTGATATGATATTTATAAATTTGGCCCTCTTGGGCTAAGTTTGTAAAAACTTCCCAAACTCCTGATTCATTTCGAACCATGGGGATTTGATTTTCAACCCAATTTGTGAAATCACCGACTAGATGAACAGCCTGTGCGTTTGGAGCCCAAACACGGAATGTGTAGCCCATTTCTCCGTCTCTCTCCTCACGGTGTGCGCCCAAATAGTGTTGAAGATGGAAGTTTTCACCAGTAGTAAAGGTTCTTAAAGCTTCTAATGTATCCATATATCCCCCTTTATATTGTAAGCGTTTTCTATATTTCTATTATACTATCTTTTAAGAAAACTTTCAACCAATTTCCGAATTATCATAAGTATTTTTTAGAAAATCTTCAAATGATTATCTTGACATTTCTTTTATTTTCAGTTTTTATCAATATTCTCATTTGATTTTGTTTTTTGAAGTAGCAAATTACTTACAATATTTTTTAAAATCCTAAGTTTAGCAAACAAACATTCTATAAACTTGACTTTATTTTCATAAAACTTACATTTTGTTCGGAAAAGGTATCTTAAGTACAATTTTATCAAATTATCTGAAATTTTCAACTATTTTTAGGAATATTCCCATATTTTTTATTAGGATGAATTTTTTAAAAATAAAAAACCCAAGATCAAATCTTGAGTTTCATTTGTTTAGTCTAAAACATTCATAACTGCCACACTAACACTGTCAATTGTATTTTCATTTTTTGAACGACTGTTAGTGATTCGCATTTCAAGGTTACCCGCATTTTCATAATATTGTGATTCTCCTTTAGCATTGAAGACCACTAAGAAATGCTCGTCATCTCCTTGAACTTCGAAGACAATCCAGCCACTGTTTTCAATCGCTGTATGAACAAAGACGTGACGATAAACTTCATCGTATGTAGGATATGAAAAAGCACTGCTCTTTGTTTTGAGTTCAATAATCTGACGGATAAATTCAATACTATCCTGACGCTCATTGATTAAGTCCCAATTTACTTGGTTCACAGCATCTGGAGCATTATAACTATTCATAGCGCGTTCGCGATCATCATGAGTCAGCTCACCATTTTCGCCTGTAGCTACTAGTTTTGTACGACCGAACTCTTGACCAAGTTCCATAAATGAGATACCTTGCATAAGTAGGTTCATTGCTGTTGCTGTTTCTACTTTTTTCATGATACTTGTTTGGTCCTCCGTTGGATGAAGAGTCGCTAGCAAATCATGCAAGTTATAATTATCATGTGCTTCTACGTAGTTAACAACCTGATTAGGACTGAGATAGGAACCTAGTTCATGGCTACCCAGGATAGCTTTTGCAACAATTGGTTCAGTAGCAGCTCCGCTAACAAAACCAGATTTGATTTCTCCATAGACTTCGCCACCTTTTATAGCATCTCGTTCGTCATCATTGAAAAATCCGATATTTGGCAACTGATAAGCATTATCTTTCTTAGCCTTATCATATGGCGCAAGACCTGTCCCCATATCCCAACCTTCTCCATAGAGGATAATTTTAGGATCGACTTCATCCATTGCCCAACGAATCATCTGCATGGTTTTAACATCATGGATACCCATCAAATCGAAACGGAAACCATCGATATTAAACTCAGTTACCCAATAGAGAAGCGAATCAATCATGTACTTACGGAACATTTCATGCTCACTCGCAGTCTCGTTTCCTACACCTGTACCATTTTGATAGCTTCCATCTCTATTCATTCGGTAATAATAATCCGGTACTGTTGTTTGGAATGGAGCATCAACAGTTGAAAAAGTATGGTTGTAAACAACGTCCATAATGACACCAATTCCAGCATCATGATAGGCTTGAATCATCGTTTTCAAATCTCGGATAACTTGACCTGGATCGTTTGGATTCGTAGACAGGCTGGTTTCTGGTGCATTGTAGTTTTGTGGATCGTAACCCCAGTTGTAAGTGACATTACCATCTGCATCATACTCTTTGTGACGATCTGCAATTGGTTGCAGTTGAACATAGTTAACACCTAGTTCCTTGATGTAGTCAAATGCAGTAGACTGGCCATATTGGTTGACTGTACCAGTTTGTGCAGCTCCTAGGAAGGTTCCTCTTAACTCTGGAGAAACACCTGATGTTTCAGACTTGGTCAAATCACGTACATGCATTTCATAAACGACAGCTTGGCAAGGATTCTCTAAACGCCATGTCGCTTCCATTCCATTCTTAACTTCAAACCCATCAACTTGGCGTTCTTCTTCAGAAAGAATTGCTGAACGTTTGCCATCCGGACTTGTTGCAGTCGTATATGGATCCCGAGTTACTGATTGGTGATGTGGAAATTCTATCTGGTATTGATAAGCTCGTCCTGCAAGATTTTCAGGAACTGTAAGACTCCAGACACCAATGGTATTATATTTATGACTGTATGAATAGCTATTTCCTCGCTCCATCTCATAAGTTCTTAAAATCGGAGCATCATTAGAAGCTGATTCATAAACTACAACTTGTACAGTGGTTGCTGTTGGGGACCATAGTTTAAAGCTGGTTTGAGTATCAGAAACCTGGCAGCCCAAGTCTCCTTGGTAACCCCAGTGGTGGTCAAAACTAGCACTGTTAATCGCTTTATCAAAAGCAAATGGATTTTGATCTTTATAGTGTGGACTTGCAATGGCTGGATTTTCAGAATAATAAACGGTGTCATCTCCATCTAAAATCCAAACTTCTGTTAAGAGTGGATAATGATTGAATCGGATAGGATATTCTTTTCTGACTCCATTTTTTTCAACTATAAACACCATTTGTTCAAGAGGGGTTTCACTTGCTTGAGTAAATGAAATTTTTTCTCCAAAGTATTCTTCTTCTTTGATAAACTCTACTGAATCTAGAGGATTCTTATTGAAACTGCATGCCTTATAAGCTTCATCTTTACGATGATAATGAATAAGTACAGGATAATGATACATGTTTTTTCCTAATTTCTAATTATTAAATTTATATAGTAGCATTTCTTGATTAAAATAATTGGATAGAAGCAAGAAATGATAGATGTGTATTCATTACAAACTTTCAAGCCAAGCTTCGTCCCGAATCTCAATTCCCAAGTCCTGTGCTTTCTGGAGTTTGCTACCTGCATCTGCCCCTGCTACCACAAGATCGGTCTTTTTCGATACGCTGCCAGTTACCTTGGCTCCTAAACTTTCTAGTTTATTTTTAGCTTCTGAGCGATTTAAACGCTCTAGCTTTCCTGTCAGTACAACAGTCAGACCAGATAAGGCTGCATCTGCCGCAACGACCTGTCCTTTGTAATCTAGATTAACATCTAATTCTTTTAATTCTCTTAAAAGTATTTTAGCACCCTCAGTCTCAAAATAGGATTGAAGACTTTGAGCAATAACACTTCCCAGACTTTCGATGCTGGCTACTTCTTCTGGATTTGCTTGAGCAAGTGATTCGATCGAATGGAAATGTTGTAAGAGTAGTTGACTTGCCTTGCTACCAACATGACGAATCCCTAAACCAAATAAGAGTTTTTCTGCCGAATTTTCCTTAGAGGATTGGATAGCTTGATAAAGTTTTTGAGCCGATTTATCCTTGATGCCATCTAGCAAGAGCAAATCTTCCACAGTTAAACGATAAATATCCGCAACATCTTTAACCAAATCGGCAGCAAATAGTTTCTCGACAATAGATGGTCCAAGACCAGCAATATTCATGGCGTCACGAGATGCAAAGTGAATCAATCCTTCCTTAATCTGAGCAGGACAGCGCGGATTGATGCAACGAAGGGCAACCTCATCTTCAAAGTGTAACAGTTTGCTCTCACAACTTGGACAGATTGTTGGAATATCTAGTTTTTCCTCCGACACACGCTTAGACTCTACCACTCGTAAAACGGCTGGTATAATATCCCCTGCCTTATACACAATGACGGTATCATCCTTACGAATATCCTTTTCAGCGATATAGTCAACATTATGAAGTGTCGCCCGACTAACCGTTGTTCCAGCAAGTTGTACGGGTGTAAGGTTTGCAGTCGGAGTTACAACTCCTGTACGGCCAACTGTCCAGTCAACAGAAAGGAGTTTCGCTTCTTTTTCTTCTGCTGGAAACTTATATGCTACAGCCCACTTCGGTGCTTTGACGGTAAATCCAAGTTGCTCTTGACCAGCTAGGTCGTTAACCTTAATAACGACACCGTCAATATCATAAGGCAATTGATCTCTTTCTTGCCCTACTTCTTGGATAAATTCCCAAACCTCATCCATGCTATGAGCTAATAGGCGTTTCTGATTAACCACAAAACCTAACTGCTCTAAATGCTTCAAAACCTTCTCTTGGCTGTCTCTAGTTGAAGGACTTGCTTCCTGATAGAGGAAGGTTGCAAGATTACGCTTAGCAACTACTCCTGTGTCTAACTGGCGAAGGGTTCCTGCAGCAGCATTTCGTGGATTAG
>ERZ773233.1795-NODE-1795-length-12278-cov-41.726581_pt1 | contig 12278 bp, 11 predicted proteins | sample MGYA00580991_ERZ773233 | MGnify/ENA primary metagenome ERZ773233 (study PRJEB29015, sample SAMEA2738178) | human oral metagenome | biome: human oral; feature: human-associated habitat; material: saliva | place: China | collected 2161 ...
GCGCCGGGGGTGCCGGCGGCAGGGCGCGAGGAACCGGCGCGTCGACTCCGCGGGGCGCCCTGGGTGCGGGTGGGGCGCTGGGATGCGTGCTGGGTGCTCACTCTTCTTCGCTTTCTGTCTTCTACTTGGCGGGGATGCGGATCTTCTCGGCGGCGCGCAGCTTGGCGCTGGCGGCGCGAGAGTTCTGTTCAATTTCCTCGTCGGTAGGCGGTTCGGCGCCGCGGGTAATGATTTTGACGGTGGGCTTGTGCTCTTCAAGCTCTACCGGGAAGCCCTTGGGTGCCTTGGAGGTTGCCTCCGCGGTCAGTGCTCTCTTGACGATTTTGTCTTCGAGGCTGTGGTAGCTCATGGCGACGAATCGACCACCGAGGTTGAGCGCCTCCAGGGCTGCCGGTACGGCGCGTTCGAGGGCTTCCAGTTCGTGGTTCACTTCGATACGCAACGCCTGGAAGGTGCGCTTGGCGGGGTGACCGCCGGTGCGCTGCGCGGCGACGGGCACAGCCTTCTGGATAATGCGCACGAGCTCACCGGTGGTTTCCAGGGGCGTGTTGGCGCGGGCGGTGCAGATGGCGCGGGCGATACGCGATGCGAACTTCTCTTCGCCCCAGTTGCGGATAATGCGGCGCAGCTGGTCTTCGCTGTATTCGTTGACGACGATGCGGGCGGTGAGCTCGTCTTCGGAGTTCATGCGCATGTCCAGGGGAGCGTCGTAGGAGTAGGCGAAGCCGCGGGTGCGTTCGTCCAGCTGCATGGAGGAGACACCCAGGTCCATCAGGATGCCGTCGATGCCCTGCACGCCGGCAGCTTCCATGGCGCGGTCAATCTCATCGTAGACGGCGTGGACGGGTACGAAGCGGTCACCGAAGCGTGCCAGACGCTCACCGGCGATGGCGTGTGCCTGCAGGTCGCGGTCAATGCCGATCAGCACAAGGTTTTCGAAGCGTTCAAGCAGCGCCTCGGAGTGGCCACCCATACCGAGGGTGCCGTCAATAACGTAGGCGGTGCCGCGCTCCTCGACGGCGCGCTCAATGCCCGGTGCCAGCAGGTTAATGCAGCGGTCCAGCATGACGGGCACGTGGCGTTCGCTGGCTTCACGCTGGGAGAGGTTCTCAATGGATGCGCCGGGGGCCTTGGCGGCAGTACCGGAGTCGGTCGTACCGGTTTCGGGGGCGTGTTCTACGCTCATGGGTGCTCCTGTGAGAGTTTGTCCTGCGGGAAGGCTTACGGAAGAGTGGTGCGGGTGCTAGAGATGCCGGGCGGTAGCCGTCGCGTCGGCGGGATGCCGTTTAGAGCAGCGGGCTGAACGGGTCCTCGTCGAGGGCAGCAAATTCAGCTTCGGTGCGGGCGAGGTACTCTTCCCAGGCTGCGGCATCCCATATTTCTGCGCGGGTTCCGGATCCGATGACGACGAGATTGTCGGTCAGTCCTGCGTATTGGCGCAGTATCGGCGGGATGGTGATGCGTCCCTGCTTGTCGGGCAGTTCGTCGGAGGCTCCTGAGAGGAAAACTCGCAGGAAGTCTCGGGCGGCTCGTCCCGGCAGGGGCGCGGTACGCATCCGTTCGTGGATGCGTTCAAATTCTGCGGCGGGGAAAACGTACAGGCATCGTTCTTGACCGCGGGTCAGAACGAGGCCTGCTGAGAGTTCCTCACGGAATTTGGCGGGAAGGATGATGCGTCCTTTGGCGTCCATTCGTGGTGAGTAGGTACCTAGGAACATTCACTTCACCTCCCCGATGTGTGCCGTTGCGCTAAAGTCTGCGGGAGCGGGGTTGCTCCACAATCCTTGGAGGTGCCGGTGGCGGGGTGTGCCGGACCGGCGCCTCCGCCGAGTGTTTGAGGGCACGGCGATAGGACTGACTTTCAGCTTTCCTCTCCACTTTACCCCACTTTCCACCACCTACCCCACCCGGCAGAGTATCTTTTAGTGTTTTTATGCTCTCTTCTGCATTTTTAACGCTGACGCACAGCTTCTACACAGCTTCGGGCGTGTGTGCGCAGCGCTCCACCCTCATCATGCTTGCCATACCCCGGCTCAATGACGGGGCTAGTTTCAGGGGGGTAGTTTTTTTGGGGGGGTAGTTTCAGGGTTTGGCGTGCTCCGCCCGCCAGCCCCTCATACTTCCATCTCTCACCAGTTCGGGCATACTCGCTAGTTCGGGTATAGTCACTAGTTCTTCGGGCATAGAAAAAGCGGAGGTAAGAGAATTCTTACCTCCGCTTAATCAGTCTTGAGTCAGTCTTGAGTTTTGAGATTCTCGCATCGGGGGTCAGCCCTATGAGCTGAGCCGCGAAGCTTCTGCACCCTGAATACTTTAGAACTGAACGCTTTAGAGCTGACCGTTATTACGCTCATCCCAACGGTCCTCCAGGCGGTTCATGAAGGAAGAGCGTTCCTTCTGCTCACGCTGACGCACACGGGCTGCGCCTTCTGCCTTACCGCCGAGAAAGGAATCTACCGGGGTCTTCTTGCTGGTGGTTGCGAAGTACACGCCACCGGCCGCAAAGAGGAAGCCGAATACACCCAGCCAAATCATGTTAGATGCGACCGCACCAATAATAATGCCCAGGCCAATAAGAACGAAGAGAATACCGAGAGCCAAGTGGCGAGCGCTAAAGACCGGCGCGGTATTGCCGGTTGAAGACATGGAGGAGGCAAAGTGCGGATCCTCATTGCTCATGAGTTCTTCGAGCTGGTCCAGAACCTTCTGTTCACGCTCGGACAGTGCCATCGTTTTCTCCTTTGAGGTGTCTCTACTCAAGATGACGTCGGTATCAACCGGGTTAGCTACTGTATCAGCTGGCGCGGCGAACGCTTCTTGCCGGTCGTATATTTCCCATCGTACCGCGCCGGATGGGGTTGGCGCATTCTTTTTCGGTCAGAAGCTCTTTATGTCTTTCTCCCGCCTTCTGCGGAGGTGTTCCTCGCCCGCACTTTACGAGTAACCGGCTGCGATATAGCCGCTGATCAAGCTGTATTCGGCCCCTAGTTGTTGTCCCTCAGCTATTCCTCATTGTGGCTCTTTTCTTCGATATTCTTCTCAGGCGCGGTGACTCCGGAGGCTGGCTTGAGGCTTTCCTGCGAGTACTTGCGGTGAATGGCGTCCATGACGTGCTCCACCTCGGACCATCTGCCGCTTTTCACGAGGCGAGCACCAGACCCCAGGCTATTGCCCGCTCCCCCGCCGCCTCGTTGCGCAGAGACAGTTTGTGCGGAGGTGATTTTTGCGGAGCTGGTTTGTGCGGAGCGTGAGCTTGCCCCGCTCTCGATGGAGTCGAAGAGAGTTTGTTGCACCCCATCTTCTGCGCGGGCGAGCTTTTCGGCGCGCACTCCGATGAGTCGCAGGGCGCGGGGTGCATCCTGCCCTACCAAGATTCCGTCAGCGCGCAGTGCTTCCAACGCCAAGGAAGCAATCTGCATGCCGGAGTCCACGGGCACGTTCAGAGCAATAGCGCGGGTGTGCGTTTCGAAGGTGCTGTAGCGGATTTTGAGGCTGAGCCCTCCGGCGAGTTTACCGGCGGTGCGCAGGCGCTTTCCCAGCTTGAGGCTCAGCTCCCGAATAGCAGCACTGACCTCCCGAGCATCGGTCGTATCCGTCTCGAAGGTGTGCTCGCCACCCATGCTTTTCTCTTCGCGTTCGGTGATCACGGGGTGCTCGTCAATGCCGCGCGCCATGGCCCAAAGGTGCTCGCCCTGGGCGGTACCGAAGCGTTCTTTGAGCCAGTCCAGGCTCATGGACCTCATCTGGGCGATGGTGTGAATACCGTATCGGGAGAGCTGCTCGGTACTTTTCGCACCCACACCCCACAGGTCGGAGACTTTTCTCGGGTCAAGAAATTCTTGAACACGCTCGGGCGGAATGACCCACAGCCCGTTCGGTTTACTACCGGTGGACGCCATTTTGGCGAGTAGTTTATTGGGCGCAACCCCCGCGGAGGAGGGCAGGGAGAGTTCCTGCGCGATGCGGTCGCGAGCGCGCTGCGCCAGGGCGACGGGGTCTTGACCGTGCAGGTAGGCGCCGGTTAGGTCCACGAAGGCTTCATCCACGCTGACCTGCTCAACGTAGGGGCTCAGATCGTTCAGGATTGCCATGACGGCGCGGGAGTAGTGCCGGTAGTCGCCGCGCAGCGGCAGGACAGTGGCGTTGGGGCTGAGGTTCCGGGCGCGGCTGAGCGGCATGCCGGAGCGCACTCCGTGGGCGCGCGCCTCGTAGGAGGCGGAGCAGACGACCGAACGGGGGCCCACGGGTGCCACGATGATGGGTTCGCCGCGCAGAGCGGGGTTTTCGAGGAGTTCGACGTTGACGAAGAAGGCGTCCATGTCCAGGTGCATAATGACGCGACTGTTCCTTGCACCGCCGTTCTTTACACCGCCGCTCTTGCCGGTTCGTGCCTGCCCCATGTCGCCTCCTCTCATCGCTTCTACGCCCGCCTACCGAAAATATAGCACATTTCTACGAAAAATAGAGGCAATATATCGTAAACGTATTCGTAAATGCGTTCTCTTGGGCTTTTCTCCATTAAGCTAGAAGAAGTGCACACCGCACCCCATCAGGACCGTACACAGCGACCTTCAGCGAGGATAGTATGACTCCCCCTTCTCCTTCCGGAGCACCCACTCCCCAGGCGACCGAGAGCCTCACCGTAGCGGCACCGAATATCCCGGCGGCTTCTGCGCACCTCGCCGAGCGTATTGCTGAAGAGCAGCGAGCCTACCTACACGCTTTTGACACCCTCATGGCTGAGTTTTTTACCCGCCAGCGCGAGCTACTTGAGGGTATTTCTGCCGAAACTCTGCCCCTGCTTGAGGCTATTGAGTCCCTCTCCACCGGCGGCAAGCGCCTGCGTGCCCTGCTGAGCTACTGGGGTTGGCGAGGTGCCGGCGGCGCACCCGTCACCGAGAACCGCGCCTCCTGGTCCGTTGTGAAGGCGGGCATGGCGGTGGAGCTGTTCCAGACCTCCGCGCTGATTCACGACGACATTATCGACCGCTCCGATACCCGCCGCGGCGCACCCTCCGTGCACAAGCGTTTCGAGGCGGCGCACGAGCAGAATAGCTGGCGCGGTGATGCTTTCAACTACGGTCTGACCGGCGGTATTCTTGCCGGCGATCTGACCCTGGCGTGGTCTGCCGAGGTTTTCGCGTCCCTGGGTGAGGGAGCGATTTATGGCGCCCCCGCGCGCACTATTTTTGACCGGATGCGCACCGAGGTTCTGGCGGGTCAGTACCTGGACGTCTACTCCGAGGTTCTCGAGACCGAGGACGCTCAGGCGGCTCTGCAGCGTGCCCTGAACGTGATTCGTTTCAAGTCCGCCAAGTACTCGTGCGAGCACCCCTTCACGATTGGTGGTGCTCTGGCTCTGCAGGCTACCGCGCTGGAGAACGGCACCGGTGCCGTGAGCGAGCAGCACCCGGTACTTGTCGGTTACCGCGCGTTCGGTCTGCCGCTGGGTGAGGGCTTCCAGCTGCGTGATGACGAGCTGGGCGTCTTCGGTCAGCCCGAGGTGACCGGTAAGCCCGCCGGCGATGATCTGCGTGAGGGTAAGCGTACCGTTTTGGTGGCGCTCACCTCCGCCGCCCTCGATGAGAAGGATGCGGCGCTTCTGCACAATAGCTTGGGCGAGCCCGAGCTGAGCGATGAGCAGGTGGAGCGCATCCGCGAGCTGATGGTTTCTTCGGGTGCTTTCGCCAAGCATGAGCAGCTAATCGAGCAGAAGTCACAGGCTGTGTTTGAGGCGCTGGAAGCGATGAACCTGGACGAGCTGGCGCATGCGGCGCTGACCGATATTGTGGGCCGTGCACTACGCCGCAAGGCATAGAGGCGCTGCGTCGCAAGGTGTAGAGGTTCAGCACAGTTAGAACATTAAACACGTTGAGGCGGCATACCGAAGTATGCCGCCTCAACGTATTGAGCTATAGTGCCGGACCAGTGTCACCAAGTAAGTGCCACCTAGCAGGTGCTACCAACCCGGTGTTACCAAGCTAGTATTACCAAGCCAGTGCCTGCGCACGGCGACGAATCTCAGTCTTACGACCGTCGATCAGTGCGTCGATGGGACGGCCGGGCAGGGAGTCGTCGTTGGTGTACAGCCACACGATGGCTTCTTCATCGCTGAAGCCGGCGTCCTTCAGGACAGCGAGGGTGCCCTTGAGGGATTCGAGAACTCGCGAACCGTTCAGGAACAGTGCGGGTACCTTGCGCACGTTGGTTTCCGGGTCACGCAGTGCGATGAGCGTACCGTCAGAAATCAGGTTGTGTACGCGGGTCACCTTCAGGTCGAGGGCCTGCGCAATTTCGGGGATGGTTACCCAATCGCCGACGAGGGCGAAGGTCTGAGCAATATTTTCGTTAGTCACCTTTTAAGAGTGCCAGAGCTGGCACGTATTTACCACTTTTGACCCGCATCTGGCATGGGGGGCTCTCCTGCGCACCTTTCATTTTTGTGCGCTGCCGCGGTTCGTGAGGTGGAGTCGGGTCCGCCGGCTTTTTTGTAAGAGTTCGCTGAGTGTTCACCTGTTCGGCTCCCTTTGGCATCGCTTCTCCCCAGGTGGGCGGGCTAAAATGTTGAGACGTATGAATACTCCCAGCCCATGCCGGATTTCTCCCGTGAACCCCCAAGCTTCCTCTTCTTCTAATACTTCTGTTCCTCCCGCCACTCGTCCCGCTGCCTCTGATACCGCTATCGGTTCTTCGCAGTGGCTCAGTGGCGCCATTATTGAGGGTCACTACCAGGTGGGTTCGCTCATTGGCCGCGGCGGCATGAGCGAGGTCTATTATGCGTTGGACCTGTGGTCGAATAACCCGGTCGCGCTCAAGGTCCTCTCCCCCGCTCTGGCTGAGGATGCGGCGAACCGCCAGAAGTTCCACCGTGAAGAGCGTTCGATGCGTCAGGTGGGTGGCGGCGGGCATACGGTGGGTGTGATTTCTTCGGGTACCGAATATTTTTCGGGCAAGATGGTCATGTACATCGTCTTGGAGTATGTGCACGGTTGCACCCTGAGTCAGCTGTTGCGTGTGCGTAATGCTCTGTCCCTGGGTGAGGCTCTGGATATTCTCATTCCGGTGGTGGAGGCGCTCTCGGAGGTGCACGCGAACCGCTACCTGCACGGCGATATTAAGCCGGGCAATATTCTGCTGGACGCTAACGGCCAGGTGAAGCTCACGGACTTCGGTCTTTCTCGCCGTGATGATCAGGTGGATGCGGGCGCCCCCATGGGTACCCCCGCTTACGTTGCACCGGAGGTCCTGGACCCGAAGGTGAAGGTCGGTGCACAGGCTGATATTTTTGCGCTCGGCGTGATGATGTACCGCATGCTTTCAGGTCGTCTGCCCTTTGTGGGTCTGGAGAATGACCAGCAGGTGCTCTACCACAATGCCAACATTGAGATGCCCGCGCTGACCGATGTGGCGCCGGGTGCGGACCGCGATATTGCGGGGCTGATTTCGTGGTGTACCCGCAAGCAACCTCATGCCCGCCCGGAGGATGCGACCGAGCTGTTTACGGCTCTGCTGGAGATTTCTGAGTCGCTGGGTGAGTCCGAGCGCGCTTGGCGTGCCCCCTCGTGCCCGGAGCCGGAGCTTCCCCTCTGGGAGGCTGTTGCCGATATTGCGGAGCGGAGCGGTGCCGCGCAGATGGTGCGTAACACCCCGATTAGTGCTTTTAGCGATGCCCGCGATCTGCTGGCGTACGATGTGTACTCCCCCGACAGCCTCGTCTATGATGCATCGGCTGCGGGGCAGGGCGTGCACCTTGCCGACGTGGACGCTGAGGACTCCGTGCTGAACCGCCAGGGCATTCCGCCGCTGGTCAGTTCCGCCTCCGATGATGACGACTCTGACGCTGACCAGGAGCAAGACGGCGTAACGGGTAAACCCGGTAAGCGAGGCCTGGGCTCGTTCATGGGCCGCCGCGCATCCGCTGCGAAGGGCCCGCTGACTCAGTCCGTTGGCATTGGCCCGCAGACGGAGCAGGAGTTCATCTCGGCTCACGGCGAGTACGCCCCGATCCATGCCGAGCGTTCGTTGAGCCCCTCGGGTTCGCGCCGTTCGAAGGCTAAGGGGGCGGCGAGCACTTCTGAGGCTTCAACGGCTGAGGAGACCGCTTCTTCTCAGGATTCCGAGCAGTCTTCGCAGAAGGATCCTCGCCTACCCGCCAAGCAGTTTAGGACTCCGCCTTCCGGTATGGCGGTGGGCGGTTGGGCTCTGGTGCTGATTCTGCTGGGTATGGGTTCGAGCTTTACCGGTTGGTGGCTTGCGACCTCGCTGGTGCAGTCGCAGTGGTGGCGCAATATTGAGGCGTTCCTGACCTTCTAGCGCCCTGATCGTCTAGCGCCTGTAGTGCCGCTCTTCTGCCGAGCCATTCTTTTGCCGAGTGCAGGTTAAACGCAAATGCCCGGGTCTTCATCCTTGTCAGGTGAAGCCCCGGGCATTGTCGTGTCTACTACTCCCTACCGCCTATCGCGGCGAACAGCGTAAGCGTTTTATGCGCGGTTCTTGAGGTACTCGGAGACCAGGAACGCGATTTCCAGGGACTGCGAGTGGTTCAGACGCGGGTCGCACAGGGACTCGTAGCGGTCAGCCAGTGCTGCCTCGTCGATGGCGTCGGAGCCGCCCAGGCATTCGGTCACGTCGTCGCCGGTCATTTCTACGTGGATACCGCCGGGGAACGAGCCCAGCGCCTCGTGCACCTCGAAGAAGCCGCGAACCTCATCGAGCACGTCGTCGAAGCGGCGGGTCTTGTAGCCGGAGGGCACGGAGATGGTGTTGCCGTGCATCGGGTCGGTAACCCAGACGACCTTCGCGCCTTCAGCCTGCACGCCCTCAACGATCGCGGGCAGCTTCTCGCGGATGTTCTTCGCACCCATGCGGGTGATGAAGGTCAGGCGGCCGGGCTCGCGGTTCGGGTCGAGCTTGTCGATCAGTGCGAGTGCGTCCTCCGCGGTGGTGCTGGGGCCCAGCTTCACACCGATGGGGTTGCGGACCTTGGAGAGGAAGTCGACGTGTGCATCGTCGACGCCGCGGGTGCGCTCGCCAATCCACAGGAAGTGTGCGGAGGTGTCGTAGGGCAGCTGGGTGCGCGAGTCGATGCGGGTGAGGGCACGCTCGTAGTCCAGCACGAGCGCCTCGTGGCCGACGTACAGGTCGGTGGTCTTGAGCGCTTCGAAGTTAACGCCGCAGGCTTCCATGAACTTGAGGGCACGGCCGATTTCGCTGGCGGTCTCCTCGTAGCGCTCATGCGCGGGGTTGGAGGTGAAGCCGCGGTTCCACTGGTGCACGGCGCGCAGGTCTGCGAAGCCGCCCTTCGTGAAGGCACGCACCAAGTTCAGGGTGGATGCGCTGGTGTGGTAGCCGCGCAGCATGCGCTTGGGGTCGTGTACGCGGGCTTCGGGGGTGAAGTCGAAACCGTTGACGGTTTCGCCGCGGAAGGAGGGCAGGGTGACGTCGCCGCGGGTTTCCATGTCTGCGGAACGGGGCTTGGAGAACTGACCCGCCATGCGGCCCATCTTCACCACGGGCATGGAGGCGCCGTAGGTGAGCACTGCAGACATCTGCAGGATGGTCTTGACGCGGCCGGAGATCTTGTCGGCGGTTGCACCCGCGAAGGTTTCTGCGCAGTCGCCGCCCTGCAGCAGGAATGCGCGGCCTTCAGCAACCTCACCGAGTGCCTGGCGCATAGCGTCGACCTCACCGGCGAAGACGAGCGGCGGTACCGAGTTCAGCTCGGCGATGGTGCTCTCAAAATCTTCGTGCTCGCTCCAGGTGGGCTGCTGGTCAATGTGCAGCTGACGCCAGGTGTCCAGGCCGTGGTCGGGGGTCTGCGAGGTGCTGAGGTTTTGATTGCTCATCTTCACTCCATCGGGATGGTCTTGTGCGTTTTCTGGTTCAGCTCCGTTTCGGGTGCTCGGCGCGCCACGCGGCGTGCCGACTTACGATTTTTCAGGCTGAATAGACCTAATTGTACTCTTGCTTGCTTCAACGCCTAACCCCGAGGTCAGGTACATCTCACATGTTTAGATAGCGTCCCGGTGTCGGTGATAGATGTCGGCGATCAGCGGGTTGATGGGCAGCGGGATAAAAGGAACGGTTGCAGAACGGCAGACGAAAGGGCGGGATACGGTGTGGACCGCATCCCGCCCTCTGGCGTATGTGTGCAGGTGTATGTGTGCACCCGGGAGCTATCTCAGGGTGCCGTCTTATTGTTTAGTTCTGCAGGTGTGCGATTGCCCCGTCAGCGCTCATGTTCTTATCAGCCATGAGTTTCTTGACGCGGTCGGCGTACACGTCCACGTATTCCTGGCCGCTCAGGGCACGGATTTCAGCACCGATACGGTCGGCGATTTCACGCTGAACGCGGTGGCTCATGTCTGAGCCGTCGGTGTATTCCTCGAAGGTGAGGGGCTTGCCGATGATGGTGCGCACCCGAATGGGTTTGCCGTCGTGGCGCAGGCGAATACGGTTCGAGCCGGAGGGCTGAATCAGGTCGGTACCAATCTGGCCGACGGGCACTACGGGCACGCCTGCTTCAACTGCGAGGCGGGCGACGCCGACCTTGGGGCGGTAGCCTCGTCCGTCGGGGCTACGGGTGCCTTCGGGGTAGATGCCGATGACGCCGCCGTCCTTGAGGACCTGCGCGCCGGCGTTGAGGGATTCCTGGCTCTTCTGGCCGCCGGAGCGGTCCATGGGAAGCTGGCCGACTCCGCGGAAAAATGCCGCCATGGCGCGGCCCTTCACGCCGGGGGTGGTGAAGTAGTCGCTCTTGGCGAGGAAGTTTACGGTGCGAGGCATGGCGAGAGGAATAAAAATGGAGTCGCAGAATGCCAGGTGGTTGCTGGCGACAATGTAGGGACCCTCGGGCAGGTTTTCGAGGCCCACCACGTCATGGTGGTACAGTCCCTGCAGCAGGGGGGAGCCAAAAATCTTGAGCGTTGAATAGAGGGCGGTGTTAGGCATGGGGTCTCCTCTCTGAATGTTCCCGGCTCAATTCTAGCGTGTCTGGAGAGGCGCGAGAGAACGCGCGATAATTAAAGAAAAGAGAACAATTTTTTCTGCGCACCGGTGTATCGGGTGCGCTGGGGGCGATATCCCAGCACCGGTGCTGTATCCGCGGCAGCCGGTCAGGATACGCTATAGAGCCTCACCTGCACTCATATTCGTGCAGGTAGGCGAAGGAGGACCATGAGCATTTTCGATAACTCGCTGGAACCGCTCAAGCGGATGCGCCGCAAGGCTCGCGAGCGCAGGCTTCTTGCGACCCAAAATGTTAGGGATTCCCTGGCGCGTCGTCTCGGGGAAGAGCAGGATGCGTTCGATCACTCCCCCGTGTCTTTTACCCCTGATTCGGCGCAGCATCCCGTGGGTATTTTGCTGGTGCATGGTTTTACGGGTTCGCCGCACAGTATGCGCCCGGTAGCTCAGCGTTTTATGGAGCTCGGCTATGCGGTGGAGATGCCCGTGCTGACTGGTCACGCGACCCGTTGGCAGGATTTGCGTGATAGCACGTACCAGCAGTGGCTGGCTTCTGCCGAGCAGGGGTACCGCCGCCTGGCTGATCAGGGTCTGCAGGTGGTGGTCATTGGCATGTCCATGGGTGGCACGGTGGCGACTCATCTGTCGGCTCGTCTGCCGGTGGTGGGCACGGTGCTGATTAACCCCTATATGGTGGATGTGAACCCGATGATGCGTCACGCCGGTAGGGTCTCGAAGGTTCTGCCGGTGCTCAAGGCGATTGGTTCCGATATTGCGGTTCCGGGTGTGAATGAGGGCGCGTATTCGCTGGTTCCGACGGCGGCGGTGCATCAGTTGCATCTTTTGGGTGCTGAGACTCGTGCCCTGATTCCGCAGTTGAAGTCGCCGGTCCTGTATTTGCGTTCACTGGGCGATCATACTGTGTCGGATAGCTCCCACAAATATTTTCTCGAACATTGTTCAGTTCCTGTAAAATTTAGGTGGCTGACCCGCAGCTACCATGTGGCAACCCTGGACTATGACGCAGAGTATCTGCTCTCCACCATCCAAGATTTTGTCGCATCCCTAAACCACTAATTCTGCGGCTCCGCTCGCTGCAACTGGCGCAAGCATCACCCGCCGTGGCGAGTAGAACAGCAGATAGATATTACGGCTCCTCGGGCCATCGAGGGCACCCCGCGGCACCGGATCCGCCACGGGCTCACGCCCTGATTTGAAAGGCGCATTATGAAAGTCTTCTCCACTCCCGCTGAGGTTATTGTCGACCCCTCGCTGAACCTGACAAGCATTGTTGAGCGCCACCGTGCCGATAG
>ERZ773233.1796-NODE-1796-length-12276-cov-4.880861_pt1 | contig 12276 bp, 10 predicted proteins | sample MGYA00580991_ERZ773233 | MGnify/ENA primary metagenome ERZ773233 (study PRJEB29015, sample SAMEA2738178) | human oral metagenome | biome: human oral; feature: human-associated habitat; material: saliva | place: China | collected 2161 ...
TGACACTTGGTATGCTTATGGGTGCTTTGTGGGCAAAAGAGGCATGGGGACATTACTGGTCATGGGACCCCAAAGAAACATGGGCAGCAATCACATGGTTGGCGTATTTAGTCTATGTTCACTACCGACAGTACCGTCCACGAACAGTTCGGCCAGCCTTATGGGTACTCATCGTTGCCTTTGTGTTGCTACAGATGTGTTGGTGGGGAATCAATTACCTACCATCAGCGCAAGGTGTAAGCGTACATACATATAATTTGAGTTGAACTTTTATTTTATTTGGTTTAGCTCATTTCAAAGATATAATGAGGCTGTATCAGAGGGTGTAATAATTTACTTCACATTTCTGACACAGCCTCTTTTAATTTAGAAAACATATTAGAGTGTTATTATAGTCATATACTAAGATATAAATGCTGTATCATTGATATTTTTTGTTACTTATGTCTTTTTCATATAGTCGTATACTATTCTATTTACTCTTTTATTTTATTGAAGTTTATAATAAGCTATATTTTTAACAAAATCCTTTGTTCTTCCATATCTTTTTTATACTTTTGACAACTGAATTCAACAATAATAAGATGAGACAAATTATTAATCACTTCACAGACGATGATCTTTACAAGCTTACAATGTGCTGTGCTGTCATTGACAACTATCCACGTGCACATGTTTGCTATCATTTTGTTGACCGTGACGACACGGTTTATCCAGAAGGTTTTGCACGTGAAGTGGAACATCAAATAGAGTTATTGGAGTCGGTTGTTATTACCGATGAAGAGATAAGTTTTCTTCGCCAGAAATGTTATTATCTACCAGAGTGGTTCTTAACATACCTCCGTGGATTCCGTTTTTCACGTGAGTGGGTGAAGGTATGGCAGGATGAAGATGGTCATCTTCATATTGAATTTGAAGGATTATGGGCTGACACTATTTTGTTAGAAGTAAAGGTTCTGGCCATTATCTCAGAGTTATTCTATATGTTTAATGAACAAGCTCAAGAGTTTGATTATCAAGAACTATACGATAAGACCTATCATAAAACAGAACGATTACTTGAGGCGGGGTGTGTCTTCTCAGACTTTGGCACACGTCGTCGTGCCAGCCTTACAGCAGAAGATACTGCTGTTCGTGCTATGAAGGACTGTTATGATAGTCGTGAATGGAAGGGACGCTTTGTCGGCACCAGCAATATTCACCTTGCCATGAAGTATAATCTTATGCCTGTCGGAACTATGGCACATGAGTTTATCTGTGCTATTGGTGGTATGTTTGGTCCTCAAATGGCAAACTATATGGCTATGGAAGCATGGCGTAGAACTTATCGAGGTGCATTGGGAACCTACCTTTACGATTCCTTTGGATGGGATATATTCTCTTATAATTTTTCAGAAGACTTTGCAAATCAGTTTAAGGGATTGCGTATAGATTCAGGAGATAACTTTGAACAATTAGAAAAAATTATTGATAAATATAAATCTTTCGGTATTGATGCACGTGACAAGCAAGTGTTATTCTCAAATGCTTTAGACACTGATAAGGCTATTGAGATACAGCGTTATGCTGAGAATCGAGTAAAACCATCATTTGGTATTGGTACTCACTTCACCAATGACTTCCCTCACGTTAAACCAATGAATATTGTTATCAAGCTTGTAGCCGTTAAAATTACGGAGTCATGGCCATTCTATAACGAAACCTGTAAGATTTCAGAAGATAAAGGTAAACATACTGGTAAGCCTGAAGTTATTAAACGATTTATGGAGGCTATACATTACGAAGAGTAAGTTTTCTACTTGATAGGATACTTCATGTAGAAGAACAATACATAAAAAAGCGGTAATAAGTAATGAAAATATTCATCAACTTATTACCGCCTTTTGCTGTTGTAATAATTTTATTTTGAAGAAGAAGCGTCTTCTATCTTCTTCAACCCCTTCTGATAATAGATATAATATAGTATTCCTGAGAGTGTCAAGCCGAATGGGAAGGCATACCATACACCTACCAGCTGATAGTTCATAACCACACCGAAGAGGTAGCCTAAAGGCAGAGATACAACGAAGAAAGATATGAACGCAATCCAAATCAGCGGACGCACATTAGCTGTACCACGCATCGCATTAGCATAATTACACTGCAATCCATCACCAAACTGATAAATCATAAATGGGATAATCGTCATAGATACCATTGAAATAACGTTTACATTATCAGTGAAAAGTCCACCAATGATATGACGGCAAATGAAGATTGGCACAGAAGTTAGTATGGCAAGCAAGAAGACTAAATGGATTCCAGCCGTTGCTGTTCGTCTTACAGCAAGATAGTCACGCTGTCCCATAAAGTTACTGATACGTACTGCCACCGCTGCTGCTAATCCATAGTAAATCATATAGCCCAACTGTGAAATAGTCAACATAACCTGATGAGCCGCTAATGATTCAGTTCCGAACCAACCAACCATTAGACTTGAAAGACTAAAGGCAGCCGTTTCCATACCCATTTGCAGTGCCAAAGGAATACCAAGAACAGTAATTTTCTTAAAATCAGTATACTGCACCGATCCCATACTCCATCCCTTCTTATATTCTCTATATTTCTTACTGAAAAAGAAGATACCAACCATTACGATTGCCATCACAATACGTGATATCATAGTGGAGAGGCCAGCACCGATCAACCCCAGTTCAGGTAATCCCAAATGACCATAAATAAGTATCCAATTACCAAAGATATTCATTACATTTCCTGCAACAAGAATCCACATTGCTACCTTTGTATCCGTAATACCATCGGTAAACTGGCGAAAAGTATTAAACCAGCAGACGAAAGGGAGGGAAACAAGCTGAATAAGGAAGTAAGGTCGAATGAGGGGCAATAATTCTTCTGGCTGTCCTAATCGGTGAATATTCAGATAAAGAATAACCATAATGACAGACAAAAGTATTGCCATACAAGTGTTAGCTGCTGTAGCACTTTTCATCATCTCACCAATACGATGTGTCTTCTCTTGACCATATAAAATTCCGACGAGTGCTGTAATAGCATACGTAAAACCGATAGCAAAGATAATCACCAGTGTGAACATATTATTGACAAATGCCGCTGCAGCCAATTCCTCTGTACTATGATGACCAATCATAAGCGTATCAGCAAAATTAAGAATAAGGTTTCCTAATTGTCCGATAATGATTGGAACGCCTAAATAAGTAAGGTTTCGGTAGTGTGTTTCGTACTTTGAAAATTGATATGACATACTATTTTTTGCTATTTATTATCCTAAGTGCACTTGCAAAGGTACGAAAAAATATTGTATTTTCATACATATTTCATAAATTACTTATCTTTGTTAATGAAAGAAATGATATAAAACAATATTATATAATAATAAAGGTGTATCTAAATGAAGCCAAGAGTGTCTTTACAACTTTAAAGTCATACCTCTGTTATATAAAAGACAAAAATGATAATAACAAATTAAAAGTATACAGCAACCATAGAGAAAATAAAACTGTACAAACTAAAAGAGGAGACCACATGGTCTCCTCGAAATAATATAGTATGCGTTTTAATTATTTACAAGTCAAACTTGTAGCCCAAAGTAATCTGGAATACGCTGTTCTTATCCTTGAAGTTCTCAAAAACCTTAGTCAAGCCCCAGTTGTAACGGGCATCAAGCTGGAAGTTGTTGTACTCGTAAGAAATACCTACAGGAATAGAGACGTCAACTGACTTTGCTTTAATCTCATTAGTAGTACTTCCTGATCCAAGGAATGTTTTAGCTTCCGCCTTATTAGTGCTACTAACCAAGAAACCTGGCTGAACACCCAACTTTACTGCCAACCCCTTTGTCACATAAACGTTTGCCATAATTGGAACGTTAATGTAATCAAGCTTATATGTACGCTTAAATGTCTGATTCAAAACAGAAAACTCCTGCTTAGCACCTTGCATAGAGTAGAGAACTCCTGCACTTACAGAGAAAATCAAAGCAGAGCTTGCTAAAGAAGATTAATATAGACATATAAAATAAATCGCTATAAACCTAGAACCGGTTTTATAGCGATTTTTTGTTTTTAAAAGAGTACAAATTACTGCTTGACATGGGATGAAAAATATTTTATAATCAAAAAACCTTAAAACATACTAAATTAATAGGTAAATAGGTTTCTTGTTGTAAAGTAGGAAGGAATGCTCATGGGAAAGAAAGAACTCAGTCACGAACACAATCATAATCACGAACACAATCATAGTCACGAACATAATCATGAACATAAGCATGGAGTTGACCATATTCACAGCCATAGAAATTTGATAGGATTTGATGAACATGGAGTGCCGACAATTACATTAAAGTCGGACCATGAAGAGGACGGAGACGATAAAGCATTTATCAGAGATTATATGAATGCTGTATCTGAGTACAGAAAGACTTTTCCGTCAAAGGATGAGGTTTTGGAAAATACTCCGGATCCGGCAGTAAGAGAGATGATTTTGCGCCAGAATCAGCTGGGATTTGATACCACATTTGACAGATTTGACAGTCAGCAGCCACAGTGTGGTTTCGGTATGGCCGGAATCTGCTGTAAGATCTGTAATATGGGTCCATGTAAGATAACTTCAAAGAGTCCTAAGGGAGTCTGTGGTGCGGATGCAGACCTGATAGTGGCAAGAAATTTGCTTCGTTCCGCTGCTGCAGGTGCGGCTCAACACGGTATGCACGGTAGAGAAGTTATTTTATCTTTAAAGTGGGCTGCTGAAGGAAAGCTTGATTTACCTATACTGGGACAGCAAAAGATAAAGGATACCGCAAAAGCATTCGGAATAAAGACGGAGAGAAGAAGTATAAAAAAGATTGCTTCTGAACTGGCAGATGTGCTTTTGGAAGATATGAGCCGTACAGTACCGGGAGATTATAAAATCATAGAGGCACTTGGTTAAGAGGAAAGGAAAAAAGTGTGGAAGGAGCTTGATATTATACCTATCAGCGCCTACCATGAGGTATTTGAGGCTTATCATAAAACAGGTGTCGGTACTGACGGTGACTGGAAGAGCATTATGCAGCAGTTTTTGCGATGCGGACTTGCATTCACATACTCAGGTGTTGTAAGTACATCAATAGCAACTGACGGTCTTTTAGGAGTTGGAGACAGAGTTACATCAAAGGTAAATATCGGTGCTTTGAAAAAAGGATATGTAAATATTGCGGTCCATGGTCATCTGCCTACCCTTGTAAGTGAGATTGTAAGAGTCGGTCAGGAAGAGAAGTTTATAAATCTTGCAAAAGAAGCCGGGGCAAAGGGAATAAGATTCTACGGTATCTGCTGCTCAGGACTTTCAGCAATGTATCGTTATGCAGGAGTTATTCCGCTTTCAAATGCGGTGTCAGCCGAGCTTGTACTTGGTACAGGTGCACTGGATCTTTGGATTGCCGATGTACAGGATGTATTTCCGTCAATTATGGAAGTTGCAAAGTGCTTCAGAACTACAGTTGTTACAACCAGTGAGTCTGCAAGATTACCCGGTGCCGAGAGATTTGAGTATGATCATCATCATTCAAATATAGGAGAGACAAGAGAACTTGCAGAAAAAATAGTGCTCAGAGGAATAGAAAGCTTTAAAGACAGACAGGGTATACCTGTATACATTCCGCCATATGAAGTGGATGCCGAAGTCGGATTTTCACCTGAGTATGTGCATAAACACTACGGTTCTATGAAACCTTTATACGAGGCCGTAAGGGAAGGTAAAATACTTGGTATTGTAAATATAGTAGGATGTAACAATCCTAAGGTTGTGTATGAGAAATGTGTTATTGATGTAGCCAATGCACTGCTTAGAAACAATATCTTGATACTTACAAACGGATGTGCTTCATTCCCGCTTATGAAGATGGGATATTGCAATGTTTCGGGACAGGAGCATGCAGGAGAGAGTTTAAAAGAGTTCCTTGGAGATTTACCTCCGGTATGGCATGTGGGTGAGTGTATAGATAATACCAAGTCAAGCGGAATCTTTGCAGGTGTTGCAGGTGAGGCGGGTAAGCCGCTTTATGAAATGCCTTTTGCATTTTCATCTCCGGAGTGGAGCAATGAAAAGGGAATAGATGCGGCCCTTGGCTTCAGACTTATGGGAATCAATTCATATCACTGTGTGGAAGCTCAAATTCACGGTTCAAAGAATGTAATAGAATTTTTGAAAGAGGGTACAAAGGAAATGCTCGGATCTGTGATGGTTGTAGATACAAATCCCGACTCTCTGGGAGAAAAAATAGTTGCGGATATCATTGAAAAGAGAAAGGCCCTCGGATGGGCTGTACCTGATGAGATAGTCCATAAAGAGGATAAATTAGCCTTAGTATAAGTCGGTTAGAAATAGATTGGATTAAAAAATGTTTTGACAACTTTTATTTATTATAGTACTATAACAGTGTACACATCTTGTGTACATATATATTGATACTAATCTCTAGCAGTAAGTTCTCCAACATCAGGAGTAAGCCGAGCCTAGAGATTTTTTGCTTTATGGGGAGGAATATTATGAAAACAGCAATACTGGTAGATGGTGGGTATTATCGCAAGCGTGCATTCTCCATTGCAGGTGATATAACTGCAAAAGAAAGAGCAGAGGAATTATATTCATATTGTAAAAGGCATCTTTGGGAGAAGAAAAATAAAAAAGATTTTTTTGAACATGAATTGTATAGAATTTTCTATTATGATTGTCCTCCATCATCTAAAAAAGTATATCATCCACTTTTAAAGAGGACAGTAGATTTAGGAAAGACAGAGATATATAATTGGGCTAACGAATTTTTTGAGGAGTTGAGTAAGAAAAGAAAAGTTGCTCTAAGAATGGGGACGTTATCTGATGCATTGGCACATTATAATTTAAAGAAAGAGACCGTTAAAATGCTTCTAAACGGAAAGAAACGTATAGAGGATTTGACAGAGAATGACTTTTCAATACTTATTGATCAGAAGGGTGTTGATATGAAAATTGGATTGGATATAGCTTCATTGGCCTATAAGAAACAGGTTGATCAAATTGTATTGATATCAGGTGATAGTGACTTTGTACCTGCATCAAAATTAGCACGAAGAGAGGGTATAGATTTTATCTTAGATTCACTTGGAGAAAAGGTCAAAGATGATTTATCATTACATATAGATGGTTTGAAAACACATATAGATAGCCTAAAACCTATAAATAAGACGCAGCTATTGACAACTGATTTATAAGATGTACAATGAAATTAAATAAAAGCTTCGTGAAAGTTTTGTATGGGGAATGAGGAGGAATTTTATGGATATGCAGTTGTTTTGGGACTCTGTAATAACAGTTGTCAGTGTGGTCGGATATGTGGGATATTTTGTTGCTGTCGGACTTATTGTAAGATATCTGATAGTAAAGTCAAAGAGGTAATAAAGCAGTTAAAAGTATAGTATTTATAAAAAGAGCAGTTTACCTTTTGCGGTAAACTGCTCTTTTTACATTCTCCTAATTTCCGCCTGTATCATATTACCTACCAAGGAGGCAAAATTATCAAGTGATTTTACTTTTACAAAACTTCTTCCAAAGATTTTTTGAACATTCGGCAGGTCGGCGTCATCGCCTGTAAAGGCGCAGAGGACATATATGTTCTCAAGCTTTGCCTTATGTACAAGCTCGGTCATATCATCTATAGCGATATCACCGCTGTAATTTCTGGATTTACCCTTGACCTCAAGCATATCATTCGGCTTTATATCTGTAAGCCATATCACAACTCTGTGAGAAGCATTGTTTTTCTTCATCTGTTCCATTAAAGCGTTAAGTGCCAGACCGTCTCTGTTGGCACCTGTGGTAAAGAATCTGAATATCTCATTGTTTTTTGATGTCTCATTGTAATCCCTGTAAAGATTCATTACAGTGTAGCCGTTCATAGATGAATAACCCCATACCCTTACAGGAACATGGCAGTTGTCAAGTGCTTTTGAAATAATATAGCCCTGTGTGGATACTGTGTCCATACGATGAATCTGTGAAGCTGAGGCATCCAGTAAAATATCGACACTTATATTGCCGCTACCTTCCGCCACCTGTTTTTCAAAAATTTCATTATTGTTAAGATACAGAGCCTTCCAGACAAGAGCGGGATTTAATTTACCTGTCTTTGAATAAACTGTAGTAGGCTCAAGCTGAGTCAGCAGAGCATTTTTGATACGATTTGTAAGTTCCAAGACGGCCGCATTATTACTTCCTATATTGTCAAAGAAAAATTCTTTGTTTTTAGTATACTGCTTTTGCATTTCTTTTCGCATCTTTGCGGCAAATCCGCTTACCTTGTCTTCACTTTCACCTCTTGTAAAAAATATTCTGGTACCTTCGTGATTACCGGTACAGCACTCTCTTTGTATTTTCTCCGAAGTCTTATCATCATAGAGGGACTTTCCGAAATAGCTGTTGATATATTTTCTAAGTCCTTCTTCCGTGATCCTGTTAAATTTTTCAGAGTCTGTTTCAAATGCGGAGGCGTCGGCACCTCCCTGATTTTCGACATAGCCAAGTACAAGCTTGGTGACGCCTTCAATTTCATTTGATACGCCTGCCTTTTTGCCGAAGAAGAGTCTTGGAACAGGGATTTTGAATCTGCGCTTTTGTCCCTTTGCACTGACACCGGGAAGATAGGTAAAATACTTTGCAAGAGTATTGGACAGACTTCGAATAAAACCTTCAGTATCCACATCCGCACCGATTTCAACCTCACTTAAGAGTTTTCTGTCTACCAAATCGGGCAGCCCGCTGTCCTCACCCATAGAGGTTCTGTAATGTCCTTCAAGTATCCATCCCTCTCTGCTTTCGGCAATACTCGGCATAAACTCAATAAGCTTTTGTTTGCAGTACTCTTTCCTAAGGAGTGGAAGACTTGGTCTTGAATCCTTTTCCTTTTCAAAGGTGGAATTTTCAAGTGCAATCCAAAACAATGCTTCATATGTTCCCTGCCCTATTGTTTCATGGAAGGTATTGTAAAACTCTTTTAACCTTTTCCAGTCAAAATGTGCATAGCTGCTGCCAAGTATGGTGTTCCAATAAAGGTCGGCTTTTGCATTATCGTCGTACATACGAAAACCTATTGAAACATCATAATTTCCGGCGGCATTCCATACCATATTTGCTGCTCTCTTTTTTTCAAACTCCGTCAAGATCATGAAAAAATATTCTCCCCTGAAAGGCTTGCCGGCAATCTGGCACTTACAATATCAAGTACAAGCTGTCTTTCATACTCGTCAAAGCATTTATTGATAAGTCCCATTTCGAGAGCCTTTGTAACTCCAAGTCCCTTTTTCATCATTCCTACACATGATATAAGACCTCTAAGGTCAAGGCTTCTGGTAGAAATCTCACCACCTTCACATTTCTTTCTTATTTCATCAAAAAGAGAGGCAAATTGTGAGATATATTCAGGTTTTAGAGTAGGATATTTATCCTTTATAAGCTTTTGTAAGTTTTCTGCCGATATAACAGGCATATGAAGTACCATAAATCTGGAAGCAAGAGCTTCATTCATCTCTCTGGTGCCGGCATAGCCGTAGTTCATTGTACCTATAAATCTTGTGGCTTCATGAAGATTTATTCTGTCATATCCCGGCAAATCAATGGTTCTTCTAAAGTCAAGTACCGCATGAAGTACGGCAAGAGATTCATTCTTTGCCATATTTATTTCATCAAGCACTCCGAAACCTCCCTTTATAGCACAGTTTAATATAGGTCCTTTTCTAAGCTTGACTTCGCCGTTTTCAAAGGTATCCGAGCCTATAAGAGATGAAGCGTCGGTATTTATATAAAGTGATATGTCCCACTGAGGTCTTGCAAATGCCATGGCAAGATTTTGTGCCAATACGTTCTTTCCTGTAGCTTTAGGACCGTCAAGCAAGATATTTTCACCTGCTATTATAGCTGTAGCCGCCTCTTCCCAAATCTCTTTTCCGTAGTAAAGATATGAATCCTTCGGGATTCTTCTTTCATCCTCGGCTTCAAGCTTATAAAAGCTTCTGAATGACTTTATCTCTGAAATAATTTTATCCGATATATTTTCCTGTTTTAAAAATTCTAAAATTTCCATATTTCCTCTGTCTAATAAAAAATAATAAAAAACTCCCAAGACAGTATTATATTACAACTGTCTTGGGAGGAGCAATAATTTTATTTACTTTACAGGATCTGCAGGTGTGAAGCCACCCTTTTTACCTCTCCAGATAGTAAGAACTGCGTATAAAGCGGCAATTACAGCACCGCCGATATAAGCAATATTCCAGCTTAAACCGAAGCCAAGCTTTGCATTCAAGATATAGCATGCACAAATAAATGTGTAGAAGATACCAGGTATAAGGGTCATCCATGCCCACTTTCCTCTCTTATTTATTATTAAATAAATAGTAGCGGCGGCAAGTGGGAAGAGTGCCATTGTCTGGTTAGACCATGCGAAATATCTCCAAAGAATATTGAATCCCTTAGGATCGATCTTTGCCCAAACAAGGATTGCACCTACTATAACGAAAATAGGAACGGCAAGACTTAGTCTTCTTGCATTGTTATCCTGCTTGATATGGAAAGTATCCGCAATAGTAAGTCTAAGTGCACGAAGTGCTGTATCTCCTGATGTTATAGGAAGGATAATAATACCGATAAGTGCTACGGCACCTCCGATAGGTCCAAGTGCATATCTACATACTACACCGACAACACTGGTAGGAGAAATAGCGACAAGCTCGCCTCCTTTTTGAATCATATACTGCCATACACCCTTGTCACTAAGCTGCATTGTGATACCGCCGTGCTCAGCTGTAAACTGGATAAGTGCCATTGTACCGGCAGCCCATACCATAGCTATAAATCCTTCAACAACCATCATATTGTAGAAAGTCATACGACCTTCTTTTTCGCTCTTAATTGTACGAGCTACAAGAGCTGTCTGTGATGAGTGGAATCCTGAAAGGATACCGCAGGCTACAGTAACGAAGAAAATCGGAATAAAATGTCCTGCTTTAAAATATGCCGCATAGTCAAATGACTGTGTTGCCCAACTCCCCCAAATATCTACAAGCGGATAATGGAAGATAACCATTGCAGCAAAAACTCCGACTGCAGAGAATACCAAAATTGCACCGAAGATAGGATATACACGACCGATAATCTTATCTATAGGGAATACTGTTGCAACAAGGTAATAAGCAAAAATCACAGCGTAGATGACCCATGTTGAAACTTCTGTAGGAGCACCGCTGAAACCGAATACCTGAGTTGCGGCTATATCACCCGGTGTATAAATAAATACCGTACCTACAAGTAAAAGCAAGAGGCATACAAACACATCATAAATCCAGAATACGGTTTTACTTGTATATTTGCGAACCATCTCAGGCATCTGAGCGCCGCCGTCTCTTGTACAAATCATACCTGCAAAATAGTCGTGAACCGCACCGCCGATTACATTACCTATCGGTATTGTAAGAAGTGCTATAGGTCCGAAAAGAATACCCTGGATAGGTCCGAGAATCGGTCCTGTTCCTGCGATATTAAGTAGGTTGATAAGTGCATTTTTCCATGTAGGCATAGGCACATAGTCTACACCGTCCTGCTTAGAATAGGCCGGTGTTTCTCTGTCGTCAGGCTGAAAAACATGGTCACATAACTTGCCCATGATAAGTCCGCCTACGATTAGAATCACAAGGCCAATCATAAATGTTGCCATAGAAAATTCCTCTCTTTCTTTCTATGATTAATTAATACATAATAAACATACTACTTGATAATAAGTTTTTCAAGTTTTTTTAATAATACATAGAAACTACTTTCATAAAATAATAAAAATAGGTGAAAAATTTGGTGTTGTATTTGTGCTTTATTAAAGATAATTAAATAAAGAAAAAATTTATGGTTAGTTATAACTAACTATGTTAATATAAGCATAAATATTTATTTGTGTTCAGAAAGGTAAAATTGTGAAAATAGGAAATATTCTGATAAAAACCGGAGAAAAGAAAAAATTCGAGCTCGAAAATATAAGCGGAGTTGCTTTTTGTGGCGGAAATCCGGGGAAAACATTGGTGATAACTGCCGGAGTGCATGGTGGAGAGTATGTTGGAATAGAGACATCCTTAAGACTTATAAAAGAAATTGATCCTGAAAAATTATATGGAAATATTATTATTTGTCCCGTTTTAAATCCTGAAGGTTTTTATGCCGGAGTGAAACAGATATCTACATCAGATTACAAAAATTTAAACA
>ERZ773233.1800-NODE-1800-length-12267-cov-27.329021_pt1 | contig 12267 bp, 12 predicted proteins | sample MGYA00580991_ERZ773233 | MGnify/ENA primary metagenome ERZ773233 (study PRJEB29015, sample SAMEA2738178) | human oral metagenome | biome: human oral; feature: human-associated habitat; material: saliva | place: China | collected 2161 ...
ACTCAGGTGATATTGTAAAAGCTCTTGCAGCAGGTGGTAATGCTGTAATGCTTGGCTCTATGTTTGCCGGTACTGATGAAGCACCAGGTGAAACTGAGATTTTCCAAGGTCGTAAATACAAGTCTTACCGTGGTATGGGATCAATTGCAGCTATGAAGAAAGGATCAAGTGATCGTTACTTCCAAGGCGCTGTGAACGAAGCTAATAAACTAGTTCCAGAAGGAATTGAAGGCCGTGTAGCTTATAAAGGTTCTGCTGCTGATATCGTATTCCAATTGATTGGAGGCATCCGAGCTGGTATGGGTTATACAGGAGCAGAAGATATCCAAGCTTTACATGACAAAGCTCAGTTTGTTGAAATGTCAGGTGCAGGGCTTATTGAAAGTCACCCTCATGATGTTCAAATTACAAACGAGGCGCCTAACTATTCAGCTCATTAAAAGACACAAAAGTACTTGCCAAGAGGCAAGTACTTTTTTTTATCAATATTTACATTAGGTTTACAACATGTTTACGATAACAGAGTTGTTAATATGGGGTTTTAAGGGGGGTGGTTTACAACCTATTCAATGTTAATTGTCACAGTTATCAACCACAAAAAAACAGTTCATTAATCGACTTGCTTTTCATAGATAGTACCATTCTTAACTAAGAAGGTCTTTAAATTGGGTGGTAGGTTGCTAAGATGATCGAGTGAGGTTGTCGTCATGAAAGTTTGAACTTCTTCATCAATACTTTCTAGCAATTTAAGTTGACGGTGATTGTCAAGCTCACTCATGACATCATCAAGGAGAAGAATAGGAAATTCTCCTGTCACTTTTTTAATCAGAGCAATCTCAGCCATTTTTAATGAAAGAATAAGGCTACGTTGCTGCCCTTGACTACCGAAAGATGCGTTCATGTCATTAATGTAAAATGTTAAATCATCCCTATGTGGACCAACGCCGGTGTTCTTTTTGAAGATATCTCTTTTGTGATTCTGGTTTAATGTAGTTAAAAATGCTTCTCGAATACCTTTGCTATTTTGTATTGGGATGTTAGATTCATAGGAAATTTTAAGACGCTCAATCTGATTTGAGAGAATACTATGATGTCTATCAGCTTCCTCTTCTAATTGCTTGATAAATTCTAGTCTATGTTTAATAACTCGTGCTCCAAAATCGGCAAGCTGTTCATCTAAAACTGAGAGGAAATTAATGTCTACCTTGTCAGTAGATTTGAGATAGGCATTACGCTGCTTAAGAACATGATTGTAATTTGATAGGTCTGAGAGGTAAACAGGCTTAATCTGTCCTAAATCAATATCTATAAATTTACGTCTTAGACTTGGAGATCCTTTTACAAGTTGTAAATCCTCAGGAGCAAAGAGTACTACCGTCATGTGACCTATATAATCAGATAATTTTGCCTGCTTGAGGTAGTTGACCTTTGTAACTCGTCCCTTATTAGATAAGTTGATTTCCAGAGGTAAATTTCCACTATGACGATGCACGATGCCGTTTAGTTTAAGACTATTTTGCTGGAACTGAATTAGTTCCTTGTCTGAACGGGTCCGATGACTACGTGTTAAGGCTAGAAAATAGATAGCTTCAAGAATATTTGTTTTTCCTTGGGCATTGCGTCCAAGAAAAATATTGAGATGGGGTGAAAAGCTCACAGAGGCTTCAGAATAATTTCTAAAGTGTTGAATATCAATTTTTTCAAGCCACATGGTTAGATTCCTGGGAAACGGACAGGTTTCCTTTTTGTTTTATTACTTTCTTTTGTTTGGTGTTTTTTTTGTTTCTTTTTGTTATCCTGATTCATTTTTTTAACAATAGCAGAAACACGTGCTTTCTCAGCGACTTCTTTTTTATGTTTTTCAATTTCACCTTGTGTAGGAACTACGATAGTAATTTCAAGCTCTTCAGACGGTATGGTAATAACATCTCCATAACGTAGTTTTTTTCCACGACGTTTTTCCTCCTCACCGTTGAATAAAACAACATTGTTAGCTAAAAAACCTTTAATAGCTCCACCACTGTGAATGATGCTTAATTCTTTTAAAAGTGCCTGTAGTGTTATGTATTCATCAAATAATTTATATTCCATAGAACCTCAACTTTCTCTTGAGATAAGATAGCATAAAAATGGTATAATTGAAAGCATAAACTTTCTAGAGGTTATCAATGAAAATTGCTGATGGTGTATATGTACACTTCATTCCAACACAAAAATATAAAACTAACCGTATTGTTTTTCGAATGACGGGTTCTTTGAATAAACAAACAATTGCTAAACGGGCTCTAGTTTCACAAATGTTAGCTACAGCTAATCAGACATATCCAACAGTACAGTCTTTCAAAGAGACATTAGCTTCACTTTATGGGACACAGTTGTCAACTAGAGTGTCAACAAAAGGGTTGACACATAGTGTTGACATAGAGTTGACATACCTGAAAGACTTCTTTGTTCCAATGAATACAGGTTTATTTTGGGAAGTCTTAGGTTTTTTGAAGGATTGTCTTTACAAGCCATTGTCAAGAGTAGCGCAATACCAAAATAAAGTATTTGACATAGAAAAACAAAATTTAATGACCTACCTGGATGTTGATACAGAGAACAATTACTACTATAGTGAAGTTCAGGGACGAGAGCTTTACTTTGTAAACGAGGCCTTGAAAGTTCCCAAGTATGGGCGAGTAGAGCTTGTTGAAGCGGAGACATCGTTTACAGCTTATCAAGAATTTCAAAGCATGTTAACTAAAGATCGAATTGATATCTTTATGGTTGGGGAATTTGATGACTATCAAGTACTCCAAGGTTTACACCGATTTCCTTTAGAGGGACGTCAAGTTGATTTACAGTTTAGTTATAATCAACCTTATTCTAAAGTTGTGAAAGAAAAGATAGAAACTAGACAGAGTAGTCAATCTATTTTACAGTTAGGGTATCAATTTCCTTGTCACTATGGAGATAAAGATTATTTTGCTTTAATTGTATTTAATGCCATGTTTGGTGAATTTGCTCATTCAGCTTTATTTACAAAGATTCGAGAAAAAGAAGGATTAGCTTATTCAATTAGTAGTCAATTTGATGCCTTTACAGGTTTACTAGAAGTTTACGCTGGAATTGAAAAATCTAATAGAAATCAAGCTATGCGAGGGATTAGCAGAGAGTTGAATCATATTAAATTAGGACGTTTTTCAAGTTCCCTTTTGAAACAAACAAAAAAAATTATACGAATGAATGCTCTTCTCTCTGAGGATCATGCATTAACACTAGTAGAACAACATTTTAATAAGGTTATTTTTGGCGATAAAAGTATCTCATTAGAGGATTTTTTAGATAAAATCGAGAAAGTTACTAAAAAAGATGTTTGCCGTATAGCACGTCAAGTCAAGCTACAAAGTTTGTTCTTTTTAGAAGGAGTGTCTTAGAATGGCTGCTTTGAAAAAACGTTATTATCCCAAGCTTGCTGAGGAAGTTTATTCAGCAACTTTAGATAATGGTATGTCTTTATCTATTATCAAGAAAAAAGAATTCATTGAAAAAGCCGCCTTTCTGTCTACAAATTTTGGGGCGCTAGATAATCACTTTTATATTGATGGTGAGTTGCAGACATACCCTGCTGGTATTGCTCATTTTCTTGAACACAAGTTATTTGAGGATGATCAGGGAAGAGATGTTACATTGGAATTTGTAAAGCTGGGAGCTGATGTCAATGCTTTCACTACCTTGGATAGGACAACATACTATTTTTCAACAATTGATCATTTTGAGGAGTCGCTGGAGCTTTTGCTGAAGTTTACAGCTGAGTTTACAAGTTCCGAAGATACTGTCAACCATGAAAAAAAGATCATTGGACAAGAAATAAACATGTATCAGGATGACCCTGATTATAGAGTTTATTTAGGGTGTTTACAAAGCTTGTATCCTAATACTATATTAGGTCAAGATATTGCTGGAAGTATTGATAGCATTAAAAAAATTACTGTAAAGGATTTGAAAAAAAATTTTGATTATTTTTATAGACCGGAGAACTGTAATCTTATCTTAATAGGTGATTTTGACATTGAACAAATTTACAGCTTTGTAAAGAAAAAGCAAAGTAAGTTTACAACATCTCATAAAACAGTCGAAAAAGAAAAGCAGCCTATTGAGGCTGATATCCAAAGGTTAGATAGTCTTCAAATGGACATCTCGATTTCAAAACTAGCCATTGGTTTTAAGAGCGTCCATTTTTCTGATAATTATATGAGAGAGAGCATATTGGTACAATTGTTATTTAATTTATTGTTTGGATGGACATCTCCTTATTATCAAAATTGGTATGCTGAAGGAAAAATAGATGAGTCTGTGTCAATTGAATATGAGGTATCTAGTAGATATTCATTTGTTATTATGACTATGGACACTGCAGAACCTATCCGTATGTCAAGTTTAATTCGTCAAGTGATGACATCGGCAGATAAACAAATATTGTTGACAGAAGAAGCATTGGATCTACAAAAGAAAGCTTTGTATGGTGAATTTTTACGTAGTTTAGACAATATTCAGAATTTAGGTAGCCAGTATTTAGCTTACTCAGATGCTGGCAAAACTTATTTTGATTTTGGTCAGGAATTGATGAGTATTACTTCTAAGGATTTGAAGGATTTTTTAAATCACTATCTCTCAAATATGGTGATTACCGATTTTGTTGTCTTCCCTAAATAAGTAATTATTTGCTATAATATAAACACTAAAACAAAGAAGAATATTAGAAAGGGGAAAAATGAAGCGATACTCTCTTGGTGAGCAATTACGTGCAGCGCGAATAAAAAAAGAATTAAGTTTATATGATGCAGAAAAAATTTCTGGAGTTGAAGCGCAGTATCTTCTAGCTATGGAAATGGATCAACTTAAAGCTTTACCAAAGGACATTCAGCAAGAAGCACTTGAAAAGTACGCTACTTCGGTTGATTTAGATGGAAAACGTCTGTATGAAGAGCAGAAAAAAAATGAGCAAAAAGTAAAAGAAGAAAAGAAACAAGTTGAACGTAAGGAAGATATTTTAGATACTAAAACGCCTATGTCACGTTTTTCAAAACATAAACGTGAAGAAAAAAGAAAGTATAACTATATCCCCTTACTAATTCTGAGTGCGGTTTCATTGCTTATCATCTGTTCGGTTGGATATATTATTATTAGACACCTCTCTAATCAACCTCAGGTGATTAAACCTAATACTATCTCTACAGTTAATCACTTATCAATTGCAGGTGGAGCTAAGTCGTCTCGAAGCATTTCTGAGGTTACAGTATCGGGGGCAAATGTTACAACGACAACTCAAGGAAATCAATTAATGGTTGATTTCTCCAATGTAAAATCTTCAGTAGTTTTAGAAGTCGAGTTATCAGAAAATAGTAGCGATACATGGTTTTCTGTAGACAACTCAGATACTTCAGAGAGTTATCGTCTTTCAAAAACGAATACATCAAAATACTCTCTAGATTTTTCTGATAAAATCAAAACAACTCAAATTATTATCGCTCAATCTTCAAAAGTTAATCTAAAGGTAAATGGGGAGTCACTTGATTTATCTCAACTAGATCAAAATACACCTAGCTACCTAACATTAAGAATCCAATAGAATCGAGAAGAAATGTTTAAAAAAGAAAATTTACCTAACTTATTGACACTTGCTAGAATTGTCTTAATTCCCATCTTTTTATTGATGACATCACTTGCGTCGAGCAATGTGATGCATATTGCTGCAGCAGTTGTTTTTGCCATTGCCAGCATTACAGATTATTTAGATGGCTATTTGGCACGAAAATGGCATGTTGTTACTAATTTTGGGAAATTTGCAGATCCTTTAGCGGATAAAATGTTGGTAATGTCAGCTTTTATTATGTTAGTAGGTATTAATCAAGCACCTGCTTGGGTTGTTTCAGTTATCATCTGTCGGGAGTTGGCAGTTACAGGACTTCGTCTTTTGTTAGTCGAAAACGGTGGCATAGTTCTCGCTGCAGCTATGCCTGGTAAGATTAAAACAGTGACTCAGATGTTATCTATCATTTTATTATTGTGTCACGTACATCTTGTAGGGACAATCATGCTGTATATAGCTTTATTCTTTACGATTTACTCAGGCTATGATTATTTCAAGGGCGCAGGATTCCTATTTAAGGACACCTTTAAGTAGTACGATAAACAAATGATTAAAATAAAAAATTTAAAGTTTAAATATAATCAAGATCAAACCTCCTATACTCTGAATGATTTATCGTTTCACGTGAAACGTGGGGAATGGTTATCCATTGTAGGCCATAACGGATCTGGAAAATCCACGACAGCACGTCTAATTGACGGACTTTTAGTGGCAGAGTCTGGGCAGATTATTGTTGATGGTCAAGAATTAACAGAAGAAAATGTCTGGGATATTCGTGATAAAATTGGCATGGTTTTTCAAAATCCAGATAATCAATTTGTTGGAGCCACTGTTGAAGATGATGTTGCTTTCGGTCTTGAAAATAAGGGACTTTCCTATAAAGAGATGGTTTCTAGAGTTCAAGAGGCATTGTCTTTTGTAGGTATGATGGAGTTTAAGGACAGAGAACCAGCCAGATTATCTGGAGGTCAAAAACAACGTGTGGCTATTGCTGGGATTATTGCCATGAGACCTTCTATTTTGATTTTGGATGAAGCAACAAGTATGCTTGATCCAGAAGGTCGCCAGGAATTAATTCAATCTATTAAGGCTATTCGTCAACAATATGGAATGACTGTTTTATCAATTACTCATGATCTCGATGAGGTTGCGATGAGTGATCGTGTTTTAGTTTTAAAAAAAGGTAAAGTGGAGTCCATTTCAAGTCCTCGTGAACTGTTTAGCAGAGGCTCAGAGTTAGTTGACTTAGGTCTTGATATCCCTTTTAGTGCGTTACTAACTCAGAAACTTAAAAATCAAGGTTTGATAGATTGTGAAGACTATCTGACAGAAAAGGAATTGGTAGAACAATTATGGGAATATCTCTCGAAAACGTAAGTTATACCTATCAATCGGGTACTCCTTTTGAGGGGCGTGCCCTTTTTGATATGACAACTACGATAAAAGATGGTTCGTATACAGCCTTTATTGGACATACAGGGAGTGGTAAATCAACGATTATGCAGTTGCTGAATGGACTTTATTTACCAACTAGTGGTCAGGTTAAAGTTGATGACACTATTATAACTAGTCAATCCAAGAATAAGGAAATAAAGCCAATCCGTAAAAAGGTCGGTTTAGTTTTTCAATTTCCAGAAAGTCAGTTATTTGCAGAAACTGTTTTAGAAGATATTGCTTTTGGACCTCAAAATTTCGGAGTTTCTAAGGAGGAGGCCGAACAGCGTGCTCTGGAAAGTCTAAGATTAGTTGGTCTCTCAGATGAGTTACGTGATCAGAATCCTTTTGACTTATCGGGAGGGCAGATGCGACGTGTTGCTATTGCAGGTATTCTAGCTATGCAACCAGATATTCTAGTGTTGGATGAGCCGACTGCTGGTCTAGATCCTCAAGGACGAAAGGAGTTAATGTCACTCTTTAAGCAGTTACACCTTTCTGGAATGACGATTGTCTTGGTTACACATTTGATGGATGACGTTGCAGATTATGCAACAGCCGTAAATGTTATGGAAAAAGGGCACCTAGTATTGTCAGGAACTCCTAAAGATGTTTTCCAAAAAGTCGCTTTTCTCAAAGAAAAGCAGTTAGGTGTTCCTAAAATCACAGAGTTTGCGCTACAATTGCAAGAAAAAGGTTATAGCTTTGAAAGTCTTCCTATTACAATAGAGGAATTCGTAGAGGTGTTGGTTCATGGATAAGTTAATTATTGGGCGTTATATTGTTGGTGATTCTTTTATACACCGATTAGATCCTAGAAGTAAATTATTAGCCATGCTGATTTATATTGTCATCATTTTTTGGGCTAATAATCCTGTAACTTATGCTGTGATAACTCTATTTACACTTTTCTTGGTTTTCTTGTCTAAAATCAAGCTTGGTTTCTTTTTGGGTGGTATTAAACCAATGATTTGGATTATATTATTCTCTACCCTGTTTCAAGTTTTCTTCAATACAAGAGGGAATGTGCTTTGGTCCATCGGCTTTTTTAAGATTACGGAAGTTGGTTTAAATCAAGGCTGGATGATATTTCTCAGGTTTATTCTCATTATTAGTTTTTCCACCTTACTTACTCTAACAACTACGCCGTTAAGTTTATCTGATGCAGTAGAGTCACTTTTAAAACCGTTGACTATTTTTAAAGTACCGGCACATGAAATTGGTCTAATGTTATCTTTGAGTTTACGTTTTGTACCAACCTTGATGGACGATACAACGCGTATTATGAATGCTCAGAAGGCGCGTGGTGTTGATTTTGGCGAAGGAAATATTGTTCAAAAGGTTCGGTCAATTATACCAATCTTAATTCCTTTGTTTGCATCTAGCTTTAAACGAGCAGATGCTCTGGCTATAGCTATGGAAGCCAGAGGTTATCAAGGTGGTGAGGGGCGAACAAAATATCGTCGACTTTTATGGAACGGTCGAGATACCTTGTCAATTATTGCTATTTTAGCTTTAGGGTTAATACTTTTTTATCTTAAGAGTTAATTCGTAAAAATGAATAAAAACTAGGTCTTAAGACCTAGAAGTATTTGAAGAACGTCTACTTAGACGTTTTTTTTCGTCTAATCCCAAACTACCTGTAATATTTTTAATATCTCTAACAAGAGGATGTTATATTTGCACGGTATTATAGATACATGGTTATAGTTCTTCAGCTTAATCTGGATTAAAAAATTCCTATAGAGAATAAGCCAGGTGATTAACCTATTGGTCATAAATAAAATAATTTAATATCTTTGACTAGTATAGATTGGACTATAAATAGATAAAGGAGCATCATCATGCAAACAAAGAATACATCTAACACTAAAAAATTAGGTCTTTTTGGACTTGTTACAGTGGCAACACTTGGAGCAACAGCTTTAGCTAATGCAGAAACTTACACAGTTCAAAAAGGAGATACCCTTTCATCTATTGCTAAGAAGAATGGTACGACAGTGGAAGAAATCGTCTCAAAAAATGGCATTCAAGATGCTAATAAGATTTCTATTGGTCAAAACTTAACGATTAATGAAACCACTGAAGAGCCAGCAGAGACACCTGCTTCAGTAGAAACATCAACTGCAACAGAAACTGTTTCTGATTCAGCAACATCAACAGATTCTACTCAAAGTGAAAGTAACCAAACGACCGACACAAATCTTTCTTCGTCAGAGGCAGCTGCTAAGGAAGAAATTGCTCAACGTGAGTCAAGTGGTAGCTACACAGCTCAAAACGGACAATATTATGGACGTTATCAATTGGCTGCATCATATTTGAATGGGGATCTATCACCTGAAAATCAAGAGAAGGTAGCAGATAATTATGTAGCAAGTCGTTATGGTTCATGGACAGCAGCTCTTGCTTTCTGGAACGCCAATGGCTGGTACTAAAATTTTGTCATTGAATTGTGAGAGAATAACGCAGAAACTCATACAAATAAGAGAAAAATGCCAGATTTTTGGTATTTTTTTATTGAAATGATAAATCATTGTAACATTAGACATAATACAAATAATCGACAGTAATATTACTAGGTTATGATGAATATAACTAGAAGAAAATAGGAGGGATTTATGTTTAAAAAAAGTTATAAGGGACGCCGTATCAAATTAGCAGTAAAAAAATCATTGGCGGTACCAGTAGCAATTGTAACGAGTTTTATTGTCATTTTGGCAGTATCACTCTCTACGTTAGTTAATAAAGGGTTGGTTAACGCATTCTCAGATTCAGTTACACCAACTCCTTCAACAACATCAACAACAGCAGAATCAACAGCAGATTTGGTGAAATCAACAGAGGCTAGCTCAAGCAAAGAGAATAAAGAAAAAGTTGAAGAAAGTAAACCTCAAACAGAGACAACGACCGAAACAGTAGAAGCAGCAGAAAAAAATCAATCAGAGCCTGCTACAACAGCAAGCAATGACGCTACGTTGACTCAAAATAATGGGGCAGCGTCTTCGGTTGCTGCTGCGACTGCTAGCAATGGTTCAGTTATTCTCTCAAATGGAAACACTGCAGGAGAAATCGGTTCTTATGCAGCAGCACAGATGGCAGCAGCAACTGGAGTCCCACAGTCAACTTGGGAGTCAATTATTGCGCGTGAATCAAATGGTGATCATACTGTAGCAAACAGTTCAGGAGCATCAGGTCTTTTCCAAACAATGCCAGGATGGGGTTCAACTGCAACAGTTGAAGATCAAATTCAATCAGCCTTGAATGCCTATAACGCACAAGGGTTGTCAGCTTGGAATTACTAAGATTTATAGAAGTTGGGAGATATCTCTCAACTTTTTATTTCGGAAATTAGTAATCGTTTTCACGGAGCTTTTTGTTATTACTAGGTAGGGTCAGACCTTTTTGTTATAATAGGGAATGAAAGGTTTAGCAATGAAACAATTTTTTAAATCAAAAGAAAAGTTATGGGTTTCCCTCATTATTATAGCTTTTGCTGTGTTATTGGTTACGCCACAATTATTTACAAGAAAAGTCATTTTAGGTTCAGATTCCATTTTTCATTATAACAGGTTTTATGAAGCCGCTATGCAATTAAAGAATGGTAACTTTTCTTACTTTTTGTCTTTGTACGGCTTCCAACAGTCAGGCCGCATTGTCAATGCTCTTTACGGTCCTTTTTTTGCTTATTTACAAGGAGGACTTGTTTTAATAAGTGGCACTTGGTTTCGTTATCAGATTGTGTCAAGGATACTACTACATATATTAGCTGAATCTTCAATGTACGCTTTGCTCAAGCAGTGTAAAGTTAAGACAACCATTGCCTTGTCATTAGGTTTACTCTATGCTACAACATTCTCTATCCAATATTGGACGATGCGTCAGGGGTTCTCTAGTTGGGGAGCAGCTTTGCTACCTTTTTGTTTTATCCCAGCAATTCACTACATTTTTTACCAAAAAGTAGAGCCAATTAGACTTGCCTTATCCATGGCTTTGATTTTTCAAGTTCATGTACTTAGCGCTTTAATGCTAGTGATGATGTATATTCCTTTCTATCTTTACACCTTTGTAAAGGTATCCGTCGCTAAGAAGAAGGAAACCTTCGTACAAGTCTTTATAGCAGTCATTCTTTTCCTCTTATTGACTGTCAATGTCTGGTTAGTACTCCTATATTTGAGAGGTACGAATCATCTTTTAGATCCATTTATAAATAGGGAAATAGGTAAGAATGGAATTGATGGAACAGCAAGATACTGGCTATATACCCCAATTTCCTTAATGGTGTTACTCGTTTTACAGTTTGTTTACGCTATTTTGAATTGGAAGAAATTGGCCAAATGGAAAAAAATATTGCATTTTATCTATTTTATATTCTTTTTCTTATCAACAGGTCTTTTTCCGTGGCAGTATCTAGTAGAAAATGGAAATACCTTTGCTGAATTGATTCAATTTCCATTTCGATTCTTTGTTCCTGCAACCATTTTGCTTTTAGCCATTACAGGATTAACTGTCACACGATTTGTTAACTGGCGAAGAAGTATTGCTGTGTTACTCTTCGCCTTTGCGGGCATTGGTCTTATTCAGAATATGATGGATACTACCGATCGTGTAAAAACTGCGGCACAGGATGGTGAACTCATTTCCGTTGTCAAACATACTTATGTTGAGGGTGATTACCAGACGATAAGTCTTATTATGGATGACAGTGATTTGTCACAGTTTTTAAATTTAGTTGTTAAACCGACACCAGATTATGTACCAATTTATGGGACAATAGGTAAGCAGAATACTTACGATCTTTACTATAAAAATATCGTTAAGAATCAGAGTGCAGAAAAGCTGCTCGAAAATGGTTATCTTGTATTAACTTGGCAAGCTGCTGAAGGAGAGGAGCTAAACTTACCAATAGTTGTCTATAGAGATTCCATCTTGACACTAAATGGCCAAGAACTGAATAAGGCTGATTATAGATTGTCAACAATTGGTACACCAATAGTTTCATCACAAAAAGGGCAGAATAAACTGGTGTTAAGTTACCAAGAACCGGGATGGTTAGTTATAGCTGTATTGATTCCAATAATAGTCTGGGGATTAATATCTTTACAGTGGGTTTACACTAAAATAAATATAAAAAAGGTTGCCTAGTGTAACCTTTTTGCATTATTCTTTAATCATGATATAATTAAGCTTGCGTGCTTTTA
>ERZ773233.1806-NODE-1806-length-12246-cov-3.663194_pt1 | contig 12246 bp, 9 predicted proteins | sample MGYA00580991_ERZ773233 | MGnify/ENA primary metagenome ERZ773233 (study PRJEB29015, sample SAMEA2738178) | human oral metagenome | biome: human oral; feature: human-associated habitat; material: saliva | place: China | collected 2161 ...
ATTTCACAAAAAGAAAATGTTTTCTTGTGAAAGTTATATTTTAAAGCGTTTTTAAAAATTTGATTTAATGCTTAATTGGTAGGAAGAATGTTGAAAATAAAATGAAAGAAAATGAAAAAGAGAAAGTGAAAAAAATCATTTGAATTCAAATGTCAGAATAACTTCATAAAAAATATTTTAACTAAAAACTAACTTGAAAACGAATTCAATTAGCAGTAAGATAGGTGCATAAGGAAATGGCACTAAAAAATAAGTCCGATCAACTTATTGTTCTGTTTCCTAAGCTATGAATTCATAACTGTTCAAATTTTAATTTAGGATGGTGGCTAATATGTCAAACCCAATTCACGTATTTTCTGAGATTGGACGCTTAAAAAAAGTTTGTTTGCATCGCCCAGGTAAAGAGTTAGAAAATTTGATGCCAGACTACTTAGAGCGTTTATTATTCGATGATATTCCATATTTAGAAGATGCTCAAAAAGAACATGATGCATTTGCTGAAACTCTTCGTAACGCTGGAGTAGAAGTTTTATACTTAGAACAATTAGCAGCTGAAGCAATCGATGCTGCAGGCGTTCGTGAAGAATTCGTAGACGAATGGTTATCAGAAACTGGTGTAGCAAGTGTTGCTTCTCAAAAAGCAATTAAAGAACACTTACTATCATTACCAACATTTGAATTGGTATTAAAAACAATGGAAGGATTCCGTAAAACTGAAGTTCAAGCAGAAGCTACAACTTTAGCAGGTATGTACGAAACAGATTATCCATTTGTAGTTGATCCAATGCCAAACTTATACTTCACACGTGACCCATTTGCTACAATTGCAAACGGTGTATCATTAAACCACATGTATGCAGATACACGTAATCGTGAAACAATTTACGGTAAATATATTTTCACTTATCACCCAGTATACGGAAATGGAAAAGTTCCATTCTTCTACAACCGTACTGAAGATACTCGTATCGAAGGTGGAGATGAGTTAGTTCTTTCTAAAGAAGTATTAGCTGTAGGTATTTCTCAACGTACAGATGCTCGTTCAATTGAAAAAATTGCTCAAAAATTATTTGCTGAAACAGACTTCAAACAAGTGTTAGCATTCGTAATTGGTGAAAACCGTAAATTCATGCACTTAGATACTGTATTTACACATATCGATTATGATAAATTTACTATCCATCCAGAAATTCAAGGCGGATTAAAAGTATTCTCAATTACAAAAGGAGAAAACGGTGCGCTTAACATTGAATTAACTGAAGATAAATTAGAAAATGTATTAGCTAAAGCATTAGGCTTACCTTCTGTAACATTAATCCCTTGTGGTGGTGGCGACCCTGTAGAAGCTGCTCGTGAACAATGGAACGATGGTTCTAATACATTAACAATTGCACCAGGGGAAGTAGTTGTATACGACCGTAACGTTGTTACAAATGAAATCCTAGAAAAATATGGTATTAAATTACACAAAATTCGCGGAAGTGAATTAGTTCGTGGTCGTGGTGGCCCACGTTGTATGTCAATGCCATTTGAACGTGAAGATTTATAATTATAAAATAGATCTTTTATGATATAATTAATTTAGAATTACAATTTTGAAAGGAGTCATTCCAAATATGACACAAGTGTTCCAAGGCCGTAGCTTTTTAAAAGAAAAAGATTTTTCTCGTGCAGAAATCGAATATTTAATCGACTTCTCAGCGCACGTTAAAGATTTGAAAAAACGTGGTGTTCCACATAAATTCCTAGAAGGTAAAAACATTGCCTTATTATTCGAAAAAACATCTACTCGTACTCGTGCAGCTTTCACAACTGCAGCAATTGACTTAGGTGCTCACCCAGAATATCTAGGTAAAAACGACATCCAATTAGGTAAGAAAGAATCAGTGGAAGATACTGCTAAAGTTTTAGGCCGTATGTTTGATGGAATCGAATTCCGTGGATTCAGCCAACAAGTCTGTGAAGATTTAGCAAAATACGCTGGTGTTCCTGTATGGAATGGTTTAACAGATGCATGGCATCCAACACAAATGATCGCTGACTACTTAACTGTTAAAGAAAACTTCGGTAAATTAGAAGGATTAACATTAGTTTACTGTGGTGATGGACGTAACAACGTTGCAAACAGCTTATTAGTAACAGGTGCAATCTTAGGTGTAAACGTTCATATCTTCTCACCAAAAGAATTATTCCCAGAGCCAGAAGTAGTTGCTTTAGCTGAAGGATATGCTAAAGAAAGCGGAGCTCGTGTATTAATTACTGACGACGCTGAAAAAGCTGTTAAAGGTGCAGATGTATTATACACAGACGTATGGGTATCAATGGGTGAAGAAGACAAATTCACTGAACGTGTAAACTTATTACAACCTTACCAAATCAACATGGACTTAGTTCGTAAAGCTGAAAACGAAGACTTAATCGTATTACACTGCTTACCAGCATTCCATGATACAGAAACAGAATACGGTAAAAAAATTGCTGAAGAATTCGGTATTAAAGAAATGGAAGTTACTGATGAAGTATTCCGTAGTAAATATGCTCGTCAATTCGATCAAGCAGAAAACCGTATGCACTCAATTAAAGCAATCATGGCTTTAACTGCAGGTAACTTATTTGTAAACAAAGTTTAATAACAAAAAGTAACATAGAAAGCCATTCTGGTTCTGATGTTGAATCAGAATCAGAATGGCCTTTTTTATAGATAGATGGAGGATATTATTATGGCTGAACAAGTAGCTGAAAAAAAAGGTTTTAAAATGCCTTCTTCATATACTGTTTTATTCATTATCATTGCAATTATGGCTTTATTTACTTGGATTATTCCAGCTGGACAATATGATAAAACAGAAGATGGTAACTTAATCGCTGGTACTTATCAACAAGTTGATTCAAACCCTCAAGGTTTCTACGACGTTGTGATGGCTCCAGTTTATGGTATGTTAGGACGTGACCATAAATTAAATGAAGGCCAACCTAATGAAATTGGCATTAAGACTGAAGGTGCAATTCAAGTTTCATTCTTCATTTTAATGGTAGGTGGATTTTTAGGAGTTGTTACTGAAACAGGAGCACTTGACGTAGGGATTGCTTCAATCGTTCGTAAATATAAAGGACGCGAAAAAGCATTAATTCCTGTATTGATGTTCTTATTCGCATTAGGTGGAACAACTTATGGTATGGGTGAAGAAACAATGGCATTTTACCCATTAATCGTTCCAGTAATGTTAGCTGTAGGTTTTGATACAATTACTGGGGTAGCAATTGTATTAGTTGGTTCTCAAATTGGATGTTTAGCTTCAACAGTTAACCCATTTGCAACTGGGGTTGCTTCAGATGCAGCAGGTATTAGTGTTGCAGAAGGTATTGGATTACGTTTAATCTTCTTCGTTGTAATGTGGGCAATTTCAGCATTCTATGTATATAACTATGCAAGTAAAGTTGAAAAAGATCATTCTAAATCTTACACATTTGCAACTCGCGAAGCTGATTTATCTTACTTCAATGTTGAACAAACTGATGCTGAATTAAGCGGAAAACAAAAAGCTGTATTAACAGTATTTATTTTAACATTCGTTGTTATGATCTTAAGCTTAATTCCATGGGCTAAATTTAACATTCATGTATTTGAAAAAATCAATGAAGTTCTTGTTGGAATTCCATTTATTGGTCAAGTATTTGGTCAATCATTACCTTTAGGTGAATGGTACTTCCCTGAAATTACAATGTTATTCTTAATGATGGCTGTATTAGTAGGAATTACTTATAGAATGAAAGAAGAAAAATTCATTCAAGTATTTATGGCTGGTGCTGCAGATTTATTAGGTGTTGCTTTAATCTGTGCATTAGCTCGTGGTATCCAAGTAATTATGAACGATGGTATGATTACTGCTACAATCTTGAACTTCGGTGAACATGCATTATCAGGTTTATCAGCTCAAGTATTTATTGTATTAACATACATCTTCTACTTACCATTATCATTCTTAATTCCTTCTTCTTCAGGTTTAGCAGGTGCTACAATTGGTATCTTAGCTCCTTTAGGAGAATTCGTAAATGTATCTCAATCATTAGTAATTACTGCTTTCCAATCAGCAAATGGGGTACTAAACTTACTATCACCAACTTCTGGTATCGTTATGGGTGCATTAGCATTAGGACGTATCGAAATTACAACTTGGTGGAAATTTGTTGCTAAATTAGTAGGTATTGTAATGGGCGTTTCAATCCTATTATTAATCTTAGGAACATTCATTAATATTTAATTAGTAAAATAACATTAAAAGAACTCCCCTCGAAATAAAGGGGGGATTTCTTATTCTTAAGGAGGATACGATGAGCACATTTATTACAGAAAAACATAAAGAAGAATGTATTGAATCCATTAAAAGATTGGTCCGTATTCCTTCTGTCTTAAATGAAGGTGAAGGAGATACTCCTTTTGGAAAAGATATTCAGTTCGCATTAGAAGATGCATTAGCCATGTGTCGTGAATTAGGCTTTAGCACTTACATTGATCCTAAAGGATATTATGGATATGCTGAAGTTGGGAGTGGAGAAGAGTCATTAGCTATTCTATGTCATTTGGACGTTGTTCCAGCAGGAGATTTAAATAATTGGGATACTCCTCCATTTGAAGCTGTTTTAAAAGATGGTTTCTTATATGGAAGAGGAACTCAAGATGATAAAGGCCCTTCAATGGCAGCTTTATATGCGGTAAAAGCATTAATGGATGCAGGAGTGGAATTTGACAAACGTATCCGATTCATTTTTGGGACTGATGAAGAAACATTATGGCGTTGCTTAGCTCGTTATGGAGAGTTAGAAGAAGTTGCAACAATGGGATTTGCACCTGATGCAGAGTTTCCGTTAACATATGCTGAAAAAGGTTTATTACAAGTAAAATTGCATGGACAAGGAAGCGATGTTTTGGACTTTCATTCAGGAGATGCTTTTAATGTAGTTCCAGGAAAAGCATCTTACAAAGGAGAGTATTTCTCTCAAGTAGTAGAGAAATTATCTTCATTAAAATTTGAATATGAAACGCAAGAGGATGAAGTAACTGTTCTAGGAGTTTCTAAACATGCAAAAGATGCACCACTTGGTGTGAATGCATTAGTTCGATTAGTAAAAGGACTTCATTCAGTTGTTGATCATTCAGTATTAGCATTTATTTCAGAAGTAGTTGGAGAAGATGCTACAGGTAGTAGTATTTTAGGGAAAATTGAAGATGAGCCATCAGGTGGTTTGACATTCAATGTCGCAGGTGTGACTATTACACCAGAAAAATCAGAAATTCGTATTGATATCCGAATTCCAGTATTAGCAGATAAAGATGCAATTGTCAAAACTCTATCTGAAAAAGCAAAAGAATTTGGATTAGAGTATGAAGAATATGATTATTTAGGGCCATTATATGTTCCATTAGATAGTGTTCTAGTAGATACACTAATGGCTGTATACCAAGAAAAAACTGGTGATACAACTCATTTACCACAATCTTCAGGTGGAGCAACTTTTGCTCGTACTATGAAAAATTGTGTTGCTTATGGTGCAGTATTCCCAGATTCACCAATTACATTCCATATGGAAAATGAAAAAATGTCGTTAAGAGATATATTTGATTCAATGGATATTTATGCAGAAGCAGTATATCGATTAGCAGGTAAAAAAATAGTATAAGATTTAGTTTTAATCATAAAGGAGATTATAAATATGTCACGTAAAATCGTAGTAGCGTTAGGCGGTAACGCAATTTTATCATCAGATGCTTCAGCAAAAGCACAACAAGAAGCATTAATTCAAACAGCAAAATACTTAGTACAATTCATTGAAAATGGCGATGAATTAGTTGTTACTCATGGTAATGGACCACAAGTTGGTAACTTATTATTACAACAAGCAGCAGCTGACTCAGAAAAAAATCCAGCAATGCCATTAGATACATGTGTTGCGATGACAGAAGGATCAATTGGATTCTGGTTACAAAATGCATTAGTCAATGAATTACAAGCACGTGGCATTAAAAAAGATGTAGCTGCAGTAGTAACACAAGTAATCGTTTCAAAAGACGATCCAGCATTCTCAAATCCAACTAAACCAATTGGACCATTCTTAACTGAAGAAGAAGCTAAAGAACAAGCAGCAGCTACTGGTGCTACATTTAAAGAAGATTCAGGACGTGGTTACCGTAAAGTAGTTCCATCACCAAAACCAGTTGGAATTAAAGAAGTAAATACAGTTAAAAACTTAATTGCTTCAGGTACTGTTGTCATTACAGCAGGTGGGGGAGGTATCCCAGTTGTTGAAGACCCAGAAACTAAATTCTTAACAGGTGTTGAAGCAGTTATCGATAAAGACTTTGCAAGTCAAACATTATCTGAATTAGTTGGAGCAGACTTATTCATCGTGTTAACAGGTGTTGACAATGTATATGTAAACTTCAATAAACCAGATCAACAAAAATTAGAAACTGTAACAACTAGCGAATTGAAAAAATATATTGGAGAAAATCAATTTGCTCCTGGTTCAATGTTACCAAAAGTTGAAGCAGCAATTGCATTCGTTGAAAACTATCCACAAGGTAAAGCTATCATTACTTCATTAGAAAATATCGCTGAAGTATTAAAAGGTGATGGCGGTACACAAGTTGTTGCTGGCTAATTTTATTAGACATTAAGAGACAAAAGGATTGACGGAATTACCGTTAATCCTTTTTTTATACAATTAAATTTTATAAATACAATGATATTTCATTTAAACTATGGTAATATTAATAGGAAATTTATGAAAGAGAGAAGGATTAGATGACTTCATCTATGTATGCATTAGCTTTGCAAGTAGAGCAAGAATTAAATAAGATTTCATCAAAAAAAGGTCATGTTGTATTTAGAACATTAAAAGGTGAGACAAAATACGTATTTCAGTTTGAGAAGAATCATACTAAAGGTTTAGTAATTCAATTATTAAAGAATGAAGAAGATTTAGCGTTTGTAACAACCATTGAAAAGAAATGTCGATTAGAAAGAGCTGTTCATCAATCAGAATTGGATTTAAGATGGTTATCAAAAGGAATTCAAATTCGATACAATTCTAAATCTGAATTGTACGATACTGAGATTCAAAGAATGGAAAGATTAGGAATTGAAGTTGAGAAATTTGAAGTATTACCAAATATTTTAAATTTTACAGAAGAAAATATTGGAAGAAGTACTTCTGTTACAAATCAATATAGAAAATTTGTAGAACAAGTATTAACATTAGTTTTACAAGAAGGGAATCTTCAAAAATTGGAGTTAGTTTGGAATAAACAACAAAAAAATTATTATCAAACGTATCCAGTTTTTATGTATAACCAACGTACAAAAGAAGTAAATTATGTTGAACAAGAAAAAATGTTAGCATTAAAAGATATTCCAAAATATCAATATTTTGCTCCAAATAATTCAGCTCAATTACAAATTTCCGAATTTGAAATTGCTAAATTTATGGAGAGAATTGAAGCAACAGTGAATGTTTCAATGCAAGTTAGAATTGGGGTTCAAGAATTAGTGAGTTCGGAATTATCGAAACAAAATATCCCATTTGTGATTGAAATGGCAGATAAAGATGCCGTTGCCTATACCAAGTTAATACATGCGATTGATCCAAAAACAGTTCAAGAAAAATTTTTAGAAATGTTTGCAGAGTTTCAATTTAAACCAACAACGATTTTAGTTTCAGGATTATTTGGAATTTATTTAAGTAATATTTTATCGCCATTAGCAAAAAGAATGTCTATTAAAATAAAGCATGTAGATAACTTACCAACGTTTAATCGACTAACACCTGAAGAAAGAATTTTATCATTTTTACATTTATATGGTATAAGCGTGTAAAAATTCACTTGCAAAATATCTTATTTAGGTGTACGATGAGTGTGTTAAGCGAAAGTGTTTAACAAATAATATGAAGGAGGTAGTTGTAATGAACAACTTAAATGGAAAACATCAACAATTGAACAAAACAACTAAAATCTCCTTACAGAATATGACAATGTATTAATATACTCACTTTAATTATTTTTGGTTTTGCGAAATGAGGCTAACTGTCTGCTGTTGTAGGTGGTTAGCTTTTTTTCATAGATAAAAGTGGAGAGACTAGTTGTGTATTTATGGATACGGAACTAGTCTTTTTTTGTCAAATTTCTGTGGGAGTAAGGAGGATATATGAGAGTTATTATGAAACACCTAGGCGTTTATTTTAAAAAGCATTGGGTGAGATATGTCATTATTGTATGTAGTGCGATTTTAAATAGTTATTTATTAGTCGTTCCTGCAAAAATTTTAGGACAAATTGTAAATGCGATTGTAGATCAATCATTAACACAATCACAACTTTTGGGATATATAGGATTCTTTTTCCTATCATTAGTAGGTGTTTATGTATTGGATTCTGCATTAATGTATTGGATATGGTTTGGACGTTTTGACTATATTACCAATTTACGATTAGGAACGATGAAACAATTACTTTGGAAAAAAGCACCTTTTTATACAAAGTTTAGAGTTGGAGATATTGTAACTCGTTCCAGTGAAGACCTTGAAACAATTGGGAATTTAGTAGGATTTGGAGTATTTGCTTTTCTGAATGCATTCTTTATTACTTTATCCGTTTTGTCGAATATGGTGATAAATGTTTGGTGGGAGTTGACCCTTATTTCCGTTTTACCGATGCCGGTATTAGCCTATGCACTGTATCGTTTAACGGATAAAATTGAAATAGTGTATGGGGATGCTCAAAAGGCTATTTCTGATATGAATGCAGAAGTATTAGAAATGATTGATGGAACTTATGTCATTCGAGCATATGGGCAGGAAGAGAGAATGAGTCAAATTTTCCAGCAGAAAACAGAAGATTCTTTTCAAAAAAATATTGCAGTAGCTAAATTGGGAATGTTATTTATTCCATTAGCACAAGTTGTTGTAGGAATTTGTATGTTGATTGGGTTGATTTATGGTGGAGGACTTGTTCAAGAAGGGAAAATTTTATTAGGGAGCTTAGTTTCGTTTCCAATCTATATCGGTTTATTAGTCTTCCCATTGGCTTTAATTGGAGACCTTGTTGTAATGGTTCAACAAGGGAAAGTTTCATTTGAGAGAATTTTTGAATTATTCGAAACAAGCGATGATTTAGAAGAAGATGGACAGGAAGACTTAGGACAATTCGAGGAAATTCGTTTTGAAAATTTCTCCTTTACTTATCCTGGTGAAGAAAGTCCAATATTGAAAAATATTTCAGTTAGTATTAAAAAAGGACAAACCATTGGAATTGTTGGAAAAACGGGTTCAGGGAAAACGACCTTCTTAAAGCAGTTCTTACATCAATATCCTTACAAGAATGAAACAATTTTGCTGAATAATCAAGAATTGGTTCATTGGAAACGTCAATCCGTAGATGCTTTAATGGCGTATGTACCACAAGAACATGTGCTATTTTCAAAAAGTATTTTAGAAAATTTAAAACTTGCTAATAAAGAAGTGACAGAAGCAGTTGTGTGGGATGTGCTAGAACAAGCTGCTATAGCGGAAGATATTCGTCGAATGCCAGAACAATTGGAAACAACAATTGGCGAAAAAGGGATTACTCTAAGTGGTGGGCAAAAACAACGATTATCGATTGCCCGTGCATTACTAAGAAATGCTGAAATTTTATTACTCGATGATGCCCTGTCAGCTGTGGATGCTAAAACAGAAAACCAAATTGTAGATCATCTAAAATCAGAAAGACTTGGTCAAACAAATATTATTACAGCCCATCGCTTATCTGCGATTCGACATGCAGATTGCATTTTAGTATTTGAAGAGGGTCAGATTGTTGCCAGAGGAACTCACGAAGAGTTACTTGAACAAAAAGGTTGGTATTATGAACAATACTTGAAACAAGAATTAGAAGAAGGAGAGGTGAGCGAAGAATGCTAAAAACAATTTTTTGGCTATTAAGCTATATTCGTTATGAAAAACGTTCCTTTTTCATTGGATTTATTTTATTATTACTCGCTTCAGCTTCAGGAGTCTACGCTCCAATTGTCGCAAAGCAATTTATTGATTTAGTCATTACTCCATCAGAAAATTCAGGAGTAATTAATTGGGGTCAAAGTGCTCAATTTGCTGCAGTATATTTTGGATTATTACTTATTTCAGCTTTGTCAGCTTATTTCGGACGCTTTATCTTAAGTGTCATGTCGAATCGTTTAACAAAACGTTTAAGAGATGAATTATTTGATAAAATCCAACATTTACCTATTCGTTATTTTGATTCCTTACCGGCAGGTAAAGTTGTTTCAAAAATTACGAATGATACGGAAGTTGTTCGTCAAAATTTCTTTGTTGCCGCAACTGCCAATGTTTTAAATAGTATTATTATTATTGTTGGAATTTATGTTGTTATTTTTTCTCTTAATATTCGTTTAGGCGCTGCTTTATTATTAGTCATTCCAGCCATTCTTTTATGGCAAGTGGTATTTAGTAAAAAGGCAGGGACTTTTACAGGTCCCCTTCGTGAGAGCTTTAGTAATATGAATGGGAAATTAAATGAAATCATTCAAGGAATGTCTATTATTCAAGTATTCCAACAAGAGAAACTGGTGAATAAAGAGTATGAAGAGATTGTTCAGGAGTGGAAAGGAATTGGTCTGGAATCATTAAAGGTAGAATCTTTCTTAGCTTGGAGTGTCGTAGGTTTTCTAAGAAATGTTACTTTAATGTTTGCCGTTTTATATTTAAGTGTGAAATATTTAGGAGGAACATTAGGGTTAACGGCTGGATTTATTTATGCGATTGTGGACTATATTAATCGTCTCTATGATCCGATTGATAATTTAGTACAAATTTTTGCTGGATTGCAACATGCTTTTGCAGCAGGAGGTCGTGTGATTGAATTAATGGAGATGCCAATCGAGAAATCAGGAGATGCTGATTTTGTCATGGAAGATGGAAAAGTTGAATTTAAAAATGTATCTTTCTCTTATGATGGAAAAACTCCTGTATTGAAAAATATTTCCTTCACGATTGAAGCGGGTGAAACTGTTGCTTTTGTAGGACATACTGGTTCTGGTAAGTCTACGATTATGAACTTGTTATTTAGATTTTATGATCCAACTGATGGAGAAATTTGGATTGATGAACAAAATATTGCTTTATCGAATCAGCGGAAAGTGCGTGAGAAGATGGGAATTGTGTTGCAAGATCCGTACTTATTTGCTGGAACTTTAGGAAGTAATATTGGCTTGGAGAATCCTTCTATTACCACTGAAACGATGGAAAATGCATTAATTCAAGTGGGTGGTCAACATATTTTAGAGCGTTCAGAAGAAGGATTGAATATGCCGATTCAAGATAAAGGCTCAGAGTATTCGTCTGGGGAACGTCAGTTGATTTCTTTTGCGAGAGCATTAGCATTTAATCCAACGATTTTAGTGTTGGATGAAGCAACTTCTCATGTGGATACGCAAACGGAAGGGATGATTCAGCAGGCAATGGAAGTTCTGTCGAAAGATCGTACGACGGTTATGATTGCGCATCGTTTGTCTACGATTGTTCATGCGGATAAAATTTTCGTGTTGGATAAGGGTGAGATTATTGAACAAGGGAATCATACTGAATTAGTCGAACAAGACGGAGTGTACGCGCAGATGTACCGCCTACAAGTGGAAAAGAATTAGGTTTCTTATACTGTAGCGATGGACGGCAGCAGCTTCGCTAAAGCGAATCTCATGCCAAAGCTACTGCAAAAGCAAAAAAATGTGGAGCTGTTTGCTCCACATTTTTATTGTTTTTGCAGTAACTGATTCCGTCCCTTACTACTCAAGAAAAGTCCATTTTTACTCAAAATACTAATCCAAGAATAAGTCCTAAGTAAAAAGTTCATCCACATCGGAATTACTACCAACAAAATCATCATATTTCTGGTTTTAACTTTAAACTTTGAAATAAAATATGAAAAAGGATAACCAATTATAAGGCATAATACTGTAGATAAAACCGCCATTCTTAAAGATCTTAATAAAACTTTAATATAAGTCGGGTTAAAAAATCTTTTGTAATGTTCCAATGAAAAAAGAAAATTTTCTCCTCCATAGTCAACTGAATATTTTGCTATGAAAACAAGAGGAACAACAATAAAAATCACTAACCATACAACGTATGGATATGCAAACCTCTTAAATTTCATTTATATTTCTTTAGCTCCTTTTTTCATAATATGAATATT
>ERZ773233.1807-NODE-1807-length-12246-cov-3.520794_pt1 | contig 12246 bp, 13 predicted proteins | sample MGYA00580991_ERZ773233 | MGnify/ENA primary metagenome ERZ773233 (study PRJEB29015, sample SAMEA2738178) | human oral metagenome | biome: human oral; feature: human-associated habitat; material: saliva | place: China | collected 2161 ...
GAGCCGCAGGCGAAGTAAAGCCCCTTCCGCCTCCCAAGCAAAAGAGAAAGGTGGGTACAAAAGGAAGCTCTTTTGCTTCAGCTACGCTTCGCCTTGTGCTTGCACTCTCTTTGAGAGCTGCTAGCAGAGCGCAATTCAAGCCCCCTCCCCTTAACAAGAAAATCAAGATATTAAAAATACGGCAAAACAGTGCAGAAAATTTGCATTCAAATTTGAGTTTGCAAAACCCGAGCCAAAAGCATCAAATTTAACTTCTCCGTATCGGCAAATTTAGCAGTCTTTATCCTCTAAAATGCCGTTACTGTCGCCAAAAGCCCAAAAATTATCCCAGGCAAATTTGCAGCCGCTAGCGGATAGTCTTTTTTAGCTTTTAGCAGGCCGTAGCTAGTCCAGATCGTGCAGTTTATCGCTGCGGCTAGAGGCTGGATAAAAGGTGTTTTGTTGCCCTCAAGGTTGCCCATTATCTGCGGGATATAAGAAATATACATGATGACCGACAGGCACGTGCCTATCCAGCCTAAAATTTGCAAGTTTTTCTCGCTCATTTTTTCTCCTTTGAAATAAAGTCCGCATTATACTACTTTTAGTACGACGACGCGAAATTTATCTTGCCTGCCGCCGCGTTTTAATCGCCGAGCTAGGTCAGATTTAGTAAAATGTAGCTAAACTCTAAGAGGAATGAAATGGCTTACGTAACCTACGACAAGGCAAAATGGCACTGGGGCGCGGAAACTGCGCCGACTGACATCCCGCAGGAAAACGGCGCGACGCATATCGCGTTTTTCTTCCGCTGGTGCATGGAGCGTAAGCTCTATTCCAAGGACTTCGCGGCGGACTTTGCAGACGATATAGCGCGGATGGACGATAGCTTTGATTATCGTCAGTATTTTTTGGCGCGATGGACGGCGTGCTAGGCAGCGAGGAGCTAAACACCGCGGGCAAGGCCTTTGCGAAGGTCTACTAAACCACGGACCGCACGAAATTTGCCAAAACGCACGGCTGGTATTTGCAAGATTACGACGATTTCGTCGCGCATAAATTCGGCGATAAAAACTTCGACAACGCCTATTTTTACATAGAAAACTCGCCGCAAAATTACGCCGAGATCAAGGCTATCATCGATCGCCGCTACGAGGAGTTTTTAGAAACCAAAAAAGCTAGCAAAAGCGCGGATAAATAAACCAAAATTTGCGCCGAGCGCAGTTTTTAAAGCGCAGAGTTCAAATTTGCGCGCGGACGAGTCCAAACGATTTAGCCTTGGCCGAGCGCAGATCTTAAATTTTAGATCGGTTGCGGCGTTTGCGGATTTATCCGCGCCTCGTAGCAAGGCTAAACTTAGACCGTTAAGCTAAATTTGACGGCAAGCCGCCTCCGGTTGGCGCCGCTTGCTACTTAAACTGCGCAGTCAAATCTCCCGCGCCCAGCGGCAACCTCCGCCAATTTAGGCAAGCTCCGCTCTATTAAATTTTTCCCCTGACATTTTATCTCCTTTTATCTATTTGCTTTGTAAATTTGAGTTTGAGTCTGATTTGCTTTGGTTGCTATCTATGTAAATCACCTGAGCCATGCCCTTTTTGGCTCTACCTATGGCGCTCTTGATCCCGTCTTGCTTTTCCATTTCGTTTGCCCATTTTATGAAAGCCCTAATATCTTTAAACGTAGCATTTTCGTCGGGGCAAAAATGTGAATGAAAATTTATTTGATTGTCAAATCTTTTTATTCGTTTCGGGTCTATCGGCTTTGGTTTGTATTGTAAAAGACCTTCATGATATAAGCACTCGGTACATAAATGCCTATATTTGTCGTTTTTGCGCAACCTAGCCTCGCCTTCTTCGTCTCTGCCTTTATTCATTTTATAGATATAGCCTTCCTTTGCTGCAGTAAAAACTCCAACTTTATCGTGACACTTTTTATACGCCTCTTTCAGCTCCTCGCTAGTAGGTTGCCCCGAAACGTTGTTGTCTAGGAGTAAATTTAGCATAGGTTCGTAGTTTGGCATATATTCCATATCTTTAAAATAGTTGCCGTTCTCGTCAAAATACCCCATACTAAATAGTATTTGTAGCATCTCGGTAAAGTTGCCAAAGGTAATATAATCAAAAGGCAATATCCAGCCTTTTTGAGCCTTCGTTTTTCTGACCGTATTTTACTTCGTACTCTACAAATATATTATCTCCGTCGATAGTCAAGCTTTTTATCCTATCGTTTTGGGGCGCTTTTAAATATCTTTGAATTTTTTCTTTATTGTTAAATTTAACCCCGCTATCAAGCAGCAGCTTAACGGTCTTTGTAGAGTTGTTTTCTATGGCGTAGGCCAGGGGCGAGAGTTTGTAGCTATCTCGCGCATGAGCGTCCGCGCCCATCTCCATGAGTCTTTTTGCCGTGGTTTCGTCGTCGTAAAAGCTAGCGTACATCAGCGGAGTAGTGCCTGCCTTCATCTTTACGTCGGCGCTAAGCCCGTTTCTTGTCATAAAATTTAAAATCTTATCCGTATCTTTTAGCCTCAGTAAATTTCTTAAAGCGCTAAGAGTGGCGTTGTTTTCCTCGTATTCGTCTATATCCCAGTATCTAAAAGCAAAATCGTCCACTTCCTCTTGCGTTACGTATTTGGCTAGTTCGGAGTTTGGGTCTATTTTAGTATCGGGAGTGACGGTAAAATGAGTAGGGCGAGATAGCTTTTCGTAAAGGAAATTTACGAAAACCACAAGGAAAAGAGCGGTGAAGCCGAGTGCGAATTTCTTCAAATTTATCCCTTAAGTCAAATTTGCAAAATCTTAGCCAAAGTCCGGTAAAGAGGCGGTAAATTTGATGAAATTTGAGCCGATAAATTTGGATGTCGGTAGCAGGGCGCGGCGAGATCCGTCCGTGTCAAATTTGAGCGGGTTAAATTTGAAAGCAAATTTGGGCGAGTCAAATTTGAAACGCCAAATTTGATCAAAGCCCCTGAAGTAAAACCGAGTAGAGCGCGTCTATCTCGTCATCATCAAGTAGCAGCGTAGAGCGCTCGCTAAAGAGCATTTTTATCTTTTCTACACTAAAGCCCTTTTGCGCGGCGCAGTGCTCGTGAGCGGGCAAGAAGCTCCTAGCTAGCGCAACGCTATCATCCACGGGCTCGTCGCAGATAAAGCAAAAAAGCTCGTCGTGCAGCCTGCCCTCAGCCTCTAAAATGCGCACGTAGCTCTCGATGAGTAGGCGTTTGGGAGCGCCCCTGTCAAAGCGCGAGGCGCAAAGCTCAAGCTCGCGAAAATACACCTCGTCTATCTGCTCGACGTCTCGCAGGTGCGCGTAGAGTAGGCGCATAAACTGCTGCCATACGAGTAGCCGCTCGCGCGAGAGTAGCCAGCGGTAGCCTAGGTGCAGGACGCTGCGAAGGTGCGGGAGGAAGTTTTCGCCGCCTTCAAGCTCGAAGTCGATCTTGTAGCCTTGCAGGACGTTTGAGTGGCGCGCACCGTAGAAGCGGTAAGATTTGACTAGCAGCGAGGGCGTGAGGATGTAGACGAGCAGGTCTTCATCGCGCACTTTTTGCGTGTGCAGGATGTAGCCTTGCATGGTTAGAAAAAGGTTTGGATTTTCTGGCGCAGGATCTCAGGCTCGGCGATGTGGTTTATCTCGTCGCGAAAGGCGCTGGCGCCGTCTATGCCTTTGGAGTAGCGGTGTAGGTGCTTGCGAAATATCGCCGCTCCGTGCTCGCCGTAGTGCTCGATCATCGCGTCAAAATGCGCCAAGATGATCGCCTTTTTCGTCGCCACGTCGATGCTGCCGCCCGTCTTTATCTCGTGAAAAACCCACGGCTTGCCGATGCAAGCGCGTCCTATCATGAGCGCGTCGGCGTTGGTTAAATTTAGCGCGTCGGCAGCATTTTCGGGCGAGATGTCGCCGTTTGCGATGACGGGGATGGTTACTGCTTCTTTAGCTCGGCCGATCGCGGCGTAATCTACCGCCGCCGTGTAGCCGCCCGCTCTCGTGCGTCCGTGAAATGCGATGTAGTCCGCTCCGGCGTCCTGCGCGGCGAGGGCTAAAATATCAGGTATTTTCTCGTCAAAGCCCAGGCGCAGTTTGACGCTAGTCATTTGCTTATTTGAGGTTTTTTTGATGGTTTCTACGATGCGTTTTAGATTTGAGATATCTTTTAGCAGTGCCGAGCCCGCGGACTGTTTGACGACTTTGGGTACTGGGCAACCGCAGTTTAGATCGATACCGTCGATACCTTCGATACCGTTTAAAATTTCTACCGCTTTTTTGACGATATCCGCGTCGCTGCCCGCGATTTGCACGATATATGGCGTTTCAAGCGGCGATTTTTTGAGCATCTCAAGCGTTTTGGTTCCTTCGTAAACTAGGGCGTTTGCGCTAATCATCTCGCTCACCGTCACGTCGCAGCCAAACTGCTTAACCACGCTTCTAAGCGGCAGATCCGAAAAGCCCGCGAGCGGAGCTAGAAAAAGCGGCTTTTTTGAAAAATCTATCAACAATGGGCGTGCTTGAAAAATAGATCGGTCGGGACGTTTTTGCCGTTTTGTCTGAGGTAGAGCAAGGTGCGGAAATTTTGATATTCGCCTGCTTCAAGACCTGACAAAACCTCCTGCGCGCGCTCGAGCATCTCAAACTCAAACAGCAGATAGACGTATGCTTCCTGCGCCTCTTGGCGTTCGTTTTTGAGGCGCTCGAAGATGCCGATGACGGCGTCCGGAGCGATTTTGCTTTTTAGCGTCGCGGCGCTGATACCAAAGCTATCTTTTGAAATTTTATCCGAATTTAACAGCTCCAAAATCTCGTCGTTGCTCAAATTTATCTCGTCTTTGGCAAAGCGGGCGATAAGAGTCATGATCTCTTTTTCATCCAGATCGGGGGCAAATTTTTTGATATCGGCGAGCGAGCCTAAATTTATTAGCTTTTTCCTTGCTTCGCGGACTATTTCGCCCTGATCGCCCATAGGTTTTTTAAGCGTTTCTAGATAGTATCCGTCCAAATTTGCTATTTTGTTTAGCTCGTTTTTGATAAAGAGCGGATTGTCCTTAGGTAGCTTAAATTTCTTTAGGTCGGCGACTTCGCCATTTTTGACCGCGCGCATTGTATCTAAGGCGTTTTGTAGCTCCTCGCCCTCGATATTTGCGTCCTTGTATCTATCCCACGGCGAGAGGATTCTAGCTATCTGGGACGGGATTTTATAAAAGCTCGTTTTAAAGTCTTTGTTCGTATCAAGGCCGAGTAAAATTTCTTTGCCGAGCTCTCTGTAAAATTTCTCGTCATGCGAAATTTTACGTTTAAAGGCGTAAAATTTAAACCCGTGATAGGCCATGTGAAGCACGCAAAATATCGTCAAAATGGCAGGCGGCAGTATCATCCAAACGGCGATGGGTAAACTTAACGCATACTCTACGTCGCTGCCAAAAAGGGCAAATTTAAGATGAAGCTCGTAAGAGCCGCCCTCGAAAAGATAAACGATCGCGCCGACTACGACCAGGTAAAGCACGGCGCAAGCTATAAAACGTTTGATTTGCATGGCGTACCCCTATTTTGCGGTTTTTTCCACTATCTCACGGCAGGTGATGCAGTATTTTGCGTGCGGTTTGACGCGCAAGCGTGCTAGTCCGATATCCTCCTCGCACATCTCGCATATGCCGTATGTTTTATCGGCTATTTTTCGTAGCGATATTTCTATCTCGGCTAGTTCTTGTCTTTGCTGAGCGCTGATTGATTGCTCGATTAGCTGATCGGCATTTACGGAAGCAATGTCAAATTCATCGCTCACGCCGCTTTGACGCAGTCCAAACATCTCGTTTGACGAGTCTAAAATATTTTTAGCTATTTGTGCTTTTCGTTCTAGTAAAAGTGCCTTAAATTGCTCTAGGTCGCTTTTGCGCATTTTGTTCCTTTATTTGTGATATGGGTGGTTAGCGTTTATGCAAAGAGCTCTAAAAATCTGCTCGTGAAGCATAAGTTTGGCGATCTTGTGCGCCATCGTCATGCGGCTTAGGCTGACGACTGCGTCGGTTTTTTGTTTAAAATTTTGACTAAGCCCGTAAGCTCCGCCGATAAAAAACGAAATTTGAGCCTTGTCCGAGATGAGTTTGGCAAACTCTTCGCTGTTAAATTCGCGGCCCGCTTCGTCAAGCGCCACGCAAAAGCCGTTTAAATTTGGCTCATAAGCCTCGTCGTAAGCTTTTAGCGCCTCGTCTCGCCCCTTGCTTTGGGCTTTGGCGATCTTGTCGTTAAATATAACGACGTCTGAAATTTTGGCGAATTTAGACGACATCTTCACGTATTCTTTGATCTCGTTTTCAAAATTTTCACGTTTTGACTTTTGGATGCAAAACACGGAAATTTCCAAATTTATTCCTCGTCGTCCAAATTTTGAGCGCTCGGCTGCTTGGCGGCGTAGGCCGGGTTGTTTGAGAGCAGTCTTATCATATCGCTTAAAAACTGCTTATGCTCTTTGCGCTCGACTATGGCGTCTATTAGGCCGTGCTCTAGCAAAAACTCGGATCTTTGAAAGCCTTCGGGCAAATCGGCTCCGATGGTTTGCTTGATAACGCGCTGTCCGGCAAAGCCGATGAGAGCGCCCGGCTCTGCGATGATGATGTCGCCTAGCCACGCGAAAGACGCGCTCACTCCGCCCATCGTAGGATCGGTTAAGACCGATATATAGGGCACCTTAGCCTCGTCAAGCAGCTTTAGTGCAGCGGAGGTCTTTGACATCTGCATTAGCGAAAACGTGCTCTCCTGCATCCTCGCTCCGCCCGAAGCCGAAACGATGATGAGAGGCTGCTTTTTATCGAGCGATCTTTTTACGGCGCGTACGATCTTTTCGCCCTCGACTGAGCCTAAAGACCCACCCATAAAGCTAAAATCAAAAACTGCTAGCTGCACGCTCATGCCGTCTATCTTGGCCTCGCCGCAGATCACGGCCGAGCTTCTGCCGGTCTTTTCCTCGTTTTCGCTTATGCGTTTTTTATAGGATTTTTTATCGACGAATTTGATCGGATCGACGGGCTTTAGCTTGGTGTCAAGCTCGACGAAACTGCCCTCGTCGCAGATCATCGCTATCCTCTTATCGGCGGCTAATCTCATGTGAAAACCGCACTTTGGACAGACGTTAAAATTTGCCTCGACCTCTTTGTAATACATCAGCGAGTGACAGCTGTCGCATTTGACCCAGTGCGCCGGAGCCTCGCTAGGAGCGGATTGTTGCTTTCTCGTTTTGGAAAAAATATCTAAAAAGCTCATGATTCCTACTTTTTAAAAAATTTAGGGATTATAGCCAAAGTTAGCTTATGTTTTGCTAGTCGGGTATTAAATTTACGCTGCGCGCTTTGGGGGAGTAGGCGGGTAGAATCGCTAAAATTTACGGCGCCATTTTTTGTGCTTTTGGGGGAAATTTAAATTTATGCGGAGGCGGTTTGTAAATTTGAGGTTAAATTTAAGAAATTTGACTGCGGCGCGTTTAAGTTTTGCGATATAAATTTAAGGTGCTCAAATTTGTAAAATTTAACCCAAAATTTGACGGGATATTAGCTTAAATTCGAGCCTTTAAATTTGCGGTTTACCACTCGATATAGGTTTTCGCCTTTTTTATGTTTGCGATTTTTATTTTTAAAATTTGACCTTCGCTCTCAAACGAGATCTCATCGTCGTCGGCGGATAAAATTTTGCCTTTTAGTTTTTTGTTTTCGCCGTCTACTTCGGCCGAGATTTTGGCTAGTTCGCCGACGCTTGAGATAAAATGGCTCGGTTTTTCCAGCTTTCGCTCAAGTCCGGGCGAGCTAACCTCTAGCACATAGTCTCCGCTAAGCGGCGGCTCGACGTCAAATATCGGCGAGAGTAGGCGCGAAACCTTTTCGCAGTCGTCTAAATTTACGCCGCCTAGCTTTGCGATATAGATCCTATAGATCGCTCTGCCGTTTTCGTTTGCGACCTCGACGTCGTAGAGCTGCACGCCGCACTGCGAGATCAGATTTTCAAGATTTTGCATTTTTATTTAGATCCTCTGAGATTTTTTCAAACAAATCGTCCATATGGTTTTGGTACTCGAGCCTGTCGTCAAATTTGAAGTGAAAATTCGGCGCTCTATACCAGCCCTCGGCCGCCATGCAATGGTTTTGCAGGTGTTTTGATACGCGCTTTAGGCGGTCTAGTATATAGGCCTGCTCGCGCTCGTCAAACATCATTTTATCAAGATAAACAAATGCGTCGTATCTGCCCTTTTTACACTCGACGTCGGTTACGCAAAGTCCGCGTAAAAGCTCGTCCTCAAGCGTAGATAGAGCTTCAGGTAGTAGCTCTTTTAACACGCTTTGCGTGCGCAGGCGTTTTATCTCCGAGGGGTTCATAGGCTGGCTTGCTCCTCTACTTCTTTAAAGCTCTCGATGTAGTCGCCCTCTCTGATGTCGTTGTAACCGTCTATGCCCACGCCGCACTCAAAGCCGCGCGCTACCTCTCTCACGTCGTCTTTGAAGCGTTTTAACGAGCTTACCGTACCCTCGTGAACGACTACGCCGTTTCTGATTAGGCGGATTTTCGCTCCGCGGTTTATTGTGCCTTCCGTCACCATGCAGCCTGCGATCGTGCCTACTTTAGGGACGTTGATGACTTGGCGTACTTGTGCTTGACCGAGCTGCTCCTCGTGGATTACAGGCGACATTAGACCGCTCAGGATCGCCTTTACGTCGTCAAGTAGGTTATAGATGACGTTGTAGGTTTTGATCTCGACGCCGCTTTCTTTGGCTTTTTCTTTCACTTCGCCGGTAGGCCTAATGTTGAAGCCTAAAATCACCGAGTTTTCGCTCGCTCTAGCTAGCTCCACGTCGCTTTGGGTGATGCCACCCACGCCTGAGTGGATGATATTTACTTTTATCTCGTCGTTGCGAAGTTTTTCTAAGCTCGCCTTGATAGCTTCTAGCGAGCCGCCCACATCGGCTTTTACGATGACAGGGAGCGATTTTAGCTCGCCCTCGGCTATCTTTTCGCTAAGCTCTTCTAGGCTTACTTTCGTCGTCTTGCTAAGCTCTTTTTGACGTAGGTATTCAGCCTTTTTCTGTGCGTATTCGCGGGCTTCTTTGTCGGTTTTGACGCTTATTAGCGTTTCGCCGGCTTCAGGAATTTCGCTAAGGCCCATTATCACGCCGCATTCGCCCGGTTTTATCTCTTTTAAAATTTTGCCCTGATCGTCGGTTATGCTTCTTATCTTACCGTACGCAACGCCTGCAACCACGATATCGCCGACTCTTAGGGTGCCGTTTTCAACGATAACGGTAGCTACCGGACCGCGGCCTTTTTGCTGCGAACTTTCTATTATTGCCGCTTTTGCGTTTGCTTTTGCGTTTGCTTTTAGCTCTAAAATTTCAGCCTGCAAAAGTACGATCTCAAGCAGATCGTCTATGCCCGTGCCCATCTTTGCAGAGATAGGTACAAACTCGTACGTGCCGCCCCAGTCGGTAGATAGGATATCCAGCTCTGCTAGTTCGCTTTTTACTTTGTCGGGGTTTGCAGCCTCTTTATCCATCTTGTTTATCGCGATGATGATCGGTACGCCGGCGGCTTTTGCGTGGCTTACGGCTTCTTTGGTCTGCGGTTTTACGCCGTCGTCGGCTGCAACCACGATGATAACGATATCGGTGATCTTGGCACCTCTTGCGCGCATAGCCGTGAAAGCTTCGTGGCCCGGAGTGTCGATAAAGGTAATATTTTTGCCGTTTTTATTTACCATGTAGGCGCCCACGTGTTGCGTGATGCCACCCGCTTCGCCCGCTGCCACGCGCGAGCTTCTGATGTAGTCTAGTAGCGAGGTTTTACCGTGATCGACGTGACCCATGATGGTTATAACAGGAGCTCGGACGGTCAAATTTGTATCGTCTAGTTGCTCCTCTTCTTCGTCGTAGGCTTTAACGTAGTCAAACGCTTCTTGCGTATCGACGATATTTACCTCGATGCCAAACTCATCAGCCAAAATCTCTATCGCATCCTCGTCTAGGAAGTCGTTTTTGGTCGTCATCATGCCTAGCATAAAGAGCTTGCCGATGATTTCGCTAGGTTGCTTATTGATCTTGTCGGCAAATTCGTAAAGACGGATCTCTTTTGGTATCTCGACGTAGGTTACCGCCTCTCCGTTGTGGTCGGCGCGTTGCGATTTTTTATGTTTTTTACGAGGCCTGCGCGCAGTACCTTGCTCTAGAAATGAACTTACCGATGTATTTAGTACTGGTTTATAGCCGATATTTGCAGGTTGTCTTGTTTTTTGAGACTCCGGAGTTTGTGTTCGTACGGAAAAATCAGGCAATATAACCACATCCTCATCGTCTATCACGATGTCGGCCATGTCGCGGTCGCCGAGTAGATCCATCTTTGTAGCGCCGTCTTTTTTGGTTGCGATGACTGGTTTTTTCTCTTTTTTCTTTTTGCGTTCGATCTTTTCGTCGCTAAATTTAAACATACTTTCCAAATTTAACGCCGGCGCAGACTCTCTTCTCTCGCTTGCCCTAGGCGCTGGCTGCTCGTCTTTTTTCTTTTTTACGATAACTAGGCCGCGTCTTTTTTGCAGACTAACGTCGGCTAGACTCTCTTTTGGCTGGACCGGCTCGGCGGTAGGTTGGGCTTTTGGTTCCTCTTTCGGCACTACTTGCGTTTTTGGCTCCGACGCTTTTTCTGCCGGTTTTTGAGTGACTGTTTTTTGTTCTTTTTCGGATTTTTCGTCGTTTTTTGTTTCTACTTTTTCTTTCGGCAAAGGCTTTTCTTCTTTTGCGGCGCTTGTTTTTTTAGCCTCTTTAGGTTTGCTTTCTTTCTCCTCTTTGCCCTCTTTGGTTTCCGCCTTTTTGACGGTCGGTTTTTTCTTTTCCGGTTTTTTCTTGAGAGCTTCGGGGATCTCGCCGGTTTGGATGTAGGTGTATAGCGCCGCCGCTTCTTCAGGACTAACGCCGCTTGAGTGCGTTTTGACCTTTAGCCCAAGCTCAATAGCCTTTTCCAAAACCTCTTTGCTATTGTAGCCGAGCTCATTTGCTATCTCTGAAATTCGAACAGTCCCCATTTAAGAGTATCTCCTTTAAATTTTGCCCGTTTTGTAGCGTTGCGATAAAGCTGCCTGCGACTCTTCCGAGCGATTTTTTTAAAATTTTCTCGTCTTTTTTTAGACATTCTTCGCAAAGATAAAAGCTGCGTCCGTTTCCGTTTCCGAAAAATAGCGAAGAATTTATCAGTCTGTATCTACGCAAAATTTGCTGTTCAAAGCGCTTTTTGCAGACCACGCACGTCCTGATAGGGATAAATTTTTGAGCCATTATTATAACTTCTTTTAGCTTTTTTTTAGCTTTGTAGGATTTTTATCCCGTCGTTGTCGAAATTAAAAATTTCAACCCGAAAGCTCTTAAATTTATCTTGCAGTTTTTGTTTTAAATTTGCCGCATCGCCCGCGTAAACTATATTTAAAAAGCTCGATCCGCTGCCAGAAAGCGTGCTTAAAAGCGCACCGTTTTCGTAAGCTATCTTGCGCACTTCAAAGAGCTCGGGTAGGCTTTGCATGCGGATTTGCTCATGCATGACGTCTTTTGCTGCCGTTCTTAAAAGTTCGTAATTTTCGTTAAAAAAGCAAGCCGTGAGAAATGCGGCGTGAGAGAGGTTGCTAACGCACTCGCCCATAGTGAAATTTTTAGGTAGCTTGGCGCGAGATTCGTTCGTGCTCATCGGCTTATCCGGGATCACGACGACGGCTTTTATATCGGTGCTTAAAGGTTTTTTTAGAGATTTTACTTTACCGTTTTCAACGACCGAGCTAACAAAACCGCCAAGCGTAGCCGGAGCGATGTTGTCGGGGTGGTTTTCGTAAACTAGCGCCTGGTTTAAAATCGCGCTTTTATCAGCCTTAAATCCTGCCGCCGCATAAGCTGCCGCGATGGCTGAAGTGATGACCGCAGAGGAGCTACCAAGTCCGCGAGAGAACGGAATTTGATTGGTAAAAATCATGCGAAAAGTATCTTTTTTGCCAGTTAGTTTGACGTAAATTTCGTTGAAAATAGATAAAAAAATGTTGTTTTTTTTAAGAAGCGCGTTATCTTTGCCTTCGCCCAAAATGCTCACGGAGGCGAAGTTTGCCCTCGTTATCTCGACTGTGTTGCGTAGCTCTAAGGCAAGACCCAAGGCGTCAAAGCCGGGGCCAATGTTTGCGCTCGTGGCAGGAACTAAAATTTGCAAAAAATCTCCTAAACGGCTTGAATAACGTAATTTGGTAGGGTATCTAAATTTAGATTTAAAACGGCT
>ERZ773233.1808-NODE-1808-length-12245-cov-4.488515_pt1 | contig 12245 bp, 6 predicted proteins | sample MGYA00580991_ERZ773233 | MGnify/ENA primary metagenome ERZ773233 (study PRJEB29015, sample SAMEA2738178) | human oral metagenome | biome: human oral; feature: human-associated habitat; material: saliva | place: China | collected 2161 ...
AAACAACCAAAATAAAAAAGCTATTGCAAACTAATGATTTTAATCATTAAATGCAATAGCTTTCTTTTTTACAAAAAGTTTAAATAATTTCTAAGATTTAGAATATAACTCTTAGTCCTACTCCACCTCTTACATTTTGACCTTTTGTATCATAACCTACATTTCCAGTTATTCCAAATCTTTGGTTGTCAAGTCCTAAGTTCAAGTCAAATTTAACATTTCCTCTTCTGTCTTCTTTTTCACCTCTTATGTCAAACCAGTCTGCATTTGTATCCGCTACTTTAGCTCTGTTCTTTCCATTTGCTACTCTTCCTAGTTCATTTTCATAAGCTGCTCCTAAACCTACTTTAACTGTTTTTCTTCCAAAGTAATGTTTAAATGCTAATTCTGCTCCTACTTCTGGTTTTACAGAAATATAGTCATTTTGTTTTACATCTAATTTTATTTCTCCAGATTTTTCTCTAATCTTAGATATTCTTCCATATTCTAGTCCTAATGCTGCATATGGTCTTAATGAGAATGATTCGCTTAATCTAAATTCTTTTCCTACTTCGTTTTTAATTCCTACTCCATAGTTATAGTATCTAGATTTTGCATGGAATACTTCATCTACTACTAAGAATCTTCTGTCCATTTTATTACGTCCTGCAAAAACTTCTCCAGATATTGTCCAATTTAAACTATTGTTATCATCAAATGGTACTGATTTATATAATCCAACTTTAGCTTGTAATTGTTCTTCTTTTGAGTTTCCAATATCTCTAAATTTAATTTTATTATGAACTATACCTGAATACCATCCAATACCTCTTCCTAGCTTAATATCTTCATTTTCATGAACATATGCTACACCTTCAGCATGGTATTTATAGTCTATAACTCCTGCTGTTTCTGTCTTGTATTCTCCTCTAGTTCCAAATGTTTTTAATTTATTTGAATCTTTAGAAGCTGTTTGCCATTTACTTCTTAAATAATCAAACTCTTTATCTAAGATATTTCCTGTTGCTTGTACTCTTTGTTGTACATTTGCATATTGGTGTCCCATCATTTCATCATATGCTTGGAATAATAAAGTTTCTTCATTGTTTCCTATTCCATTTAATTTTTGGAATACTTTATTTTCTCTTGTTCCAAGAGCTTCAACTCCATATCTTTGTTCTAATCCATCTGCAAAGTTATATGTATTTCTATCTGCTGCCCATTCTGTATATGGAACTTTTGCCATATATAGATTTGTAACTTTTCCTGTTGCTGGATCTAAAGTTGGTGTTGTTATCCAAGTTAATGAACCTGAATAGATATCCCATTTTGATACTCCACTTGACAATATTGCATTGTTATATGGATCTAATATCTTATTATCATTTACTTGAATATATTTACTTGTTGTACTTTGCGCTGCTTCTGTTCCAATTATTAAATCTGCTTCTGATGTTAGATTTCCTAATCCTGTAATTGATTTAGTATAGTCTTTTCCTGATGTATTTACATATAGTCCTACACTATTTGCTGATACAGTTATTGGATTTCTAGCTGCTGTTTTCACAACTGTTGGTGTTACTATTACTCCATTAGCTGTTATTGTTGCAGTTGATGCTCCTGCTGGCGCATTTATTGTTATTGTTCCTAATACTTTAGTTGTTGGAGTTGAGTTTAAAGAATCTGTTTCTTTTGAACCTGCTCCTGATACTGTTATTGTTCCATAGTTAGCTATTGTTCCACCTTTTAATAGAGCACCTTTACTTGTTGTTCCAGAAATATTAATTACTCCGTTATTTGTTAGTGTTGAACCTGAACCTAGAACAACTCCAGTTACATTTGATAATCCACTAGCACCTGTTCTTATTGAACCATTATTTATTGCCCTTGCTCCTTCTTCTACATAGATACCAGTAGTATTACTAGCATTTAAAACAATATCATTTTGGTTTGTAACAGTAGTTCCATTTCCTGCTCCATACATACCTATACTATATTCTCCATTTACATTGATAGTACCACTATTTTCTATTGTTCCTGTTGTTCGAGCTGTTGTCTTATCTCCTATATATCCTGCTGCCATACCCACACTGAACAATTCATTTGATACATCTGATGCTCCTACTGTTATTGTTCCACTATTTCTTCCTGTTCCTCCATTAACTATATACATTCCTAAGTTTCCAACTCCATTTGAAAAATCTATATTTCCTGAGTTATTTACTTGACTAGAAGAATATATTCCATAGTTCTTTCCTGTAGTTCCAGTTGAAGTTATATTTGTACTATTAGTTATAGTGTTTGCCTTATCATTTGAATAAATATATACTCCATTATTTGATAAAGTCGCACTTCCTCCTGTACTTGTTATATTATTTCCTGTTCCAACATTTACAAATCCAAATGATGTATCACCTAAATTAAATGTTGTTCCTGTACTTGTTATTGTTTGTCCACTTCCTACTGTATATACTCCTACTGATTCATTTGATGAACCTGTTGTGATTGAACCAGAAACATTTACATTTCCATTCTTTGAATATAGACCTATAGATCCATTTCCAATTGTTATATTTCCAGTACTATCTTCTTCAAATCCATACATTCCTACTGAATTATCTCCCACTGTTATATCTCTAGCATTTTGTAATGGATTTGTTCCTACAGTTGTTGCATTTGTATACATAGCTACATTTGGATTACTCATTGAAGCTGAATTTCCTAATGTGATATTTCCATTATTTACAGTATTATATGATACCCCATTTTGTGCAAGTTTTGCAAACATTCCTACGTTCTTATCTCTAGTACTTATAATGCTTCCTGTTGATGAGTTTTCAAATGTAACAGGTCCTGTAATATTTCCTGGCTCATAAGTTAATCCTACTGAATCATCTCCATTTAATGTAATTGATCCTGCATTTGCTAGTCCTGTTGTAGTATTATTAACAGTTGTTATATTTCCAGCATTATCTTTTTCTACATCAGAATAATAAATACCTGTAGATGAACCACCTGTTGTAATACTTCCTGTATTAGAAATTTCTGTATTATTTAATGCATAGATTCCAGATGAAGAATTTCCTACCGTAATTGCATTTATATTATTGATAACTGCATTTTTAGCATATATACCTGCTGAATTTAATCCTGATAAATTAATAGCTCCATTATTTGTTAATGTTACAACTGATTTTGGTGTTGTATCATTTTCTTGTGCCATAGCTATTTGTCCAGTTTGTGTTCCTGTTATTGTATTATTATTAGTTATACTTGAACTAGATATTTCCATTAAATTGTATTCATCATTAGCATTATCTAAATCTACTGCTTGATCTACATTCAAATGACTATGGTACAACATAAATGTTCTATAACTTCCTGCTCCTGTTATATTAGGTCTTTCACTTGCAGATAATCCACTGAATAAATTAGAAACAGAAGTATTAGATAGATCTATATTTACTCTTTCTGTTAAGAATAATCTAGAATCTTGATTCATTGTTAAGTTTAAATTACCCAATGTACTTGTTGAACCATTTCCAAAGCTATTTCTTGCCCAAGTTGCAACATTTGTTGGATTTAATTGAGTATAAGTTCCAAGTGAACCTAATGTTCCTCCTCCTGTATAATAGAAAGCTGTTGCACGTGTTGCAGCTTTAGTTCCACCTTCAACAGTTGCATTTACTGGTCCATTTAATAAGATATTTCCACTTGGTGTATAGAATAACAATGATCCTTTATTAGTTCCTGTTCCTGCTACTACTGTACTTGTTCCTCCATTATTACCTACAGAAATTGTTCCTCCATTTGTAAAGAAGTTTACTCCACTATCATAAGCTGATATATTTGCTGAATTTATTGCTAGTGAACCTGCTGAATAAATTCCTACTGAATTATCTCCTGCTACATCTGCTGTTACATCAAGTCCTCCTCCTGTTAGATTAGAACCAGAAGTAACTACTAATGCTGCTGAACCTCTATTAGTATTTGCACCTGATGATGTTCCATTAATTCCTGATGTTCCTTTTACTGTTAATGTTCCACCTGTTGCATTTACATTAGAGCCTCCATCTACAATCAGTCCATAAGCTGCATCTCCATCTACTGTTGTATCTCCATCATATGTCAATGAGCTTCCATTATTTGCATATACTCCATTTGCTTCATTTCCTGTTACATCTATTTTTACTCCAGAAGCTATCGTACTTCCTGTTCCAGCATCTATATAGTATCCTGTACTCTTATTTCCTGTTAAAGTTACTGTACCTGAATTTAGATTGATATTTGAACTATTTGCTCCATAAGCGCCTATTGTTTCATCACCAGTTAAAGTAATATCTCCAGTATTATTTATAGTACTTCCACTTCCTGATGAATAATTTCCTATTCCATATCCACCATTAACTACTATATTACCACTATTTGTTACTGTTCCTACATTTGCTATGGCACCTATACTACGGTTTGCAGAAGTTGAAGCTCCAAGTGTAATATTTCCACTATTTGTTATATTTCCATTATTAATAGCATATACTCCAACATTTCCTGTTCCATTAGTTAAAGTGATATCTCCTATATTATTTACTGTTCCTGCCGAGAATATACCAAAGTTTGAACCATTACTTCCTGTTGAAGTTATCTTTGTATTACTTGTTATATTTCCTGTTGTATCACTTGAATAAATAAATACTCCATTATCAGTTAATGTTCCTGTTCCACCTGATATATTTAAAGTGTTTCCACTTCCTGTATTTACAAAACCATATGAATTATCACCTATATTATATGTAGCATCTGTACTTGTTACGGTTTGTCCACTTCCTGTTGTAAATACTGCTGTTGCATTTGCATCTCCTACTGTTATTTTTGGAGTTGTACTGCTACCTCCTATATTTACAGCTCCTCCTTGTGAATATATTCCTATACCACTGTTTCCTGTTGTAATTTCCCCAGTTGTATCTTCTTCATATCCATACATTCCTATACCAGTATCTCCTACTGTTATCTTTCCTGTATTTGTCAATGGATTTGTTCCTGTTGAACTTGCGTTAGTATACATTCCTACACCATTTGCTCCAAGACTAATAGTATCAGAGTTTAAAGTAGTATATTGTACTGAGTTAGCATCTTTTGATGCAAACATTCCTGTTCCTTTTGATGCTGTACTAATTATTTTACCTGCATTTTCAAAAGTTGTAGCAGATGTTAAATTAGGTTTATAGCTCATACCTATACCATTATCTCCAGCAAGAGTAATAGTTCCTTTATTTTCAAGACCAGTTGTTGCATAGTCTTCTGCATATATTGCTGTTGAGCCTTGTCCTACTGTAATCTCTCCACTATTTTCTATATCAGTATCTCCAGCTCCTTTATTCTTTCCATAGATAGCAGTTCCTGTATCTCCTATTGTGATATTTGCTCCAGCTGAATTCTTTATCTTACCATTACTTGCATACATAGCAAGTGAATTTGTACCTGTTAATTCTATAGTCTTGTTATTTATTAATTGAACCCAATCTTTATTTGTTTCAATATTTTCTTGTGTCATTAAATTTACATTATTATCACTTGTACTTAATGTAGTATCATTGATAATTGTTGAATTTGATAAAGCTATTTTCTTAAAATCTGCATAAGTAGTTCCTGAATCTGCTGTTAATTTACTCTTATACAATAAATAATTTTTATAGTCAGGACTTCCTGATAAATGGAATCCTAAACTTGCAATACTAGTCCCTCCAAGATTTGATAAATCAGATTCTACATAAGATGCAACTGCAATATTTGAATCTTTAGACATATTTAAAGTTAAATTATTCAAATTATGAAATGATGCTACATCTGAAGCACTAAGTCCTGTAAATGTTCCATAAGTAGGTACAGTAGGTGCTGGAGATACAGAAGGTGCCATGTAAAACACTGTTCCATTTGTTGCAATATTAGCTGTTGTTGGATTGACAAAATCTACAATTCCTCCATTTGCTCCCTTCATAAAAGTCAATGAATTTGCTGCTGTATTTATAGTAGCTCCTTTAAAATTTATTGTACCTTTATCAGAATAAACATTTATTGCACCATTTTTAGCATCAATATCTCCTCCAGTAGCATTAATTGTTCCTCCAACAGTTCCTCCTGTATATAGAGCTATTCCAGATTTTCCATCTGCTGTAATACTTCCTGCTGCTGCTGTTATAGTCCCTTCTAGTGATGCTGCTCCAACTGCTTCTTTTCCTGTTACAGTAACTGTTTTATTATTTATAACCTTAGCATTAGCTCCACCTGCAACCAATCCTTTTACAGAATCTGCTGTCATAGTTATTGTACCATTATTTGTTGCTGTTCCATCTGTTCCATAAATTCCTGTTGTATTGTCTGCTGTTCCTTGGATTTTTGCTCCATTAGCTATTGTTAAAGTTCCATTAGTTCCACTATTAAAGGCTCCTACACTATTTTTTCCACTTATATTGATTTCACTACCACTATTAGATGTAAAGGTACCTGTATTATATACTCCACTTCCTAATGTTCCACTAAAATTTATTTTACCATTATTGATACCTTCATCATCAACATCTATTGCCATTCCTAAACTTTTATTTCCACCAATATTTAATTCACCATTATTTATAGCAATAGCTTTTTTACCATCTGCTGTTCCAGTAAAACTACCTGCTGTCATTCCATAAAATTCATTTGCAGTAGTTGAAGTAATTTTTTTCCCAGAAGCTAATGTTACCTTTCCTTCATCTCCAGCTTGCATCAATGCATTTTTATCTCCAGTTGCTCCAACAGTGATATCCTTATCAAGTATTACTTCATAAATATCACTTCTTATTAATGCACTATTTGTTGCAGTAGAATCAAAATTAAATGTAGAACCCAATCTTGAAGAATTTAATGTCATTGCTGTACTATTTACACCAGATGATCCTGCTCTTAAAAACCCTACATTTTTTGTTCCACCTACTAAAAGTTGTAAACTATCCATATTAGCAATAGGATCTCCACTAGACTTTCCTTGTCCTACATAAATTCCTACATTTTTTTGTCCATTTATTTTTACTACACCATTACTTCCTGTAACATTTGTTCTATCATAATAATTTGGATTATTAGAATGATAATTTTTCATTCTTAAACCATAGTTTTCTTCTCCATTTACTTCTATATTACCTACATGTAATTTGGTATTTGGTGCAAAAGGATCATAGTAACCATAGTCAACTCCTATACTATGTTTAGAATTAATTATTATTTTTCCATCATTTATTGTTTGTGGCTGTTTTAGAAATTCTTGACTACTAGAACCATATTCAGTATCTATTTGAATACCAACTATATTATAACCATCTGCTAATGTAATGACTCCTGAATTTTTTAGTATAGAGGTTCCATTTACTGTATTTGGTTGTACATATGTCAATAATTGATGTTCAAATCCTAATAATAAGTTATTACTTGTTGGATCATTATGACCATGTAGAGTTAAATTTCCTTGAAAATCATATGTTTTATCATTATCTGCAACATAATATGGGTTTAAACTAACAAACATTATTGTCCCTTGTCCAGAAGTTGTTGGTCTAGTCATATCATAATTTCCCTTTATTGTAACAGAGTGATTAGCAGCATCACTAAAAAATGCAGCTAAAAGTGTACTAGTAGACCCTGGTGTTAATGTTGCATTTGGGCTTCCTCCACTAGGAGAAATTCCTGTAGCGGTTAGATTTGTTCCATTCCAAGTAGTTCCACTACCATCAGAACTTATTTTTAATGTATCTGCTCCTCCATTTCCTGTAATATAATTTCCAAAATTTTCAATTATTGTGTCTGACATAGGAGTTCCAGAACCTGCTCCTTGTCCAAACCCAGTACCATTAAATGTCAAATTAATAGGATTTGATATCGTTACTGTTGGTGCTGTTGGTGCTGTTACTGTTGGTGTAACAGGTGAAAAACTCAAAGCTGTAGGTAAATTTGGTATATTAGGACTCGGTGCTGTTACTGTTGGCGCCGTTACTGTTGGTGTTGCTGCTGTTACTGTTACAGCTGCTGGCGGTGCAATATTTATTGTAGGTGTATTAAAACTTATTGCCTCTGGTTGTTCAGGTGTTGTTGGGTTTTTATCTGCTATACTTATTGCACCTTTTACAACTTGTTTTGGTCTTACTCCTGCACTTACATCAAAACCTACTATTGGCTCTTGTACTTCTTTAACTCTTACTAATCCATATCCTCTAGGAATTCCATCTCTATTATTACTGCTTGCTGATCCAAAATTAGAAGAAGTTGGAAGTGAAGAATATCTCTTACTTAAAGGTGATGTATTTCTTTCATAAACATTATCACTTCTTGTTAATATTCCTTCATAAGGATATTTTTCAGCCTTATCTCCTCTACCTTTATATGCACCATTCCATTTATCATACATATAATTGGCTCCAAATTGCCATGAAGACCAAGGTGATTTTACTACTTGATTTCCTTGTTCCATTAATTGAACTAATTCTAATTTTAATCCTGTTAAACCTTTTTCATTTTCTCTTCTTGCATTATCAATCTTTGATTGTAGGTTTTCTATTGAACCTTTTAAATTTTCTTTTGATGAAGCTATTTGCTCATTAGACATTACTTCTTGTTGTGCTACTGCCTCTTGTGCCACTATTTCTTCAGAAAATGCACTTACTCCCATCATTAGGAACAATATTGCTAACCCTAGTGAGTATTTTACACTTTTATATCTCTTTGCTATTGAACGCAAAGTATTTTCAACTTTATATAGATTATTATTTCCCATCTTAGCCCCCTACTTAGTTTCTCTTTGAACTAATTTAAACTCAACTCTTCTATTTTGAGCTCTTCCTTCATTTGTATCATTAGTTGCTATTGGTTGTTCTTCTCCCATTGCTTCTATCCCAACTATTCTTTCTTCAGCTAAACCAAATTCTAATAGTTTTGCCTTTACACTTTCTGCTCTTCTTCTTGAAAGTCCAAAGTTATATTGGTTGCTTCCTACTGAGTCTGTGTGTCCTACTATTGTTACTTCATAGTTATTTTGTTCTATAAAGTCTTTTAAATTATTCAATAATTCAAAATATTGTGGTTTTACATTTGATTTATCAAAATCAAAGTTTAATGCTCTTTCATCTAAAACTACTGTCATTTCTTTTGGTACTTCTGCATTTTGTATATCTAACTTCTTTAATTCTAATGCATTTATTCTTATCGTATTTTCACGCATTTGAGTTGTTGTTAATGCTGCTAATGCTGGTAAAGAAAACACTAATAAGAATACCATTATTCCTATTATTGTTGTGATTTTTCTCTTTCCCATTTCTTAGCCTCCTTTTCTAATGATACATATTCTTCTGTATATGTTACTTTTCCTTCTTCTACTAATTTATCTAAATTTTCTGATGGTTGTACATATTTATTATTTCTTAAATAATCCTCAATGTTATCTAGTCTTGCTGTGTTGTAGGCAACTAATTTTTGATCAGTACAAGCTACTAGTGATAGTACTCCTAATGCTAATATTGCTAATTTCTTCATATTTTTTCTCTCCTTTTAGTAATTTAATTTTCTTTCTAATTCTCCAACATTCTTTTCTAAATTATCTATCATTTCATTAGTTTTGTTGTAGTTATCAATCTTATCATTTATTTCTAACATTCTCTTTTTAATTCTTTGTACTTCTACATCCATTCTTTCTGATGCTGTCATATCTTTTTCTGCTTTTCTTGGAGCTTGAACTACTTGTTGTTCTACTACTTCTCCATTTTCTCCTACCACTTCTACTGTTTCTACTACTTGTTCTTGTGGTTGTTCTTTTGCTAATCTTTCTGCTTCTTTTGCTTTTTCTGCTTGGACTCTTTCATATTCTTCTAATAGTCTTTTTTTATCTGCATCATCATCTGCAAATGACACTGAACCTATTAAAAGTAATCCTAACATTGTTCCAAATATTAATTTACTTTTCAATTCTTATTTCCCCCTTTATCTTTATTGTTGCACTTCTGCTTCTGATGTTTGAGTTTCTGCTTGTGGAACTTCAGCTGGAGTTGTTTGTTCATCCATTATTGATGGTCTTGTCTTTTCTTCTCCCATTATTTCATAATATCCTGCAATTTCTGCTTCTTCTCTTGCTACACTTCTTACCACTCTTTCATAGAAGTCTAACTTGTCCATTGCTTTCTTTCTTGTTCTTTCTAATTTTTCTGCTTCTGTCTTTGGTTTTGCTTCTTCTACTTTTTTGGCTGCAACCATTGCTTCCACTTCTTCCACATTGGCTACATCACCAGTTTGTACACCTAGTTCTCTTGCTTCTTTTGCTAGTCTTGCTTTTTCTGCTTCTTCTTTTTCTATTTTCTCTCTCATTCTGTCTAAAATATCCATTGCTTCTTTTTGTTCTTCTGCATTCATTCCTGCATTAAATGAAGCTATTTCTTCTGCATATGCAAGTGATGATATTGCACATAAAAATAGAACAGTTTTTAAAAACTTTTTCATACTTCCCTCCCAATTAGTTTAATACTTCTAATAGTTTTGTTAATTCTGCGATTTGTTGTTCTTTGTCTGCTATTTTTTGCTCTAATTTGTTGTAGTACTCATCAAATCTTTTCACTAACTTCTTGTACTCATCTCTATGCCATCTTACTTTTGAATCCTCTTTTAATTTAGCATAAAGTTCTTCTCTTCCAAGTTGTCTTTCTTTTAACTCTTGAACTTCTTTTTCAAGTATTGCCTTTTCTTGTCTAAATTCTTCCTTTCTTTCTGCTTCTTTTTGCATTAATGCTTGATATTCTGCTTCAATATTTTTTACTTCACTTATTACTTCTTGTGCTACTGCATCTGTTGGAGTAGTTTCAGCTGCATAAGATAGTGAACCTAATATTAACATTGAGCATAATAAAATCTTTGCTTTCATAATTCCCCCTTTTAATTTTTATAAATAAAATCTATGTTAAGTAAAGTATACTTTATTAGTTTAACCTTGTCAATATTAGTTTTCCTTTATTTCTTGAACTGCTCTAAAAAAGGACTAACTTTTTTTTCAGAAAATTAGTCCCTTTCAGATTTTATTTAACTAGATAATTAAGCTGATTTTTTAATATACTTCTTATAAAATTCATCAACATAGATAGCTATTGCATTATCACCTGAAACATTTATAGCAGTTCCAAAACTATCTTGTGTTATATATAGAGCTATTAATAATGAACCTAAAGGTCCTTGTGCATCTATACCTATTAAGAATAAGAAAGGTAAAGCACTCATAACTGCTCCACCTGGTGCACCTGGTGCTGCAACCATAGCTATTCCAAGCATACATAAGAATGGTAACATCATTCCAATAGAATGAGGCATATCATTTAATAGTAAAACTCCCATAATACAACTTGTTAAAGTTATCATACTTCCTGATAAGTGAATAGTTGCACATAGAGGAACAACGAAATCAACTATTTCAGGGCTTGTACCGTTTTTCAATCCACATTGAATATTTACTGGGATAGTTGCAGCTGATGACTGAGTTCCAACTGCTGTAAAATATGCTGGTATTTGGTTTTTAATAAGAGTAAATGGACTTTTCTTTGATACTCCACCAGCAATAGAAAACATAACAAGCATATAGATGTAGTGCATAGCAAATATACACAGATAAATTGCTGCAAATACACCAAGAACTTTAAATACTATACCAGAATATGCCATTTCACTGAATATTCCTAATATATGGAAAGGTAATAGTGGAATTACAAATCCAGCTAATATTTTTGATATGATTTCTTCATATTCTGAAAATAGATTAAATGTTGTTTCACCTTTCTTTTGGCTTCTCATAATACTAATTGTAATACCCATCATGAATGCAAAAACTATGGCAGCTGTTACATCTATAGGTGGTTTTAAAGGAATAGTGAAATATGGGGCAACATCTTTTCCTTCAAAATTGATTCCTTGAGAAATTCCTGAAACTAATTTAGGATATAGATTTGCTGCAACTGTATATGAAAATGTTCCTGCAACTATTGTTGAAATATAAGAAACAACGGCAGTAAATCCTAAAAGTTTTCCTGCACCTTCTGTAAGTTTTGCTATCCCTGATACAACAAAACCAACTATCATTAATGGTATGAAGAATGATAGGAATAAGCCAAAGAATGTACTGAAAGTTTTAAAAATTCTTACAAACCAAAGTGGTGTAAATTGTCCTATTAATATACCAACAACTATGGCAATTAACAATTTTGGAACTAAAC
>ERZ773233.1810-NODE-1810-length-12242-cov-13.691885_pt1 | contig 12242 bp, 12 predicted proteins | sample MGYA00580991_ERZ773233 | MGnify/ENA primary metagenome ERZ773233 (study PRJEB29015, sample SAMEA2738178) | human oral metagenome | biome: human oral; feature: human-associated habitat; material: saliva | place: China | collected 2161 ...
AGCTTACAATGCGTACCTTCCACACGGGTGGGGTTGCCTCAAATACCGATATCACTCAGGGTCTTCCTCGTGTCCAAGAAATCTTTGAAGCCCGCAATCCTAAAGGGGAAGCGGTTATCACAGAGGTTAAAGGACAAGTTACCGCTATCGAAGAAGATGCATCAACTCGTACTAAGAAAGTCTTTGTTAAGGGTGAAACTGGCGAAGGTGAATACGTGGTTCCATTTACCGCTCGTATGCGTGTAGAAGTTGGTGATCAAGTATCTCGTGGTGCAGCATTGACAGAAGGTTCTATCCAACCAAAACGTCTCCTTGCTGTTCGTGATGTCTTGTCAGTTGAAACTTACCTTCTCGGTGAAGTACAAAAAGTTTACCGTAGCCAAGGGGTAGAAATCGGTGACAAACACATCGAGGTAATGGTTCGTCAAATGATCCGTAAAGTTCGTGTCATGGATCCAGGAGACACAGATCTCCTCATGGGTACCCTCATGGACATCAATGACTTTACAGATGCCAACAAAGATGTTCTTATCGCAGGTGGAGTTCCAGCGACAGGTCGCCCAGTTCTTATGGGAATCACCAAAGCCTCACTTGAAACAAACAGTTTCTTGTCAGCGGCTTCCTTCCAGGAAACAACTCGTGTCCTTACAGATGCGGCCATCCGTGGTAAGAAAGACCATCTGCTTGGACTCAAAGAAAATGTTATCATCGGTAAGATTATCCCAGCTGGTACTGGTATGGCTCGTTACCGTAACTTGGAACCACAAGCAATCAATGAAGTTGAAATTATTGACGAAGTTGTGGAAGTAGCAGAGACTGAAGAAGTTGAAACAAGCGTAGAATCATAAGAACTTGCTTGAGTTTACAATATAAAAGTCTATCAGGAAGAGAATCTTGTATTCTCTTCTTTTTTGTTAGCTTGGACGGAGGGGGCACAGTTAGAATACAACTGGAGGTTTCAGATATCCATTTTGTTGCTATATTGAATCGAAAGCTTAGGAAAGGAGCTTCCTAGTGAGCATGATGGCACATTTTTTGATTTTATATGGCTCTTAGCTGTACAGGAAGGGAAAAATTCGATATACTAAGTAAAAGGAGGAAGAAATGAAAATTTTTTTGCAAAAAGTAGAATATAGTTTACTGGCTTTGTTTTTAGCCGTCCAGACTCAAGTTCCTTTTGTGCTGATCCAGTTTTACAAAGGTCGAGATCAAAGTTTTTCAATGGGATACACCTTGCTTGTCCTGATGGTTTATTTGCTGATTATTTTTTATGCCCTGCGAATGGCTAAAAAAGAAGGCTTACTGACCCTTGATTTTAGTTTTTTTAATTTAAAATCAGTGATCTGGCTAGTATTATCCTATCTGATAACTTTCGGAGTTAGTATTTTTGCTGCGATTATTATGGTTCTAGAGGGCCAACTTTCAGGAACGACAGCCAATCAAACTGCTTTGCAAAACTTGTTTCAGAGTACGCCCGTTGTTTTGCTTATTGTGGGAGCTGTTTTTTCAGCGCCAATTTTGGAAGAGATTATTTTCCGTGGTTTGATTCCCCAAAAGCTGTTTCCAAAGCATGAGTTGATTGGTCTGATAGTTGGTTCTATCCTTTTTGGTTTTTTCCACGGTCCGACCAACATCGGTAGTTTTGTCCTTTATGCTGGTATGGGGGGCGTTCTAGCTTTGGTAGTTCACCAGACTAAGCGTTTGGAAATGGGAATTTTAGCCCATATGTTACGGAATGCCATTGCTATTTTGGTGATGATTATTTCACAAAGTTAACGATATATCATTCATAGATGAAGAGGTCAGATTGACCTCTTTTTTGACATTTCAGGGATAAAAAGTGACTTTTGAGGACAGAGAGCCAACAGGGTAAATCTTTTGCTTTATAATGAAAATTGTATCTTAGCTTTAGGGAGTGAAAAATATGCGTCTCAAATTTCAAAAATCTATCCAAATCTTATTGGTAGTTATGCTACTTCAATCGGGTTTGTTGCTTTTGGTTCAACCAATGACCAACCGCTTGGTTTTATCAAGGCCTAGTCTGCTCTTTATCTCTCTGTTTTTGCTCATTCTTTTTGGGTACGCCTCTTACTTTTCTCGTGAGTGGCGGGATTTTAAGATAGGGTTGCGTGCTTCCAAGCGGTTTCCATACTTGCGCTACCTCTATTTTTTGATGATTGCAAGCAACGCAGCGAGTCTTGTTCTCCTTTGTGGGCAGTCGAGTTCTGAGCTAACGCCTTTGCAGCAGCTTATCTCAAACAGTTTTTCCGCGTCCTCCTTGCTATTGCTTGGCATGGATTTATTTGGTATGTCATCACAGGCTAAGCAAAACAGGCAGATGAAATACAGAAAGAGTTGGCGTATTGCCTTGGGAATTGCTCTCTTTGCTTTCCTGAGAAATCCCGGAGAATCATCTTGCTTTCTAATTTATCTAAGTTTAGGCATGGCTTTTGTCCGGCTCTTAAAAGCTTGGGTTGGATCTCTGGAATTGTCCTTACTGGCTCATCTTCTTCGGAATTTACTTCTGATCCTCCTTTTGCCTTTCTGTTTGTAAAAAGTGTTTTCTTAAATAGGGGAATTGTGGTAAAATGGTAAATGAAACAAGAGTCTGAGAGGACTGCTTGTAGGATCAAGTGCAGTTTGTAAAACTGATGCTGCATCTGCTGTTGGCTTTGCGGTACACTAGATGGGTGTGCCTTTTTTGTTGAAAGGCAGTAGTAGCAAGGGGAAAGGAAATACGATGAATCTAAGACAACTTGCTCCAGAGGGCAAGACAGCTCTTTGTGGGATCCTTAATGTTACCCCAGATTCCTTTTCGGATGGGGGTAAATATAATACGGTGGAAAAGGCTCTGGAGCAAGCACGCAAGATGATAGCTCAGGGAGCTCATCTGCTGGATATCGGTGGTGAGTCGACTCGTCCGGGCAGCCATTTTGTGGACATCGAAGCGGAGATAGGTCGTGTGGTGCCAGTCATTGAGGCTCTTCGTCGGGAGACTGATATCCTCATTTCTGTGGATACTTGGAAGGCACCAGTTGCAGAAGCAGCTTTGGCCGCTGGAGCCAATATCATCAATGACATCACGGGACTCTTGGGTGATGAGAGAATGGCAGTTGTGGCTGTCAAGGCTGGAGCGCCAGTTATCGCCATGTTCAATCCAGTCATGGCTCGGCCCCAACATGCTAGCTCGAAAATCTTTCCGACTTTTGGCTTTGAGGCCGCTTTTACGGAGTCAGAATTAGCGGATTTTGAACAGCTGGGTATTCAGGCGCTCATGTGGGCATTTTTTGAAAGAACACTGGGGAAAGCTAAGCAAGCTGGGCTGGAGCGGGAGCAAATCATGCTGGATCCAGGGATTGGTTTTGGCTTGACCAAACGGGAAAATCTCTTGCTCTTACAGGAGTTAGATAGCATTCATCAGGCTGGCTTTCCTATTTTTCTGGGTGTCTCTCGCAAGCGCTTTTTGGTCAATATCTTGGAGGAAAATGGTTTTGAGACCGACCCAGAGACGGCCGCTGGTTTTCAAAACAGAGACCTGGCCTCAGCTCATTTGACCAGCATTGCAGCTAGTCAAGGTGTTGAAGCTGTCCGAGTGCATGATGTGGGAGTCCACCGGATGGCAGCCGAGATTGGCAATGCCATTCGACTGGCTCAGAAAATGGAAGATCTAAATTTACGGCAGTATAAGTGACTATGACAAAAGAAGAATTGCCAGATTTAAGCTGGCTGGAAGCCTATCGGACGGATAGTCCTAATTTTGGCTTGGAGCGGATGGAGCGGATGCTGGCGCTGCGGGGAAATCCCCATTTGCAGCTGTCAGTGATTCATATAGGGGGTACCAACGGGAAGGGCTCAACCATTGCCCACCTGCGTCAACTCTTGGAAATGCGAGGTCTGCGTGTGGGAACCTTTACCTCCCCCTATCTGATCAGCTACAATGAACAAATCGCCATCAATGGGCAGCCGATTTCTAATCAGGATTTGGGGCGCCTGCTAGATACTTATCGAGCTCTCTTTAAGGAGCAAGCGCACGATGAGGTTTTACAAGGTGTGACTGAGTTTGAAATCATGACGGCTTTGGCCTATGATTATTTGGCTCAGGAGCAAGTTGATGTGACCATTATGGAGGTCGGCATGGGCGGCCTCTTGGACAGTACCAATGTCTGCCGCCCTGATTTGACAGCCATTACGACCATTGGCTTAGATCATGTGGCTTTGCTGGGGCATTCTCTGGCAGCAATTGCCGAGCAGAAAGCTGGGATTATCAAGCCAAATGTGCCCTTGGTGACTGGGCGGATTGAGCCAGAAGCTCTGGCGGTCATTGAGGACAAGGCTCATCAAATGCAAGCCCCCCACTATGTTGATGGGCAGTCTTGTCAAGTTCAGAGCTTGGGCGGGACTGACTCAGGAGAGCATTTTAGCTTTTCCAATTCTTATCGGGAGGCGGAGCATTACCAGACGCCTCTTTTGGGGCAACATCAGGTAGATAATGCTGGTTTGGCGATTCAGCTCTGTGACCTCTATTGTCAGACCAAGCAGTTGCCGCTTTTAACAAAAGAGCAAATAGACACCGCTTTACTGGCGACAAACTGGCCGGGGCGGATGGAGCAGATTTCGCACCAGCCTCGCATCTTGCTTGATGGCGCCCACAATCCTCACGCTATGGATAGATTGACGGGGACTTTGAACCAACATTATCCAGACTTGGATAAGAAAATCCTTTTTAGCTGTATCCAGACCAAGTCTCTGGAGGAAATGGTAGGTCAACTCAAGCAAGTATCTAAGAGTCAGTTAATTTTGACCAGTTTTGCAGATCCGCGGAGCTTTCCTAAAGAAAAAATGGAGGCGCTGGCTTGCGAGCAGGGCTTGAATTATGCTGATTGGCAGGGATTTTTAGAGACTTATTTGAAAGCTGAGCATAGGGACGATGAGCTCTTGCTGATTACGGGCTCCCTTTATTTTCTGGCTCAGGTCAGGGTCTATATCATTGACAAAGAAAAAGAACATAGGAGTATATATGGACACGAAGAAAATTGAAGCAGCTGTTGCTCAGATTATTGAGGCGGTTGGAGAAGACGGAAGCCGCGAAGGCTTGCAGGAGACACCGCAGCGCATTGCTAAAATGTACCAGGAGATCTTTGCTGGGCTGGGTGAGACGGCTGAGGAGCATCTGGCCAAGTCTTTTGAAATCATTGACAATAATATGGTAGTGGAGAAGGATATTTTCTTTCATTCTATGTGTGAGCACCACTTCCTGCCATTTTACGGGAAGGTTCACATCGCCTATGTGCCTAATGGGCGGGTAGCAGGCCTGTCCAAGCTGGCTCGTACGGTGGAAGTCTATGCCAAGAAACCGCAGATTCAAGAGCGATTGACCGTGGAGATTGCTGAAGCCTTGATGGACTATCTGGGTGCTCAAGGGGCCTTGGTCTGGGTGGAAGCTGAGCATATGTGTATGAATATGCGCGGAGTCAGAAAGCCTGGCACTGCAACGGTTACTACAGCAGCGCGTGGCGTTTTAGCGACGGACAAGGACCTAAAAAATGAAGCTTACAAGCTGATGGGACATTAAGGACTTGACAATAAGGAGAGGAGAGTCATGGATCAGCTACGGATTAAGGATTTGGAAGTGTACGCCTATCATGGTGTTTTTGGAGCGGAAAAAGAATTGGGCCAGCGTTTCGTGCTGGATCTGATTTTGGACTATGATATGACCCGAGCGGCCAAAACAGGCGACCTGACAGCTTCTATCCACTATGGAGAATTAGCTCAAGATTTGACCCGCTGGTGTCAGGAAGGTAAGGAAGACTTGATTGAGACGCTGGCTTACAAGTTGATTGATCGGGTTTTTCTGACTCACCCTTTGGTACAGAAGGTCAGCTTGGAGGTCAAGAAGCCTTGGGCACCAGTGCCGCTGCCTTTAGAGACCTGCTCAGTCAAGCTAGTGCGTCAAAAGCGGAAGGCCTTTATCGCTCTGGGCAGCAATCAAGGCAGCCCAGATGCCAATCTGGATGCTGCTTTGGAAAAAATGGCAGAGCAAAATATAAAAATTTTGCAGGCATCGAGCCGTATCGAGACAGAGCCTTGGGGTGGCGTTGAGCAGGATCGGTTCCTCAATCAAGTTGTTGAAGTTGAGACTTGGCTCAATCCTGAGGAGTTGATGCAGACACTCTTGGCCATCGAAGCTGATTTAGGGCGCGTGCGGGAGATCAAATGGGGACCGCGCGTGATTGATCTGGATATCCTTTACATAGGACAAGAAGAGCTATACAGTCCGGGCTTGATTGTTCCTCATCCTTATGTGGCTGAGCGAGCTTTTGTCTTGCAATCTCTGGTGGAAATCGCCCCACACTTTGTCGATCCCGTGCAGAAAAAAAGCATCCGCCAGCTCTGGGATGCGGTCGAAAAATGAGAAAAGAAACTTGTCGCAAGGCAAGTTTTTTTATTGTCTGAACTTTCTCTGAACTTGCCCCTGTATACTAAAGAAAAAACAAAAGGAGTTCAGTATGGAACATATGGTGAAAATAGAAGGAGTCTGCAAAAAGCATGGCAGCAAGCAGATTTTAGAAGATATTTCTTTTACAGCTAGAAGCGGTCGGATTACAGCTTTTCTGGGTCCAAATGGTGCAGGGAAAAGTTCGACCTTGAGGATTCTCTTGGGGTTAGATCGGGCGACAGCAGGAACTGCGACTTTTGATGGGAGAACCTATCAGTCAATGACTTATCCGCTCAGAACGGTAGGTGCAGCCTTTGACGGCATTGGCGGTTTGCCAAATCGAAAGGTCTATGACCACTTGAGAATTATTGCGGCGAGTAATGCTATTCCCAAGTCTCGGATTGATGAGGTTTTGGAGATGACTGGAATCGCTCATAAGAGGAAGGACCTCTTGTCAAGCCTGTCTCTGGGGGAGGGTCAGCGGTTGGGTTTGGCAGCAGCTTTGCTAGGTGATCCTCAGTTTCTTATATTAGATGAACCGACCAATGGACTGGACCCAAGTGGGATTAAGTGGTTTAGAAAGTTCATCCGTCAGCAGGCTGATTTAGGGAAAACGGTACTTCTATCATCCCACATCCTGTCAGAGGTGCAAATGGTGACAGATGATGTGGTCTTGATTCATCATGGGCGAATTATTGAGCAAGGGCGATTGAAAGAGGTGCTGCAAGATTCAGACAGTCTAGAAGATCTCTTCTTTGATTTGACAGAGGAGGTTTAAGATGAAAGAAGCGATGTCTTTATTGCATTCAGAATGGTTGAAAATCCGCTCAATCAAGGCTTTCAAAGTGAGTGTGGCCTTCATGCTGCTATTGGTGCCTGTCGTATCCTGGTTGGAGGGCCGACAGTATCTGTCTATCGGCTTGGATGCTACGCCTGAGACGGTTCCTAATCTGATAAATGCCATTGATCCGCTGGAATATCTAGGTCTCAACGGGGCTTCTATGGCGGTCATGGTTTTGGTCATTTTAGCTGGAATTTTGGGAGCTATGGAATTTCAGTCTCATAGCTTGAGAACCAGTCTCTTGGCCTGTAATAACCGCCTGAAGTTGCTTGTGGGGAAACTCATGACCTTTACTTGCTTTTCTCTTGCCACTAGCTTTTTATCAATCTACTTTAGTTATATGGTCATGCATCTCGCTTTAGGAAAGGAAGGACTTGATCCGATTCTGCTCAATCAGGCAGCTTGGAGTTTGATTTTGTGGAAAACCTTATCTCTGACCTTATTGGGAATCCTTTCGTTTTTGTTAGGTTTATTGGCTCGGACCATGCTAGTTCCTCTGCTTTTTCTCGTACCACAGATCTATAATCTTGGAAACTACCTGGCAGCTCACACGAGTTGGGGGACTTATTTGCCACAGCCAGCAGGAGAGTTGTTTGCTGCAACGCCAACTTCCCAATATGCTAACAATCCCTTGCAAGGGCTGTTGATACTTGGTGCATGGTTGCTAGTCATCGGCGGCATGGCTTCTCTGCGCTTTTTGAAGACGGATTTAGGAGGGCGATACTGATGATAAAAGCTCTGCTTAGAAGTGAATGGATTAAGTTCCGTTCTTATTATCTCGCTCTTGGTGCAGCCTTAGTGGCTATGGTAGCTGTTCCATTTTTTCTGATGAATCTTGACTACAGTCAGACAGCAGTTGGTCAGACGAAGGCTCTGAGCGAGGTTTTGCATGCCCTCTATCTGGCGCAGCCTGTCATCGTCATCTTTACTTCTCTCTATTTTGCCCAGGAGTTTGTCAAGTCTGGGATGCGAACGAATTTTCTAACCGTATCAAATAGAAAGGCTTGGTTGGCTGGGAAATTCCTTTTTCTGGACTTGCTGCTCTTGGTTCTCTACAGTGTCATGATAGGCAGCTGTTTCCTTGTTATGCTGGCTCGTTTTGACCTAGACTTTAGCTGGTCCTTACTGGGGAAATTCCTCTATTACAGCTCTTTTGGTCTTCTCAGCAATCTTTTTCTGGCTTTTTTAACTGCCGGCCTCGCTTTGCTATTTCAATCTTGGGTTGTGCCGGTGTCGGTGCTTTTTCCTCTCTTGATTGGTCTCAGCCGTTTATTGGCAACTTTCATCAAAGAAGCAAAATACCTGCCCGATCTGGCTACCCTAAATCTTTTTGAGTATGAAGGACTTCAGCATTCAATAGATCTCTCAGGGCTGGGAATACAGCTGATCTGGTTAGCTTTGGTTTGGAGCTCTGCTATATTCTTAACCTTGAAACGAGATGTTCGCTAGAGGTATGCTATAATGGAAATCATGAGACAGTATCGTATTTTGGTGGTTGATGACGACCGGAGCATTTTGAAGCTAGTGAAAAACGTCCTAGAGCTCGATGCTTATGATGTGACGACGCTTGATCGGATAGAAGACCTAGAGCTGACGCATTTTGTCGGATATGACTTGATTCTGCTGGATGTGATGATGGAGCCTGTTAATGGTTTTGAGCTGTGTTCCTACATTCGTCCTCATCTTTCGTGTCCAATCATCTTCCTGACAGCCAAGGAGTTGGAGGCGGACAAAGTGGAAGGGCTCTTTCGCGGAGCAGATGACTATATTGTCAAGCCTTTTGGAACCAAAGAATTGCTGGCGCGTGTCAGAGCTCATCTTCGGCGGGAGGAAAGACGTGAGGAGCGATATTCTGAAATTGCTTCTTGTCAATTTTATCCAGAGCGCTATGAAGTTGCCTGTTTTGGTAAAGTCTTGAAATTTTCAGAGCGAGAGTTTAAGTTGCTGCATTTACTAGCTAGCAATCCCAAGCAGACCTTTTCAGCTGAACGCCTGCATACCTTGCTTTATCCAGAAAGTTCAGAAACACAGCTTCGCTCCATCTCAGAATACGTATATCAGATTCGTCAAAAATGCAAACAAGAAGGGCTGCAAGCAATCGCAACAGTGAGAGGAGTAGGCTATAGATGGCAATTAGAACACGAAATTTCAAAAGCCTAGTCTGGACAACCAGTTTAAAAATCGTCTTTTTCCATGTTTTGATTTTTGTGCTTATAGGTTATGAATTTACGCAAGGAAGTGATTACGTCCTTTTCACCTTGTTCTTTTGGGCAGGGAGCTTGCTGCTGATTACTTTTTATCATATTTTGAAATTGCTCCGAAAAATCGACAGGGAAATAAAAATGCTAAAGAGCGAGAAGCTTTTAGAAGAAAATCAAAGCCAGCTTTTTCGGATTGAGGAAATGCTAGAAGTCTATAGCGATTTACGGAGCAGCCACCAAGAAAATGCTCGTCTTCTAGAAAAAGAGCAGCAGCATAATCAGGAGTTGATTTTACAGCTATCAGCGACATCGCACGATTTGAAGACGCCCCTAACTGTGATTAAGGGGAATGCTGAGCTCTTGGAGTTGACCCAGTTGGACCAGCTACAGGCAGACTATGCTGCTGAGATTTTGCAGGCCAGTCACAAGATGGAAGAATATTGTGGCTCCTTGATTGATTACGCTAAGACTTTTCAGATTGATTCTAATCAGTTCAGTCAGCTTTCCTTAGAGGACTTTTTGGCTGATCTCCAGGACGACTGGGCACTGTTCAGTAAACAGGAAAGCTATCGTTTTTATCTCCAAGAAGATTGTGATCTTAGTCTGATTTTGTCCATTCATTTGGACTATCTCAAACGGGCTTTGCTCAATATTTTACTGAATGCGCTTGAACATGCAGACCAGGATCAAAAGGAAGTCAAGCTAACGGTATCAGTGCAGCAGGACCAGTTGGTTTTTGCTATCTGGAACAACGGCCCTTCATTTTCAGAGGAGATGCTGCTGGGAGCGGAACGGCTCTTTTACCAGAGTGACCAAAGCCGCAATTCAGCTAATCCCCATCATGGTATCGGCTTAGCCTTTTCTAAGCAGGTAGCTCTCTTGCACGGTGGTCGTCTGACCCTGCTCAATCCAGACCAAGGAGGAGCCTGTGTCGAGTTGACAATTTCATTGAAATAAGTGAGGTTGGAAAAAATCATAAAACACATAATACCAAGTGTTCAAAAAGCCTTGATATTATGCGTTTTATCTTTTATCGTGTAAAGATTTACTGGATTTTCCCTCAGATTGAGTTTTTGCCCAGCCTTGTTCATTTATTTGCGATACAAGCGATCGTATTGGTAGTATGGGTCAAAGGTCACGTTGATACCTAGCTTACGAAGGACGTTCTTGTCTTCGTCTGTCAAGATGATGGTTGAATGTGCTTCGCTTCCTTTGAGGTTGCCAAGTTCCTCCATGGCGCGCGCAGCATCAGGGTTTTCCATGGCTGTAATGGCAAGAGCAATCAAGATTTCATTTGAGTGCAGGCGCGGATTGTGACTACCTAGATGGTTGATTTTAAGGCCTTGAATTGGTTTGACAACTTCAGGCTCAATCAACTTCACTTCTTTAGCGATAGCAGCAGATTTCTTGATGGCATTGATCAAAGCAGCAGCTGTTGGGCCAAAGAGTTCTGAGTTTTTGCCAGTGACAATGTCACCAGATGGTAATTCGAGAGCTAGGGCAGGTCCGCCAGTTTCTTCAGCCTTTTGACGTGCTGCGACAGCAACTTTACGGTCTGCAGGTGTGATACCGAGGTCGTTCATGAGCAACTCGATTTTCTTGACAGCAGTTTCTCCGACTTTTTCAGCTTTAAAATCAAGTACAGTCTGATAGTAGCGACGGATGATTTCTTGTTTAGAAGCTTCGATAGCGGCTTCATTATCTGTAATAGCAAAACCAACCATGTTGACACCCATGTCTGTCGGTGAAGCGTATGGAGATTCACCTAGAATACGTTCTAGCATGCGCTTGAGCACTGGGAAAATTTCGATATCACGGTTGTAGTTGACAGTGGTTTCTCCGTAGGTTTGAAGGTGGAAGGGGTCAATCATGTTGACATCATCTAGGTCTGCTGTAGCAGCCTCGTAGGCCAAGTTGACTGGATGATGAAGGGGCAGGTTCCAGACTGGGAAGGTTTCAAATTTAGCGTAACCAGATTTGATACCGTTGATTTGGTCGTGGTACATATTGGATACACAGGTTGCCAATTTTCCAGAACCAGGTCCAGGAGCCGTTACGACGATTAACTTGCGACTGGTTTTGATGTAGTCGTTTTTCCCCATTCCTTCTGGAGAAATGATGTGATCCATATCCGTTGGGTAGCCTTTGATTGGATAATGAAGATAAGAATCAATTCCATTTTTCTCAAGCTGGTTGCGGAAGGCATCTGCAGCGGGTTGGCCAGCGTATTGCGTGATAACAACGGAGCCAACAAAAATCCCCAATTCATTGAATTTGTCAATCAAACGAAGGACTTCTTGGTCATAGGAAATGCCTAAGTCACCTCGTGCTTTAGAATGTTCGATGTTGCTTGCATTAATGGCGATAACAACTTCGACCTGCTCTTTTAACTCCTGCAAGAGTCTGATTTTATTGTCAGGCTCATAACCAGGAAGGACACGAGCAGCGTGGAAATCTTCTAACATTTTGCCACCAAACTCCAAGTAGAGCTTGCCGTCAAATTGGTTAATGCGCTCCAAAATGTGGTCGCGCTGTAGATTCAAATATTGTTCAGAACTAAAAGCTTGTTTTTTCATTTTTTTACCTCTGACCTCTATTATAATAAAAAATTGGAAGTTAGGAAACTATGGAGTTAAAAAAGGAATCAAAAAGATTAGGCAAACGCTTGCATAAAATTTTAAAAAGCGCTATCATAGACTATAGATTATGAAAATAATGAGGTAAGAAGATGCAAGAAAAATGGTGGCACAATGCCGTAGTCTAT
>ERZ773233.1811-NODE-1811-length-12241-cov-40.974725_pt1 | contig 12241 bp, 17 predicted proteins | sample MGYA00580991_ERZ773233 | MGnify/ENA primary metagenome ERZ773233 (study PRJEB29015, sample SAMEA2738178) | human oral metagenome | biome: human oral; feature: human-associated habitat; material: saliva | place: China | collected 2161 ...
TACTATATTAGAAAATAATAAGCAGAGGAGTATCTATGGCAGAAAGCGAAAAAAACTACTGTGGCGTTGAAAGGACATTGATCGTCTTTAAGCCTGACGCAGTTCAACGAGGTATCGTTGGGGAAATTTTACAACGTTTTGAGCGAGTTGGTCTAAAAATAGTTGGTGTAAAAATGACATCACCATCTAGAGACCATTACTATGCTCATTACGAGGACATCGGTAAATTGGCTACTCGTCGAGGCGAGGATACTTTGAATATAACACTAGATATGATGATGGATGGTCCAGTTATAGCAATGGTATTAGAAGGTGTCGAAGCTGTTGCTGTTGTTAGGAAGATTGTTGGTCCAACAGAGCCTAAGTCGGCTGACATGGGAACAATTCGCGGTGATTACTCGCACATTAGTTTTGGCTATGCAGATGAGTGCCAAAAGGGAGTTCCAAATTTGATTCACGCATCTGGCGATTCAGATGAGGCTGTTCGTGAGATCGAGCACTGGTTCAAGCCGGAAGAATTGGTGAATTATCACACACTAAGTGAAAAGTTTACTCGCTAAGCTAGTCTTTCCTGAGAGTTACCGTGGTATAATGGTTGTATGCCTCGGTAGCTCAACTGGATAGAGCAGATCCGTCCTAAGGATAAGGTTGTAGGTTCGACTCCTGCCCGGGGTACCATATATATGACAGAGCAAATTAAAGATAAGCAATTTGATGGGCAGCGTGACGGAGAGCAACTGTTATTTGTGTTTCGTCGTCACATAATTGCTATGAGAAAAGGATTCTATCTGCTTCTCGGATCAATGACTCTTGGTTCATTGCCTTTTTTAATTTGGCAAGATAATTTGAATCTTTTATGGGTGTTTGTTGGTGGATTTATTTTTGGCCTAATGCTCTTTTTCTATCATTTTCTGATGTGGTTTTATACTTACTATATTGTTACCGATCAGAGGATTCGTCAGATTACTCAGCATGGATTTTTTGGTAAAGATGTCATTGAGCTGAAATTGTCAAAAATCCAGAATATTAGTTATAGTATCCCGGGGTTTAGCGGAGAAATGTTTAAATTTGGTACAATAGTTATTCAAACTTTTGTTGGAGATCTTGTTATAAAAAACGTAGAACATCCAGATAAGATCTATAATAAACTACAAGACGCAGTGGAAATTTCGACAAAGAAGGAGGATATCAATGAAGAATCTATTGAACCGTAAAGATAAAAAACAGCCAAAGGAGCTACCTAAGAGGATTACAAACGATACAGTAGCTCAGCACCGCGAGAAAGTTTTGGCAGCTGGTCGTAAGCATAAATATCCCATCCAATACACCAAACGTCGATTGGTATGGATAACGATGCTCGTTAGTGTTGTTATCCTGATTGTCTTTGTTATTCTTGGCTGGGCTCAGTTATATGTCTGGAAAGATACAAGTGATATCGCATATAGGATAACTAAGATTTTACCTCTTCCTGTGGCTAATATTGACGGAGAAAATGCTGAGTATAGTGATTATCTTCTGTATCATCGTAGTTCATTGGCGGTATTACAATCTCAAGGTCAGGCAGACCAAAAGGACAAAGTTAAGTTCTATCAAAACCAGTCCATAGATAAGGCGTTGGAGGTGGCATATGCCAAAAAACTTGCGAGAGAAAATAATATTACTGTTGATGATAAAAAGCTCCAAGATCTTATCAAAAAACAGCAGGAATCTAGCAAGCTATCACAGTCCGCTTATGAGTCTGTAGTGAAAGACAATCTTCATTGGTCAATGGATGAGCTAAAAACTGCTATGAAATATACTTTGTTAAAACAGGAAGTGTCTTTTAAGATTGATAAAACAGCTAATAATCTAGTGTCTGACATTAAGAAAAGGCTGCAAGAGGGTAAATCCTTAAAGGATATTGCTACGGAAATGGGCGACAAAGTGCAGTCGGTATTTGATCTATCCGTTTCTACGGATAATTCTGACGGAGGACTAACGAAAGCGGCTATGTCATTAACAAAGGGTAAAATTTCAGGTCCTATAAAGACTCTTTCAGGTGACGGATATTACTTTGTGACACTTAATAATATTGAAGGTAACACTGTAAATTACTCTTATGTAAAAGTTCCATTGACTGAATTTAATAACCAGCTTAACTACTTAAAAAATAACAATAAAGTAAAATATTTCATTTCTATCGATAAATAAGCAATCTAGTTTGAAAAAACTCCTATTTTTGCTATAATTTCCTAAGGAGTTTGCCGTTGTAGCTCAGCTGGTAGAGCAGCTCATTCGTAACGAGCAGGTCGCTGGTTCAAGCCCAGTCAACGGCTCCATTTTATGAAAGACACTATAAAGAAATCGATAAAAATTGTTTTTAGCGACAGGACTGTGGCAACTCTTTTGATCGTTAACGTTGTTGTGGCTATTGTTATATCTATATTTTTAGGATCATCAATAAAACATAGCGAGGCTCAGGTTATTACGCGCTACACTACGTATGGTGATGCGAATTTTTATAGGAGCCACTGGTCTAGCCTACTTAGTTATTTTGCTTTGGCATTTATGATAGTTTTTGGTCACTCTGTGCTAAGCGTCAAGTTAATTTCATTAGAAAAACGAAGCTTGGCTATATTTCTTTTGTGGTTGACGTTGGGTATTTTAGCTATTTTAGCTATTTTAGCCTATTCTATTATTAAAATTGCATCGATAGGATAACATATGGACATTGAAATCCCGCTTGGTAAACGAACAAAAAAATATCGTTTTCTTGAGATGCTTCCTGGGTTGCTAAGTTATGGTGCTATTGTTCTTCTGGTTGTCTTATCTATAGTAAGTCCCGTTTTAGCATCAATTTATTTGTTGACTATAATACTAGTTGCTTTTGTAAAAACAATAGCTATCAGCTATAGAGTGGTTAATGGCCATAATAATATGGAAAAAGCCTCAAAAGTCGACTGGAATGGGCGGCTGTCTGATTTGGAAAATCCAAAGGAGGCATATTCTAGGCTGAGAGATAATCAATCTAAGGAGTTGTTATATCAACAACATGTAGACAATCTAAGATTTATGTCTGCCGCGGAAGATGGGTATTATCCTAAGCCAAGTAATATTTACAACGCTCTTATTATGCCTGCATACAACGAGAATATAGAAGTGATTGAGCCCGCTCTTAAGTCGGTCTTAGATACTACATACGACAAGAAGCGTCTAATCGTAGTTTTTGCGTACGAAGAACGTGGTGGCGTTGATATTGATACAACAGCTAAAATACTAAAAAAGAAATACGGTAAGTACTTTCATTCTTTCCACATTGTAAAACATCCAAAAGATCTGCCAAATGAGGTAGTTGGTAAGGGTGGAAATATCACGTATGCAGGCAAGTGGCTGGAGCAATATTTACAACAGGAAGAAATAGCCTTTTCTGATGTTATTGTTACAACGATGGACTGTGATAATAAGCCGCATAAGTATTACTTTGATTATGTGACATATGAATATATTACTCATGAAGACAGAAAGCATTTATCGTTTCAGCCTATATGCTTGTTTACTAATAATATATGGGATGTTCCTGCGCCAATGCGAGTAGTGGCAACAGGGAATTCATTTTGGAATATTATCAGCTCCATGCGCCCATATTCTTTGCGTAACTTTGCGTCACATTCGCAACCAATGAACGCTCTCGTTGAGATGAACTTTTGGAGCACGCGAACAATTGTTGAGGATGGTCACCAGTACTGGAGAAGCTATTTCTATTTTGATGGTAATTATGAAGTTGTGCCAATTTTTGTGCCGATTTATCAAGATGCAGTATTGGCTAATAGCTATAAAAAAACATTAAAAGCCCAGTTTATTCAGTTGCGACGTTGGAGCTATGGAGCCTCAGATGTGGCGTATGTTGGTAATAACATATTTAATAAAAATAGGACGGTAAAATTTTGGCCCAGCCTGGCTAGGTTTGTGAGATTATTAGATGGTCATGTAACTCAAGCTTGTATTGCCCTAATTGTTGCTTTCGGTGGATGGGCTCCTCTTGTACTAAACAGTGAAGCCGCACGCAGTGTTGCTGCTCACCAGTTGCCGGATACTGTTAGTTTAATACAACAAGTAGCTATGATAAGTATTTTGGTATTGATTTTTGTATCGTTCAAGTTGTTGCCGCCTCGTCCAGAAAGATATAAGAAGAGTAGAAACGCATTGATGGTTCTACAATGGTTCTTGATGCCTATTACTTCTATTGTATATAGCTCTTTGGCGTCATATAATGCACAGACTCACCTTTTGCTTGGTAAATATCTTGATAAGTTTGATGTAACGGAGAAGACTACTGTAGAGATGAATGATCAGAGTCGTGCTCAGAATAAGAAAAAGAAGGACGGCCACGACGCCTCTTTCTCTGAGAGATAATAAGATTATGTTGTGCTGCATATTGCAGTGCAGCTATTTGGTCAAAATTCTGTAATATTGAGTGGGTTATTTCGGCGATGTGCTGTGATGATATAGTGGGTTTGTTTTGTAAAAGTATCAACTTATCTTGTATAGTATTGGCCAAGTCATAGCTATATGAGCCTGCTAATTTTTCGTTATGATTAAAACTTTGCGCAATACTAAGTATCAGTTTTCCTATAGAAAAATTATTTTTCTCGCCATCTTGTGATATGACAACGAGGGAAATCACAGGCTTTTCGTAGGTTGTAAAAGAATAACCGCATTGGTCACACATATGTCTACGCCAGGTTGTTGGGTATTTTTTATTTTGACGAGAATTTGTTACGTGGGTTTTTCCGTGAAAACATTTTATGCATATCATATCAATATATTGACATATAACTATAAAAAAATCCAGTGGAAAAGTGCTGTGTAAAATAAAAATCGCCTCATTTTAGAGGCGATTACTTTATAAATCCGGGAACTTAATTAAGTATAGATCTTTCTTCGTTGATCTTCTTGTTATATTCGTAGTGAATTTTTGCCTTGCTTAATAAAGAACAGTGTTGTGGTTTCTTTGTATCTAAACTAGGTAAGTCATGTTTACTCATACTTTAAATTCTAACATACTTATTAAATAAAGTCAAGGTCTGCATAGCAGATAATAGAAAAGCCTCGTTTATCGTCGACGAAGCTTGTGTATCGTATCTGGTGGGCAATAGAGGATTCGAACCTCTCACCTCTTCAACGTCAATGGAATACTCTGTAAAAGTTACTAACTACATATATAATAACATATTTAAGTCATAACTGAATCATAAATATGTTGTAATTTTGTATTCGTATAGTGTGTATAAATACGCGTCGTATCCAAACTCTGATGACCCAATAGATCCGAAATATAGCATAATTCAATACCTTTATCTAAAAGCATTGTAGCAAACGAATGGCGGATAGTATGAGGGGTTACGTTAATAAAGTCTGAATTATCGCAAATAGATTCAAATATACGACGAACACCGCCAGTAGTAAGACGAGATCGAGCGCCTTGATGAGAAATAAAGAGGGCAGAGTTGTCGTCAGTGCGACAAGCTAAATAATTATTTATAGCATCTTCAGTAGCTTCATCAATAAAAACAACACGAGGATTCTTACTCTTTCCGATGACCGTAAATTTACGATGACGAATACTATTGCGATTCAAGGATACTAACTCAGAAACACGAATACCCGATGCGGCCAACAAACGCAATATTGCAATGTTGCGCAATCGATTCATGGATCCATAGCCTCTACATTGGCGAGAGGCAACAGAAATAAAATCCTCAATCTCCTCTGGTAATAAGTATTGAATAATATACTTCTCACGCTTGGGGACGACTAACTCTTCATAATCCATAACATTAAATCCTCTCCTTGCGGCCATCTTTAAAACCATACGAATGCAAGAGATAGCATTACGAACGGTATTAGATCTCCATCGAGATGAAACAAAGTTGTGCCAATCTCTAAAATCCGAAAAAGACAAACTTTCAATATCCACATCCCCAAAGAATGAGATCAAGGACTTACTGATATTTAAATAACTAGATTCAGTATTAATAGACTTGCCAGCCCTTAATACATAATCGCAAATATAAAGCTTAAAGGCTTCAGATATTTTCATAAAGAATCACTTTCTACCCTCCAATTTATGTTATATAATGCAATTAGAAATTAATCTTAAAAAAACAAAAAAAGGTAATAAACATGGAATTAAACCTAAATCAACCAGAAATTATAATTGCAATAGTAGCGCTAATAGCATTTCTAGTGGTTGTAATAATAGTAATGGCAGCATTCTGTACAATAGGAACCTATAATAAAACTACAGAGATAAAGAAAATTCTAGAAGACTACCTGAAAACAAAAAATTAAGGCGGAAGAGGGCGAGTCTGTTTGAAAATAGTAGGCAATGATGCTTGACGAAGTTTAATATTAATAGCGACTGAAGAAGTCAAATCTACATCTCTATCGACTAATAAATCATAAATAGAATCGATATCCAAATTACGCTTGAATTGATAAATTGATAAATTATATGCATCAGAATGAAACATTAAATTATCATCGTGAATATACTGACTTAATTTTAATTCATCTAATGACTCATAATGTTTTACAGGCTTGCATAGATTCTTAGAGGCCCAATAGCGACGCTTATTGAATCGATTAAGCATATCTTTAGTAATATACTTAGTGAGATAAGCCGCGGCTTTAGTCTGATCATCATCAAGCTTCTGAGCGTTTGTAAATCCAGCAGTAAAGCCAGTAAGATTGTAAACGCGTTTACCATTTTGGAAAACATTAGTAGACTTTAATTCGGCGTTATAATCACGAATTAAAGCATGGAAGTGGATAGCACCATCCTTATGGAACTCTGGTACGATCACGTATGCAAAATCAGGAGAGTGCTTTTTCTGACGATTGAGCCAGTACTTCATAGTATTAAAAGTAGCTTCTATAGAATATCTATCGACCTTCTTAGGATTGAAAGTAAAAGTAACAAAGTAAGAGAAGTTGTTAGATAAGGCATAATCAAAAATAGTTGTACGTGTACGGCGAAGAGATTCTTCAATAGCTTTATCTGATGGCTTCTCAGAATCCCTATTAGGCTTATGACCCAACTTAGGCCGTGGAAGTACTAAAGGATTATTAAAGATAGTAACTTTATACATATTGTTAGGGTATTCCTTTGTAATGTGTTCAATTACAGTTAAAGATTGATTCATAAAACATACCCCCAATATGTTATTTTTTATGTGTTGTTTACCTCTATAAACGCTTGTTAAGTGTTGGGTTATCAAGTAGCCCTACGGGCGGGAACCTACAGACACCGCCCGGACGCGAAAAGCCAACTTTTCGCGCCGATCAGAGAGTCGCTTCTACCTGGAAAACACCCCCTTTCGCCTTTTAAGGGGAACAGCCAATTTCTTCACCGTGACAGTAGGCTGTGAGGCGAGATAGACGCCGTCAGCCTGAGAGCCAGTAAAGACAACCTGATTGGTATCGTATGAATCGCGCAACGCTTGCGACTGGAAGAAGAATCCCATTTTAAGAGGACGCGATCCGTCAACACGCTTGCCGTTGTTATCAAACTCCAGCTTCTTAGCGATAAATGCCCAGTAAATCGTAAAAATAGGGCCAGCAGACAGACCGAATGGAAGAGCGAAAGACTTGCATTTGAAAGCAATATCCGAGCGACGACGCACGGCCTTTACCAATTGATCGTAATCTTGAGAAGTAACGAGGTGGATCCGTTTCTGTTTACGATTCTGAGCGGCCTGATGAATGACCCAAGGTGGAACGTTACGAGAGTCCTGATTAGAAAAATAATTTTGATATTCATCAGTAATAATTATCACGCCATACTTGCCATTACGTACACACTGATTGACAAGTGCATATTCTTCTAAAGAAGAATAATAGATATAGCTAGAAACAGTATCGATCTCACGAGAGAGAATGGACTTTAATTTATCCAAAGATCCATCGAATCTGAGAGCGGTACGATCTTTTAATATAATATTAGAAACAACAATAGCTTTTGGATAGCGTTTCGCGATCTTCTTATAAAAATGAATTAGAGTTATAGTCTTGCCGTCACCTTGTTCACCGAAAAAGGTCTGAATACCTGAGGGGCGAAAGTAATCTGGATCCTTACGATTACGTCTATTTTCTCTAACAGCTTCTTTATCAAAATTAAAAGACTTAGAAACGAATGGTAAAATATTAGGCATTAATGACCCCTCACTTTGTTATAGAACCAGAGAACAGGACGTATTGCTATAAATACAGTAATACTAGTAACGATCATAACGAGCATTGTAGTAAAGAACGTATCACCTATATAGTTTCTAAGAACAACAATCGGAAAGGCAAAATAAGGAACAACATTATTTATGGCATTAAGGAAAACTAGTGGGGCCGTAGGGATCAGTATAAGAGATAAGATAAACTTAATTACGATAACTATAAAAGATAAAATAAACATTACTATCATAAACTAATCCTTTCTCCTTTCTTCCCAATCACCGTGATCACCAGTACGCTCGTCAAACCAACGTATAGACTGAGTATCGTGATCCTCCTCTTCATAATCCTCAACATAAATACCAAAGAACCGATTAGCGAGCCTATAGCAAGTCCACAAAAAGCCAATAGCTATACCACCTTGAAGAAATATCTGCATAAATGACCAGACAGCAGGTAATTGATATCGCCACCTACACATCTCAAGGTTAGCGGTAGAGCCAAAAACAGTAAGCGAAACAGCACAAGTACTATTATTAGTAGTCATAGCTTGTACTGTAGTGAATACACCTTTTATAAAAGTGAACGGCAAGGCCAAAAAGCCCAATCGATCAATAATAGTATTCAAAAGATCGTCCCATAATGATTGAAGATCTTCAATTTTTGGAAAAATTATACCAAAAAGAAAATCCGTAAAGAACCAAACAAAAGAATTACGTATAGCACAAGCAATAGAGCCAGGCGAAGGAATCTTAATACTACCAAACTTCCAATCGAATTGAGAACAATCCTCATACTTAGGCTTCTGCTTCAATTCAGAACAAAATCCATAATTACAGTCTAAACCTAGAGTATTGCCAGACTTAGAAGATCCATCAGCTTTTAAGTAAACAGTACGAGCACCATACTTTACAGCTTTCGTCTCATCTGGTTGAATATTGAAACAATAATCACCAGCAGCAGGCGTTATGGTTTTATCTCTATCATAAGAGTAAGCATAACAAACCTTAATACTATAAGAGGCAGTAATAACATATTCACCTAAAGAAGGTAATTCAAAATCAGCAGAACCACCAGCCTTAACAAATTGTGTACCATTTTGAATTACATCACCACCTTTACGGTGTTGAACAGTAAACCATATATCATAGTCAGACTTATCAGGAATATAATAACCTTTTTTATTATCGTAGCTAGCCCAGGCGTCAGGGAACTTTATAGAATCCTCTTTTTTAAGATGCTTCAGTTTAAGTTTAAGATACTTCAAATCATACTCAAAGTGAGGATAGAGAGTCTGTTGATAAGAATCGCGAATATCAATAACCTTATCACCTATAGTATTCTTATCGACCTCATAAGGAAATGTATTTATTAAAGTAGAAGTCTTATTATAATAGCCGTTCTTCTGATAATCTGGACTAATATTCTCATTAGTAGAAGATAAAACAGCCGTTATTTTTGAATAATTCGGCGTAAAAGACTGTATATCAGAACACCCAATACGAACACGACCATTATCATCATAATGCAAATCTAAATAATAAATACCGTTAGAAATAAAATCATTAAATTGCCAATAATAGCCTAGACCCCTCTGATACTTTAATAATTGTTTATCTAATTTTTTCTCAGACCAATAAACCTGTAAAGCATTAACAGGAGTCTTTTCACCTTGATAAAGAGAATCAAATACATATTCTTTCTGAGTAACAAGCCAACCCTCATTATTAGCTACGGCTTTACCATAACTTGCCTTAGCTTGATCTCTAGTAAAGACAGGACAATCCCATACAAAATCAAAATCAACATCTTTTTTCTTATTAAAAATAAAGTTATACCACGTATAAGTCAGATCACCAGAATCATATTTACCAAACTTAAGGCTAATATTCTTAACTTCATTAAAAGCAGGTAGATCGTCTTTTTTTTCAAGGGCAGAAACCTTATAAAAAGGCGAAAGAACAGAATAGCACAAAATTAGAAGAGAAGATAAAATATAAAATACTCTTTTATTTATTTTCATCTTTAAGATTCTTTCTTAAATAAGTCTGATATTCTTTTTCTTCATCGATCGAAAAAACCACTATAACCAACAAAAAAATGGAGAATAAAGCGAATAACATCATCATTTTTTATTACCCCTATTCTTAAACAAATCAGTATAGATAAAATAAACACAAAAGCCTAAAGCAAAAAAAGTAATAATACTATAGATCAAATTGACAATATCGCTAGAACTCATTACTTATCACCTCCAGAATAGCTAATCCGTCTTATTAGATACCAGCAAATAACAGCAGAAAATAGAATGACAAAAAATTTTACAAGAAACTTATCTAAAATTGTTTGTAACTCCATTGACGACATAAAAAACTCCTATCTAGAATTAGTAACCGAGTAAAGCGACTTAAAAACAATATCTAAAACTATTTTGACACCAGCACCAACAGCAACGATCGCCAAAAGAGAAGAAAAGTTAGCAGATAGGGTCTGAGTTATTAATTGTACAATCTCTATAGTTTTCATAATTCAATTTAAGCAAGGTGCGGGGTACACGTGTGGTGGGAGTCGCATACCCCGCAAACTACTAGAAACGACCTTTAAGGCCACGATTGCCAAAGCTGCGGAACAACTTCAGACCAACGCCAAAGCCGATCAGAATTGCAAGAGCAGGCCAGTTTTGAGTAAAGTACCCGATAACTGTCGTAATGATGCTAGTAGCGTCAGCTGCTTCAATAAGCTTCATAACTTGCTTTAATCCTTTCTTGTAGCTTTTAATTATTCAATATCACTTGAGTACCAGCCCGCTACAATGGCACTCTGGCTGCGTCTATATTGACATTTAACTTGCTTTCCGAATGCAAGCACCAAAAACATAAAGCCCTACAATTAAAGCAGGGCCTCCTTAGCAACTGATGACTCTATAAGGGTCAATTGTTCAGCAGAGAGAAAAACAGTCTGTTTGTATGTCTTCTCGTTAGGCATGACCCATTCAATATTCAATACGCTATATGGCTTATTCTCTTTCGAGGTGCGTTCTTCCACATACACGCGAAAGATATGAGATCTGATGTTATCTGAGTTTGCGATTGTCATTTTCTATACTCCTTTACGACATTAAAAAAACTCTTCATCAGTAACTGATAAAGAGTTATACAATCGTCGTATCTGGTGGGCAATAGAGGATTCGAACCTCTCACCTCTTCAACGTCAATGAAGCGCTCTAGCCAAATGAGCTAATCGCCCAGATATAATAATATTACCATAACAGATGTCTACTATCAAGGAGCGTGGTATAATATTGGTATGAGTGAAGAAGAACTAAAATCTATGAGACACAGCCTGGCGCATATTATGGCGCAGGCTATTCAGCATTTATGGCCTCAGGCGAAGTTTGGCGTGGGACCGGCTATCGATAATGGTTTTTATTATGATATTTATCTTGACAATGGGACAATTTCTGAAGCTGATCTTCCGAAAATAGAAGAGGAGATGCGAAAGATCGTAGCGGCTGATTATCCATTTGAGAAGCGCGATGTGTCGGTAGAAGAGGCTATTGATTGGGCTATAAAGGGAGATCGGTCATTTAAGGTGGAACTACTGAATGATCTTAAGCGATCTGGCACTACAGTTGCTAGCGAATTGGCTGGAGAAAAAATGGGATCTGTGTCTGACGGTGATAGTAAAGTCGAGACTGTTTCTTTGTATTCTCAGGGTGATTACACCGATTTGTGTAGGGGTGGACATGTGGACAGTACTGGAAAAGTTGGCGCATTTAAGCTTACTAAGACAGCTGGAGCATATTGGCGAGGCAATGAGAATAATCCACAAATGCAGCGAATATATGGTGTAGCATTTGCTACGCAGGAAGAGCTGGATGAATATCTTAATAGATTGGAAATTGCAAAACAGCGAGATCATCGCAAGTTAGGCAAGGAGCTTGATCTATATACAACCTCTCCTCTGGTAGGGATTGGTTTGCCTTTGTTTACTCCTCGCGGTACGATTTTACGAGATATAGTGGCTCAATATTCGA
>ERZ773233.1813-NODE-1813-length-12226-cov-6.130967_pt1 | contig 12226 bp, 12 predicted proteins | sample MGYA00580991_ERZ773233 | MGnify/ENA primary metagenome ERZ773233 (study PRJEB29015, sample SAMEA2738178) | human oral metagenome | biome: human oral; feature: human-associated habitat; material: saliva | place: China | collected 2161 ...
CAACAAAAAGTTTTATCTCTGAATTAAATAGTGAAGTAAATTCAAACAAAGTTGAGCGTAGCTACTTAGGATAGGGAGGGGATTTAAATGAATAACGATTTAAATAATAATACACCTTCATATGATCCGCTTCTTAACGGAGGTACTACAGAAGCTCCGAATGATGTTGCACAGAATGAAGAATTTGTTAAAGAGCATGAAGACACTAAAGAAGCGCAAGAAAAATTCAAAAAAGATTTTTCATTGCCAACTTCATTAGAAGATTATATAATACTTTCTAAAAATTTCTATGCAGGCTTCTGGACTAGATTTGCTGCATATTTAATCGATATGATAGTTATTTATGCTATATCTAGTTTACTAAATACTTTTAGTTTTGGGCTTTTGAATAAGCAACTAGATTTTCCTATTTTAGGAGAAGAGTCTTTAAGTTATGTTATTGTTATGTTTACTTACTTTATAGCTATGACTTACTTCTTCTCTCAAACCTTAGGTAAGATGATTATGAAGATAAAAGTAGAGACTAATAAAGGGGAAAAGTTAAGTTTTGCAGATGTAGTTTATCGTGAGCTAGTAGGTAGATTATTAACGATATTCTTAGTATACCTGCCGTATTTAGCCGTAGTTTTCACAAATAAGAAAAAAGGACTTCATGACTTTATTGCTGATACTGTAGTAGTCAAAGAAGATTTTTCAAAATTACGTCGTCAGATGAATGAAAAGTTAGAGAGTAAAAATTAATATTGTAAAAAGCTGTAGGTTTTAATAAATCTATAGCTTTAATTTTTAAATTAAATCCTAGAAAATCAGCTGAGGTTGACAAAAAGGTCCCTAAAATTTGGCAAAGTTCAGATGAGAACTCATAGATGCAGTGGTTTATTGATATCTAAATTCGCTTTATAAAAGCTTTTTAGATATCTAATAAACTGTGCGGGGGTGACTCAACAAAATCGATTTCTACGAAATCACGATTTTTGAGTCACTCCCTATATCATAATGATAGCTGTTATTGATTATTTATAATATTATTGACAATAATTTTAGGTGGTAGTATACTTAATTTACAACAAAGACTACAAATGTAGACAAATAAAAATATTTAACAGATAGGTGTGATTAATATATGGTAAAAAATGAAACATATTTAATTGAGGGGATGAGTTGTGCTTCTTGTGCGGCTCATATTGAAGATAGTTTAAAACAAGTTGATAATTTATCAGATGTCAATGTAAACCTTGCAACAAGTAAGCTTACTCTTTCTAGAGGAGACCGTATAGATAGAACTGAAGTAGAAAAGATTGTAGAAAAATTGGGGTATAAGCTTACTTATGTTTCTAGTATTGAAGAGCGAACATTTATATTAGAAGGAATGAGTTGTGCAACGTGCGCGAAAAATATAGAAGATACGATTTCATCTTTAGATGGAACAGAAAAAGCTATTGTAAATTTCGCTACTGAGAAGATGGTAGTAAAATTCGATAAAGAAAAATTAAGTGTAGCTGAGATTGAGAGAAAAGTAGAAGAAGCGGGCTATAAAGCAAGATTAGAAATAGATGATTTGGTTGATGATCAAGCTGAGAAAAAACAACAAGAAATTGATGGTATTTGGAAAAGATTTATTTATTCAGCTATATTTACAGTGCCTGTGTTGTATATAGCGATGGCTGAGATGGTAGGATTACCTATGTTGGAAAGTTTAAGTCCAATGGGAAATCCAAAGTTATTTTCAGCGGTACAACTAATTCTAGTATTACCTGTTTTGTATCTTGGTAGAAAATTCTTTAGTGTAGGAATTAGAGCTCTTCTTAGAAGAAAACCTAATATGGATTCTTTAGTAGCGTTAGGAGCTGGAGCAGCATTTTTATACAGTATTTATTCAACAGTTCTAGTGTATTCTGGTGATGAACATGCAGCTATGCACCTATACTATGAATCTGCAGCGGTGATCTTAACGCTAATTACACTAGGTAAATACTTTGAAGGAGTATCGAAAAGTCGTACTACAAATGCTATTAGTAAGTTGATTGGGTTAGTGCCGAAAACAGCTAATTTAATAAAAAATGGAGAAGAATACGTAGTAGCCGTAGATGAAATATCTACAGGTGATATACTTCTTGTTCGTCCTGGAGAAAAAGTGCCTCTTGATGGAGTTGTGATTGAAGGTCGTTCGACTGTAGATGAATCGATGTTAACAGGGGAAAGTATCCCAGTAGAAAAAGAAATAAATAGTAAAGTTGTCGGAGCTAGTATTAATAAAACAGGTGTCTTTAAAATGAAAGTTACTAAAGTGGGGAAAGACACTACTTTATCACAGATTATTAAACTTGTTGAAGATGCTCAAAATTCTAAAGCTCCGATCGCAAAACTTGCTGATAAAATTTCAGGAGTATTTGTTCCTATTGTTATTGTTTTAGCACTAATAGCTGGAATTTTATGGTACTTTGTTGGAGATGCATCTTGGAGTTTCTCTCTAAAAATTATTATCGCAGTGCTTGTTATTGCTTGTCCTTGTGCCTTAGGTTTAGCTACACCCACAGCTATAATGGTTGGTACAGGTAAGGGAGCTGAACACGGTATTTTAATAAAAAGTTCAGAAGCTTTGCAGTTAGCTAAAGAAGTTGATACTGTTGTTTTTGATAAAACTGGAACATTGACAGAAGGTAAAATTTCAGTAACTGATATAATGACATTTAATAATTTATCTGAAGAAGTTCTCTTGCAACTTGCAGCGAGTGTAGAATATCTTTCAGAACACCCATTAGGTCTAGCTATAGTAGATGAAGCTAAAAATAGAAATTTAGATTTGTTAGAAGTTAAAGATTTTAGTTCATTAACAGGATTAGGTATTTCATCAACAGTTGATGGAAAGTCAGTACTTATTGGTAATGAAAAATTAATGTTGGAAAATAATATTGTTACAGATGATTCAGTTGAAAAAGCAGAGAAATATGCTTCAGAAGGGAAAACGCCATTGTTCATAGCTGTAGACTCTGAACTAGCCGGAATCATAGCTGTTGCCGATCAAATAAAAGCAAGTAGTTTAGAAACTGTTGAAAAATTACATAGCTTAGGGTTAGAGGTAGTTATGTTGACTGGTGACAATAAAAAAACTGCGCAAGTAATTGCAGAACAATTATCGATAGACAAAGTTGTTAGTGAAGTTTTACCAGAAGATAAAGCAAATGAAATCAAAAAACTTCAAGCTCAAGGTAAAAAAGTAGCTATGGTTGGTGATGGTATTAATGATGCACCAGCACTAGTACAAGCAGAAGTCGGAATAGCAGTAGGAACAGGAACAGATGTAGCAATCGATGCTGCAGATGTAGTGTTGATGAAACCTGATTTAAATTCTGTTGTTAATGCTATAGCTTTAAGTAGAAAAACTATAAAAAATATTAAAGAAAATTTATTCTGGGCATTCTTCTATAATATTATAGGCATTCCTTTTGCGATGGGTGTATTCTACATATTCGGTGGGCCATTGTTAAATCCAATGTTAGCTGGAGCTGCAATGAGTTTTAGTTCTATATCTGTAGTTCTAAATGCTTTAAGATTAAAAAGAGTAAAATTAAATTAATAAAAAGAAAGAAGGATTAATCATGAAAAATGAATATAGTATCGAAGGCGTAAAATGTGGTGGTTGTGTTGCCGCAGTTAAAGAAAAATTATCAAAATTAGACAATGTTGATAACGTTGAAATCAATATCCAAGAAAAAACTATTGAAGTTGAGGGTGGTGCTTCAAAAGAAAATCTTCAAGCTGCATTATCGGATACTAATTACAAAATAGTTTAATAAGTAAACGGTATTGGATTTTTTTGATATCATGATTTTGAGTCACGCTTAATAAATAAAAGCCTTAGGATTAGTTTTTAATCTAATTCTAAGGTTTTTTTACGTTTTATTTGTCGTAACCTAAATATCCTATTGCGATAGCTTTAGGTCCTGCGTGAGATCCAATTACAGGAGAAACGATTTCTGTTTCTACTTCGATGTCCCCGAAAGTTTTTTTAATTGAAGACATTGCTTTTTCTAATAATTCATCTGTTGTATAAAGAACAAATAAACTCTTTGGATTTTTTTCTTTAATTTCTTCGCACATTTTTGAAAGGACTTTATTCATTCCTCTATGTTTACCACTTACTGCAAGGACTCCGTCTTTAATAGTAATAATAGGAAGAATATTTAGTAGGTTTGAAAGAACGAACTGAGCTTTAGTAAGTCTACCTCCTGCGTATAAATATTCCATAGTTTCCACTGTTACAAGAACATTATGTTGCTGTGAAAGTTCTAAATATCTATTCTCTATATTTTCAAATGTTAGACTGCCTGCTTCGAATTCTTTAATAATTTTTTCGATAGCTATTCCTACCATTCTTGCTATTTGAAGAGTATCGATTATCTTGATTTCGATGCCATCGATAAGTTCTTTAGCTTGCACAAAAGAAGAATATGTTCCTGATAATTTAGAAGAGACGCTAAAGGCAACGATACGTTCTACTCCTTGTTGTTTTAATTCTTCGTAGACACTCAGGATTTTACCTACTGCAGGTTGGCTTGTGCTAGGTTTTTGTCCGTTGTGTATTCGTTTGTAAAATTCATCAGGAGTTATAGTTACATTATCCTCGAAAATCTCATCATCAAGACGAACTTCAACAGGGATAACTGTAATTGGATTGTTATTTGCAAAATTTTTATTAATTTGTAATGCTGAATCGCACACAAAAGCTGTTTTCATAAATTTTAACCTCTTTGATTTTGTTTTAAATGATTGTAGTTTAATCATGTCTCTATATAATATACTAAAAATAGAATTTTTTCAAATAAAAAGTGAAATAAAAAGTGAACTATTTATGTGGTATTTTAATTTTAATGCGCTTAATATATTGGTTTTAAAAGTAATATTGTGTTTTGAATATTTATTAATATGGATATCGAATGTCTACAATTATATTTTTATTATTTCAGAGCAACTATACTGATAAAGAAACATTTTCCTATGAAATACTAATTATGATATAATAATTTAAAGACTATAAAGTAGTAATTTAGATGGGAAATATAAAAGAAAAAGCGAAGGGGATAAACATGAGTATAAAAGCAGTGTTGTTTGATATGGATGGACTAATGGTAGATACCGAAAGTTTGGCAACAGAAGCATTTATTCATAGTGCGAAAAAGCAAGGTTATGAAATGACTAGAGAAGAGACTCTCTTGGTGTTAGGTTTTACTACAAAGAGTATTTATGAATTTTGGGAAAATTATTTTAAGGATTCTTATGTTAGTGGAAAGAAATTAGTTGATGATCATTATGAATATATAGAGGATATATTGTTTACGACAGGACCTAAGAAAATGCCATTTATAGAGGAATTGTTAATATACCTAAAAGATAATAATTATAAGGTTGCGGTGGCTTCGTCTTCTAATATGAATCACATAACAAACAATATGGAAAAAACAGGTCTTGTGAAATATATAGATGAGTTTGCTAGTGGTGCAGAAGTGAAAAATGGGAAACCAGCACCGGATGTATTTTTATTAGCTGCAGAGCGTTTAGGTGTAAGACCTGAAGACTGCTTAGTTCTTGAAGATTCTAAGGCTGGAGTAATTGCAGGAAGTACTGCAGGAGCCAAAGTTATAATGGTTCCAGACATGTTTGAACCAGATGAAGTATGTAAAGAAAAAGCCCATAAAATAGTTAAGAATCTAGGAGAGGTTATTAAATTATTAGATGTTAGTAATAAAATTATTGATATGATATAATAGTAAATAACAATATAATATGTATCGAAATGGAGAATAGTATGGATAATATAAAGAATGTAGAAGGTATGACAGATGAACAGTTTATGGATTATAAAGAAATACTTCTAAAGTTAGTTTTAGAGAAGTTAGAAAATAGTGAAACGCTAGAAGAAGCAAAAAATAAAATAGAAAAACTAATGAAATAATTTTTGTAATCAACTCAATTAATAATTAAAGCGCCTGACTCATTGGATTTAGCGGAATAATTATGGTGATATTGAGTTGATTTTAATATAAGGAGAATGAAATGATTGGTCTTGTTTTTGATGTGGATGATACGTTATATGAACAGATAGTTCCATTTGAAAATGCATATAAGAGTCTATTCGATATGGATATTGATATGGAACAATTTTATCTTTTGAGTCGATATTATAGTGATGTGAAATTTGAAGCATCTCGAAATGGTGAGATGACTATGGATGAATATCATATTTATAGAATTCAAGAAGCGGCGAAAGACTTAGGTATTACCCTAACGGATGAACAAGCGCTTAATATGCAGAGAGAATATAAAAAGAATCAACAAAAATTACAAATGTCTAATATAACTATAAGTATTTTAGAACTAGCGAAAGAGAGTAATGTAAAGCTTGGAATAATTACCAATGGACCAAGTGAACATCAAATGTCTAAGATAAAAGCATTAGGTGTTGAAAGATGGATTGATAAAAAGAATATCATTGTCTCAGGTGATTATAGTATAAACAAACCAGATGTTAGAATATTTGAAATTATGCAAGAAAAACTACAGCTTCCTAATGATTCTCTATATTATATAGGAGATTCATTGGAAAATGATATAATTGGAGCGAATAATGCAGGTTGGAAAGCAATTTGGATAAATCGTTATAAGCGAAAATCGCCGGAGAATGTTAAAATTTATAAAATAGCGGAAAATAATATCGAATTGTTTGAAATTATCAAGAAAATTTTTGAAAAGTGAAATAAAATAGTTTTAGTAAATTAACTTTTATGGTAAAATTAGTTATATCAATTTTATTAAAAGTTTATTAGAATACAGTTGAACTAGTAATTTATCTAAGGAGGAAAAGATATGAAATTAGTATTTTTTAATTTAAGAGAAGATGAAAAAAGTGCATTAGAAAGTTGGAGAAATGCTCACCCTGAGGTTGAAATTGATGTTTATACAGAAGAACTTACATCAGCCAACAAACATTTATTAGAAGGTAAAGAAGGTGTAGTCCTAGCTCAAAATAAACCTTTTGAGCGTGATGTATATGAATATGCTAAAGAACAAGGAGTCAAAGTTTTTGCGACTCGTTCAGCTGGTTTTGATATTTATGATTTAGAGTTAATGTCTGAGTTTGGAATTAAAATGACGAATGTACCATCATACTCACCAAATGCTATTGCTGAGCATGTACTAACTTCTGCATTACGTATTAGTAGAAATACAAATAAAATTCAACGCAATTTAGAAAAACATAATTTTTCTTGGAATCCAGGAATATTATCACGTGAACTTAGAACTTTAACAGTAGGTGTTATAGGTACTGGAAGAATCGGTACTCAAGCTGCTCGATTATTCAGTGCTTTAGGATCTAAAGTTTTAGGTTATGATGTGTATCAAAATGAAGAGGCAAAAGAAGTTCTAGACTATGTAGAAAATCTAGATGATTTAATAGCGAATTCTGATATTATAACTATTCATATGCCAGCTATAAAAGAATATAATCACATGGTAAATGATGAATTTCTTGCTAAGATGAAAGATAATTCAATCTTGCTAAATGCTGCTCGTGGTATGCTAGTCGATACAAAGGCTGTACTTCGTGCATTAGATAGTGGGAAACTTCTTGGAGCAGGGTTAGATGTTTATGAAAATGAAGGTAAATATGTTCCTAAAAACTTTGAAGGGAAAGAGTTTGATGATGAATTACTACAAACTCTAATAGATCGTGATGATGTAATCTATACTCCACATACAGCATTCTACACAGAAACAGCAATTCAAAACCTTGTAGAAGGCGGATTAGAAGCGGCTGTAGAAGTGGTTGCAACAGGAACATCTGCGAATGTTGTAAACAAATAATAATGAATAAAGAGACTTGGTTTGTAATATGAACAACCAAGTTTTTTTATTATCAATCAAGTATGAAGAAGTTATATTAGGTGATAATTTAGTATACCAATAAAGTAAAAATATATTTGTTTGATTAAAGTTGAGGTTCTAATTATTACGATTATGTAAATCTATATAATTAATTGAGTAAGAATAAGAAGAAAACGTATTTTTAAATGTTTCAATTTGGTTACAATAAGTGTTTAGTCTATATGAAAGTATTGAATCTCTAAAGGATTAGAGATATAATATAATGTATATTAATAATATCGTAAATACTAGATTGAAAAAAAGGAGAAAAACAGATGGTATTTAATCGACAAGGGCTCCAACAAAAAAATTGGCGCATGGTTAAAAAGGGTAAACATATTCTTTTTGGTTGTTCGCTATTTTTTGTTGTTGGGGGAGTAAGTGTTATTGGCCCGCAGGTAACATACGCAAGTGAGATTAAAAGCTCAGAATTATCTGTTAAACAAGATAATATAAGTAACAAAAATACGGCAGTTAGAACTTCGGAATTAAACAATGAGAAACAAACAGAAAGTTTAAATAATACTACATTAGAAAATAATACTTTAAGCGAAAGCAAAGAGGAAATTATCCCGAAAAAGGAAGCTAATAAGGAAGAGTTAAAAAATTTAGTTGATAAGATTAAGAGAGCAGATATCAGTAAGAAAGCTGAAAAATCTGTAAAAGAGCTTAATATTGTTTTGTCACGTGCGGAAAAAGCTCTGGATAATAAAGAAATAACTCAAGAAGAAATCGATAAAGAAGTAAAACTTTTAAAAGAAGTATTCGAGAAATTAGAGGATAAACCCAGGGAAGATAAAAAATCAGAAATTAAAGAAAAAGATGATAAATCAAATTCTGAAAAAGATACCAAAGAAAAACAACAAGTAAATAATACAGAAGATGTTGCTAGAAGATATAATGAGAAAATAACTAAAGCAACTAATATTGTAAAAGAAATCAATAGTTTAGCTAGCGGAATAAACTATGAATTTAGTGATTCAGAAAAAGAACTAGTTAGCACTATTGAGAAACTTCCAACTACTGATAATAATAGCGAAGAAAGTATTCAAAAATTATTAAATGAAGAAGAAGGCGTTTTATATCGTAGTGAACAAGGCAAAATTCTTACGGTTTTATGGGATAGTGTAGATGGTCGTGCAACTTCCACAGATATTGCAATCAAAACTGGACTTGCAAATAATACGCTCACGAGCATGATAGAAAAACTAATCCAGCAGGGATTGGTTAGTTGTGAACACTGTACTAAGGATAAACGTAAGAAATATATCATTTTAACGCAACTTGGTTGGTCTCAGAAAGAAATTGGTGATCGTGTGAGTAAGAAACTAGCAGATATTTTCTATGAAGGATTTCAAAATGAAGAGATCAAGCAATTCGAAAAGTTTCAAGAACGTATTCTTGATAACTTGGTTTCATTTGATAAGCGTTAGCTAAACGGAAAGCGAAAATCAGATATGAAGTGTGTAAGAGTTTCAAGAGCTGGTGGGCCTGAAGTTTTAGAATTACTTGAATTACCAAAGCCTAAACTCAAAGATGGATGGTCTTTGATAAAGGTTAAAGGTTTTGGAATTAATCATAGTGAAATATTTACTCGTAAAGGATTATCTCCTAGTGTTAAATTTCCTCGCGTTTTGGGTATTGAATGTGTTGGAATTATCGAAGAGACAACAGCAGAAAATCTAGAGGTTGGGCAACAAATTATTTCTATTATGGGTGAAATGGGCCGTGATTTTGATGGTGGATATGCAGAATATACATTGATACCAAATCATCAAATATATCCAGTTATAACAAAGGGATTGGATTTGGATAGTTTAATTGCATTGCCTGAGACTTACTATACAGCCTTTGGTGCATATAAAAATCTAAAGATTCATTGCAATGATAGAATTCTTGTAAGAGCTGCAACAAGTGGTGTAGGGGTAGCTTTTGCGAAACTGATAAAAGGTGAGTTTCCAAATATATATTTGGTTGGAACTACAAGAAATTTATCAAAAAAACAAGAATTGTTAGAAAGAGGATTTAGTGAAGTTATTTTAGAGAATGACGGAATACTTCATACGAATCAAACTTTTACAAAGATTCTAGACTTGGTTGGGCCAAGTGTTATGAAAGATTCTATATCTCACTTAGCAGAAGATGGGATTATTTGTTCTTGTGGACAACTGGGTGGACAATGGACCTTGAAAGATTTTGATCCGATTATGGAATTGCATAACAATGTTTATCTCACAACATTCTATTCTGGAAATGTTACAACAAATAAATTACAAGATTTGATCAACTTTGTTGAGAAATACAATGTTAATGTACGTCCAGAAAAGATCTTTAAAATTGAACAAATTCAAGAGGCGCATCAGTATTTAGAAAGCAGTCATTCGTTTGGAAAGGTTATTGTAAAAATAGGGTAGTAATATGATTGAATATAAGAATGTTGTTTTGAACTACCAGGAGAATACAGTATTAAAAAATGTAAATTTAAAAATCTTAGATGGTGAATTTATGATACTTGTAGGACCTTCTGGTTCAGGAAAAACAACTATGCTAAAGATGATAAATCGATTATTGGAACCATCTGATGGCAATATCTATATGGATGATAAGAGAATCAAGGATTATGACTTACGGGAGTTAAGACTTTCTACTGGATATGTTTTACAACAGATTGCACTATTTCCTAATTTGACGGTTTTAGAAAATATCTCTTTAATTCCAGAAATGAAAGGATGGGGGAAAGCAGAGATTACGCAACGTACGGTTGAACTACTAGATAAAGTTGGTTTGAATGCGCAGGAATATATGCATCGTATGCCAAGTGAATTATCTGGTGGCGAGCAGCAGCGTATTGGAATTGTACGTGCAATGATAGGTCAACCAAAAATATTGTTGATGGATGAACCTTTCTCAGCTTTAGATGCAATTTCTCGTAAGCAACTGCAAATGTTAACAAAAAAACTGCATGAAGAATTTGGAATGACAACAATCTTTGTGACACATGATACGGATGAGGCGTTGTTATTGGGTGATCGTATTGCAGTATTACAGAATGGAGAGATATGCCAAGTAGACCAACCAGAGAATATTCTGAAAAATCCTGCAAATGAGTTTGTTTCTAATTTGTTTGGAGGTGTAAGTCATGCATGATTTATTAAGTACTTTTCAAGCAAGATTTGCAGAATGGTTGATTGCATTAGGACAACATGTTCAATTATCTTTACTAAGTTTATTAATTGCGATATTAATTGCAGTTCCACTCGCTATTATTCTAAGCAGCCGTAAGCGTATTGCTGGGGTTATCTTAAATATCGCAGGAATTTTCCAAACAATACCATCTATGGCGTTATTGGGATTATTTATTCCTTTTATGGGGATTGGTACATTACCAGCCTTAACTGCACTCGTTATCTATGCAATCTTTCCAATTCTAGAGAATACAATTACAGCGCTAAATGGAATTGACCCAAGTCTAGAGGAAGCGGGAATAGCATTTGGCATGAGCAAGTTAGAACGTCTTAAGAAATTTGAATTGCCTCTAGCTATGCCGGTAATTGTGTCTGGTATTCGTACTGCTACAGTTTTGATTATTGGAACAGCTACCCTTGCAGCACTCGTTGGTGCTGGTGGACTAGGAACGTTTATCTTGCTAGGGATTGATCGTAGAAATGTGAATTTAATTCTTATTGGTGCAATATCTTCCGCATTTTTAGCAATTCTATTTAATGGACTATTAAAATGGTTGGAAAAGGCAAAGTTACGTACCAGCATGATTGCATTTTTATGCCTATTACTTGGATTAGGAGGCTCTTATATTCCTTCACAATTACAAAATAAAACCAATAACCATCTTGTAATTGCAGGAAAGATTGGTCCTGAACCTGAGATACTCATGAATATGTATAAACTGTTAATTGAAGCGAATACAGATATTACAGTTGAAGTAAAACCAAATTTTGCTTTATCAGTAAGCTTTGTATTGAGGTTTAAACGCGCTGTATAACGGTTAAAACCATTTAAGTGTTTTACGATACCTGTATTTTTATCCCAGCCTCCTGAAAGGAAATAGGTAGTTTCACCTCCTGCCCCTGATGCAGAAAGCATATGTGAAGTGATAAAAGTAGTTTTAAGTACATTTTTTAGCCAATCATTATCATAGCTAATCAAATCTCTTTTTTCCTTTGCTGTTCTTTGATAGTTCGCAGGGTCTACAGCTTCTTCATAGCGAATTTTTTCTTCAGCGTTCATCATCTCAAAAGGATCAGGTGTTTTTTCGCCAAATCCTGAGCGTGCTGAATAGGTAAAT
>ERZ773233.1816-NODE-1816-length-12217-cov-21.510278_pt1 | contig 12217 bp, 13 predicted proteins | sample MGYA00580991_ERZ773233 | MGnify/ENA primary metagenome ERZ773233 (study PRJEB29015, sample SAMEA2738178) | human oral metagenome | biome: human oral; feature: human-associated habitat; material: saliva | place: China | collected 2161 ...
GTTTTGGTTATCGTCGTTCGGTGCTCCAAGAAACAGGTGAAGTGGTTATTTCAGCAAAATTCAACCTCAAACCAGGAGACTACGAGCAAATCAAGAATGAGATGAACCGTCTTAATCACTTGCGAGAACTTAAACAACCTCTCGAATACCCATCATGTGGTTCGGTCTTCAAACGTCCGCCAGGTCATTTTGCCGGTCAGCTTATTATGGAAGCCAACCTCAAGGGACATCGTATCGGTGGTGTTGAGGTTTCAACTAAGCACGCTGGTTTCATGGTCAATGTCGATCAAGGAACAGCAAAAGACTATGAAGACCTTATTGCAGATGTTATCGCTAAGGTTAAGGAAAATTCGGGTATTACACTAGAGCCTGAAGTTCGCATCATTGGCGACAAATTAAATTAATAATACTAACTCTATTTTTGATATCCATGGAGGATTTATGACAATTGACTAATCCGATTATTGCCTTTCAAAACGTCTCGAAAGTATTTGAAGACAGTGGCACACAAGTTTTAAAAGACATCAACTTTGAACTGGAAGAAGGTAAGTTCTATACCCTACTTGGGGCTTCTGGTTCTGGTAAATCAACTATCTTGAACATCATTGCAGGTCTCTTGGATGCGACCAGTGGTGACGTTCTTTTGGATGGAAAGCGGATTAATGATATCCCTATCAATAAAAGGGATGTCCACACCGTTTTCCAATCTTATGCCCTCTTCCCACACATGAATGTCTTTGACAATGTGGCTTTTGCGCTTAAGTTAAAAAAAGTGCCTAAAAAGGAAATTGAAGAGCGTGTAAAAGAAGCCTTGAAAATGGTTCAACTAGATGGTTATCAAAAGCGGTCGATTCAAAAATTATCAGGTGGTCAACGCCAACGTGTAGCCATTGCCCGTGCGATTATTAATCAGCCACGTGTGGTCCTTTTGGATGAGCCCTTGTCAGCACTGGATTTGAAGCTACGTACTGAAATGCAATACGAGTTGCGTGAACTACAGCAACGCCTAGGGATTACTTTTGTCTTTGTCACCCACGACCAGGAAGAAGCATTGGCCATGTCAGACTGGATTTTTGTTATGAACGATGGTGAAATTGTTCAATCAGGAACGCCTGTTGATATCTATGACGAGCCTATCAACCATTTCGTTGCAACCTTTATCGGAGAATCTAATATCCTACCAGGAGTCATGATTGAGGACTATTTGGTCGAGTTCAACGGAAAACGTTTCGAATCTGTTGATGGAGGGATGCGTCCAAACGAACCTGTCGAAGTGGTTATCCGTCCTGAAGATTTACAAATCACGCTTCCTGAGGAAGGTAAGCTTCAGGTTCGTGTAGAAACACAGCTTTTCCGTGGAGTTCACTATGAAATCATTGCCTATGACAATCTTGGCAATGAATGGATGATTCATTCAACCCGTAAGGCGATTGAGGGTGAGATTATTGGCCTTGATTTTACGCCTGAAGATATTCATATCATGCGTCTTAATGAGACGGAGGAAGAATTCGATGCTCGTATTGAAGAATATGTGGAAATGGAAGAGCCTGAGGATGGCTTGATTAATGCCATTGAGGAGGAGCGTCATGAAGAAAACAGCTAGCCTCTTCTCGGTACCATACCTTCTTTGGCTTCTACTTTTCGTAGTTGCTCCAGTACTCATGCTGCTCTATCAGTCATTTTTTGACATCAGTGGCAATTTTACGTTGGACAATTATGGAACCTTCTTTTCCAGTTGGACTTACTTAAGGATGAGCTTTAACTCGGTCCTTTATGCGGCTATCATAACCTTAGTAACACTCCTCATCTCTTATCCGACGGCATATCTCCTAACCAGACTGAAGCATAAACAGCTTTGGTTGATGTTAGTTATTTTACCAACCTGGGTCAACCTTCTTCTCAAAGCTTATGCCTTTATGGGGATTTTTGGCCAACAAGGTGGGATTAACGCCTTTCTTGGTTTCTTTGGGATTGCCCCCATGCAAATCCTCTTTACGGATTTCTCTTTCATTTTTGTAGCCAGTTACATTGAAATTCCATTTATGATTCTACCGATTTTTAATGCTCTGGATGATTTGGATGAGAATATTGTCAATGCAAGTAAGGATTTAGGAGCTAATGATTGGCAAACCTTTACCAAGGTTATCTTTCCTTTGTCGCTTAATGGGGTACGCTCGGGTGTACAATCGGTCTTCATTCCTAGTCTTAGCCTCTTCATGCTAACACGTTTGATTGGTGGGAACCGAGTTATTACACTAGGAACGGCTATCGAACAGCATTTCCTCACAACACAAAACTGGGGAATGGGTGCGACCATTGGTGTTGTGCTTATTGCTGCTATGATTGCAATCATGTGGTTAACAAAGGAGAGACGTCAATGAAAAAATTTGCAAATCTCTATTTAGCTCTAGTCTTTGTTATCCTCTACCTGCCAATCTTTTATCTAATCGCCTTTTCTTTCAATAATGGTGGCGATATGAATAGTTTCGCAGGATTTACTCTTGATAACTATCAGAGCATGTTTTCAGATAGTCGACTCATGTTGATTTTAGCTCAAACCTTCTTTTTAGCTTTTCTTAGTGCCCTCTTGGCGACGATTATTGGTACCTTTGGGTCAATTTTTATCTATGAGAGCAAACAGAAGCAGCAGACTGGAATCTTATCCCTAAATAACGTGCTAATGGTTGCACCGGACGTTATGATTGGTGCGAGTTTCTTGATTCTCTTTACCTTGATTGGTTTCCAACTTGGCTTTGTATCGGTTTTGTTGAGTCACATTGCCTTCTCAATCCCAATCGTGGTTCTCATGGTTTTGCCACGCCTCAAGGAAATGAATCGAGACATGGTGAATGCGGCTTATGACCTGGGTGCAACCCAATGGCAGATGTTACGTGAGGTTATGTTGCCATACTTGACACCTGGTATTATCGCCGGTTATTTCATGGCCTTTACCTATTCTTTAGATGACTTCGCAGTAACCTTCTTTGTAACGGGTAATGGTTTTTCAACACTTGCTGTGGAAATTTACTCACGTGCTCGTAAAGGGATTTCCTTGGAAATCAATGCCCTATCAACGGTTGTCTTCCTCTTCTCTATTCTTCTAGTCATTGGATATTATATGATTACCCAGGAGAGAAAGGAGGAGCATGATGCGTAAACTCTATCAATTTCTGGCAGGGATTTTAGCGATTATTTTCTTCCTTTGGGGAATTTCTGCCTACATGCAAAGTCGCACCGGAAATGCTTCGGACAAACTTGTTATTTATAATTGGGGTGACTATATTGACCCTGATCTCTTGACCAAGTTCACTAAAGAAACAGGCATTAAGGTTCAGTATGAAACCTTTGATTCCAACGAAGCTATGTATACTAAAATTAAGCAAGGTGGTACGACTTACGACATCGCTGTGCCGTCAGACTACACCATTGATAAGATGGTCAAGGAAGACCTTTTGGTGAAGTTGGATAAATCTAAAATCCATGGCTTTGATCAGATTGGCTCAAGCTTTAAGGGGCTTAGTTTCGATCCCAATAATGACTATTCTATCCCTTATTTCTGGGGAACAGTCGGAATCGTCTATAATACTAAATTGGTGAAAAAAGCACCTCAGCACTGGAATGATCTTTGGTCACCCGAATACAGAAACCAGATTATGCTGGTTGATGGCGCGCGTGAAGTCATTGGCTTTTCTCTCAATAGCTTGGGCTACAGTTTGAATACCAAGAACATGACAGAATTGCGTCTGGCTGAAACTAAACTCAATAGCTTAACGCCGAATATTAAAGCCATTGTAGGTGATGAGATGAAGGGTTACATGATTCAAGGCGATGCAGCTATTGGAGTAACCTTCTCAGGGGAAGCCAGTGAGATGCTTGATAAAAATGAGGATCTTCGTTATGTTGTTCCATCTGAAGGCTCAAATCTGTGGTTTGATAATCTGGTCATTCCTAAAACAGTGAAGCATGAAAAAGAAGCTTATGCTTTTATCAACTTCATGCTTAAACCGGAAAATGCAGCGCAAAATGCTGAATATATTGGCTATGCCACACCTAACGAGGCAGCCAAAGCCTTACTTCCAAAGAGTATTACTGATGATAAAGCCTTTTACCCATCAGAATCAACCATCAAAAACCTTGAAGTCTATAATAACTTAGGTCAAAAATGGCTTGGGATTTATAACGATATTTACCTTCAAGTTAAGATGTATCGCAAATAAAAACTTTCCTTTTGGACTGTTAGGTCTTAAGCTTAGTCACAAAATACGAGAGGCTGAAACGCTAGTGTTTCAGCCTCTTTTCTGATTATCCGAGTTCAAGAAAAAGATATAGGATTTTTCTTGAGTAATTGTATTGCTGTGCTATAATAAAGTAAAGAAATTTTTAATGTTTATTATGGAGGTCTTAACATGCAAGTAGTAGTTTTCTTTTTAGTGATTCCCTTCATACTTATCTTGGGAATTCTCATAAGTATGCTTTATGTCGTACGTCAACAGTCAGTAGCCATCGTGGAACGTTTTGGACGCTATCAAAAAATCGCAACGAGTGGTATTCATATGCGTTTGCCATTCGGTATCGATAAAATTGCAGCCCGTATTCAGCTACGTTTGCTTCAAAGTGAGATTGTGGTTGAAACCAAGACAAAGGACAATGTCTTTGTTATGATGAATGTGGCTACTCAGTATCGTGTAAATGAGCAAAATGTTACAGATGCTTACTATAAACTTATGCGTCCAGAGGCTCAAATTAAATCATACATTGAGGACGCCCTTCGTTCATCAGTTCCTAAATTGACACTTGATGAGCTTTTTGAAAAGAAAGATGAGATTGCTCTTGAGGTTCAACATCAAGTAGCCGAAGAAATGACAACTTATGGTTACATCATTGTTAAGACCTTGATTACCAAGGTTGAGCCAGATGCTGAAGTTAAGCAGTCTATGAACGAAATCAATGCTGCCCAACGTAAGCGTGTAGCAGCTCAAGAATTGGCAGAAGCTGATAAAATTAAGATTGTCACAGCTGCCGAAGCCGAAGCTGAAAAAGACCGTCTACATGGTGTTGGTATTGCCCAACAACGTAAAGCTATCGTTGATGGTCTGGCTGAATCTATTGCAGAACTTAAAGAAGCCAATGTTGGTATGTCTGAGGAACAGATTATGTCTATCCTCTTGACCAACCAATATCTAGATACCCTCAATACTTTTGCGGCTAAAGGTAATCAAACCTTATTCTTGCCAAATAATCCAAACGGAGTGGATGATATTCGTACCCAAATTTTGTCAGCCTTGAAGACAGATAAACAGTAAGCAAACAAAGAAGCCAGATTTGAGATAATCTGACTTCTTTTTCATTATTTTTCCAAGAACTGAGCTAAACGGATGACCTCGATTTTATAGCCATCTGGATCAGTAATAAAGTAGTACATTTTTGGTTTACCAGGTAGACCTGAGAGATCAGTGACAGTATAGCCAGCCTCCTTGTGGGCTTGATGTGTGGCTTCTAGGTCATCAACACCAACAGCGATGTGTCCGTAACCATTTCCAAGATCATAAGCTTCATGATCGTAGTTGTATGTCAATTCCAACTCGTAATCAGGATCATCTTCTAGTTGCATGTAGACAAGAGTAAACTTATATTCTGGGAAATCGTTACGACGAACTTCCTTGAAACCCAGCGCTTCTTGATAAAATTTTAGTGAAGCTTCTAGGTCTTTAACACGGACACAAGTGTGTAGAAATTTAGTCATATGAGAGACTCCTTTTATCTAGTTTTCTAAGACCATGATAGCATTTTGATAGCGTTTTTTCTAGTCTTAGCAATTTTGTGATATAATGACGAAAAAGAATCTGTGGAGGATGATCATGACGATTTTAGCAATTGATTTTGGAGGGACTCAGGTAAAATCTGCTCTTGTTTCAGAGGACTTTGTCCTCGAAAAGAGTTTGCCAACGCAATCATCCCCTCAGACCTTGGATCAGGCTCTCGATGTTATTGATCATTTAGTAACTTCGGTTGAAGTAGCTTTGTCAGGCCTTGCAATTAGTGTTCCTGGAACTGTTGATACGGAGGAAGGTGTGATTTATCACGGCGGTTTGTTGAGATTCTTTCATGGTTTTCGTGTCAAAGAAGCCCTACAAGCCAAGTATCATTTGCCAGTAGCTGCGCTTAATGATGGTAAAGCAGCAGCCTTGGCAGAACTAGCCACAGGTCATTTGAAAGGAGTGACTAACGGTGCTGCCCTTGTTTTAGGGTCAGGCCTTGGTGGAGGTATAATAATCAATGGTAAACTTTTTCAGGGAAGCCATTTCCAGGCAGGGGAGTTGACCTTTCTCCTTCCTCTTCAAATGGAAAAACTTGATCCTTCATTGATGCGAGGAACGGCTCTTTCAGCTGTTGGTTTGATTACTAAAGTCAATGAGATTTTAGCCAGTCCTGATTTAAAAGATGGTTTGCTAGCCTTTAAGGCAATCAATGCTAAAAAGGAAGCAGTTTATCCAATCTTTGAGACCTATTGTCGAAACCTAGCCATTACTATATTGAATCTTCAAACTATCTTTGATATGGAAACCTTTGTTCTTGGAGGTGGTATTTCAGCTCAGCCTATTCTGATAGAAGAAGTCAACCGTCAGTTCGATAAGGTTCACCATGAGATTGATTTTATCGGTAAAATTATTAAACGTCCAAAGATTGTAGCCTGTCATCATCATAATGGAGCAAATCTAATCGGTGCAGCCTATTTTCTTAAGCAAGGATAACGGATAGTAAATTCGATTACTTGCAAAAATATACAGAAAATAACTAACTTTTTTGTAACGAACGGGCAATTCCGTTCGTTTTTTACTGTTAGGACTTTACAATATTCAGAAAATTCGCTATAATGGGACCATTAAAATTTTGGAGGTGTCTTTATGACAATTTATAATTTCTCAGCAGGACCTGCTACATTACCAAAACCAGTGCTTGAAAAGGCACAAGCTGAATTGCTTAACTATCAAGATTCCGGTATGTCCGTGCTAGAAATGTCCCACCGTTCTCCAGAATTTGACAAAATCGTTAAAGATGCGGAAGCGACACTTCGTGAGCTCATGGCCATTCCTGATAATTATAAGGTTATTTTCTTGCAAGGTGGCGCTTCAACACAATTCACAATGGTTCCACTGAACCTAGCTCAAGGTAAGAAAGCTTACTACCTTGTAGGTGGTTCATGGGGTAAAAAAGCCTATACTGAAGCTGTCAAACTTTCAAAAACGATTCCTTTTGAACCAATTCTTTTGGCGTCATCTGAGGATACTGTTTACGATTATATTCCAAGTTTTGATCCTTCAACGATTGATTCAGAAGCCGCTTATGTTCACTTGACTACCAATAATACAATTGAGGGAACATCTATCTACGATTTGCCTGATACTAATGGTGTACCGATTGTAGCTGATATGTCTTCAAATATTTTAGCAGCGCGCTATAACGTTGAGGATTTTGCTCTCATCTATGCTGGTGCTCAGAAAAACATTGGACCTGCAGGTGTGACAGTGGTTATCGTCCGTGAAGATTTCCTTAACGACCAACCACAATTGTCTGCCATGTTGGACTACCGTATTCAAGCTGATGCTGGATCACTCTACAATACACCACCATGTTTCAATATCTATATTTCAAAACTCGTCTTTGACTGGGTAAAAAATGAAATTGGTGGCGTAGATAAGATGGCGGAAATTCAACGTGAAAAATCAGGTCTTCTTTATGACTATATCGAATCATCTGATTTCTACACCAATCCTGTTAAAGATGCCAAGGATCGTTCTGTCTGCAACATTCCATTTGTTACACCAAGTAAAGACTTGGATGCCAAATTTGTAGCAGAAGCAGATGCTCTTGGTTTCAAGAATATCAAGGGACACCGTTCAGTAGGTGGTATGCGTGCTAGTGTTTATAATGCTTTCCCACGTCAAGGTGTGCTTGATTTGATTGACTTTATGAAGAAATTTGAAGCTGAAAATAAGTAATTAGGTAAAGATATGGAAATTAGACAAGCCTTTCCAAATGAGATTGAGCCCATCATGACGGTTATTGAGAGTGCCAAAACTGCTTTGGCGGAAGCTGGCAGTTCCCAATGGCAAGGGGCTGATGGTTATCCTACTGAAGAAACCATCTTTGATGATGTTCTTAAAGGGCAAGCTTATGTCGGTATCATTGACGGTCAAATTGTTTCGTATGCTGCTGTGATTACTGATGGAGACCCTGCTTACGACCAAATCTATGATGGAGATTGGAAGCATCATAATAAGCGCTATGTTACCTTTCATAGAATTGCCGTTTTAAGAGAATTTACGGGTCAGAAAATCGCTCAAACCTTTATTCAAGGTCTTATTGAGGGGACAGATGCGCATGATTTCCGTTGCGACACGCATGAAAAGAATCTTGTCATGCAGCATATTTTGGAGAAACTTGGCTATGTCTATTGTGGTAAGGTTCCTATTGATGGTGAACGACTTGCCTATCAGAAAATCAAAACCAAGAGGGAGAAGGCTTTTTATCAAGAAGTTGATGAAGCTGCTCACCACGGGATTCATTAATTTAAGAGGAATAAAATTATGGTATTTAGCGTAAAAACGTATAATAATATTAACCAAATTGGTTTGAAGGAACTTGGAAATCATTTCCAAATTGATGGTGATTTAGCGGAAAATCCGGATGCTTATATCATTCGTAGTCAAAATCTCCATGATACAGTTTTCCCTGAAAACTTGAAGGCCATTGCGCGTGCCGGTGCTGGAACTAACAATATCCCAGTTGATGAAGCAACTCAAAAAGGGATTGTTGTCTTCAATACTCCAGGAGCTAATGCTAATGCAGTTAAAGAAGCTGTTTTGGCTTCTATCTTGCTTTCAGCACGTGATTATATTGCGGCCAATGCGTGGGTTAATACGCTTACTGGTGATGATGTGCCTAAACAAATCGAAGCAGGTAAGAAGCAGTTTGCGGGTAGCGAAATTGCTGGTAAGACACTGGGTGTTATCGGCCTCGGTGCCATTGGTGCACGTATTGCTAACGATGCCTACCGTTTGGGGATGAAGGTCTATGGTTATGACCCATATGTTTCTATTGAAGCGGCTTGGAATATTTCTCACCATGTTAGACGTGTTTCTGATCTCAAAGAAATCTTTGAAAACTGTGACTATATCACTGTTCACGTTCCATTGACACCTGATACGAAAAGTACTTTCAATGCAGATGCCTTTAACCTCATGCAAAAAGGAACAACAATCATCAATTTTGCTCGTGCAGAATTGGTAGAGAATGAGGCGCTCTTTGATGCTTTGGAAACAGGTGTAGTAAAACGTTATATCACTGACTTTGGGACAGAAGAACTGCTTAACAAACCTAAGGTAACAGTGTTCCCACACGTTGGTGGTTCAACTGGTGAAGCAGAACTTAACTGTGCTATTATGGCTGGTCAAACCATCCGTCGCTTCATGGAAACAGGAGAAATTATCAATTCTGTTAACTTCCCACGTGTGCAACAGGCCTTGAGCGCTCCCTATCGTATCACTTTGATTAATAAAAACGTGCCTAACATTGTGGCCCGTATTTCAACAGCGGTCTCTGATTTTAATATCAATATTGATAATATCATTAACCGTTCAAAGGGAGAGTATGCTTATACCCTTCTTGACCTTGATGAAACAGACAAGTCTAAGATTGATGAGTTGGTTGCTAAGTTTGAGGCTAGCGACAATATCGTACGTGTACGTTTGATCAAAGGTAAATAAATAGAATTAAGATGACAGGAACAAGGATTTCCTGTCTTTTTGGAATAATTAAAATATGCTTTATCGTCAGTATTATGTATCACCTATTGGTCGCCTGTCCTTGGTGGCTGGTGAGGAAGTCCTCTATGGCATATGGTTAGAAGGACAAAATCATTATCAGGCTGGTCTTGATGAAGAGAACTTAGTAGATGCTTCAAATTCTATCTTAGAAATGTCCAGGACATGGTTGGATGCCTATTTTAAAGGTGACAAACCAAGTCCAGCCGATCTCCCTCTAGCTGATAGAGGGACTGCTTTTCAACAAAAGGTTTGGTCAGCTTTAAGAGCTATTCCATATGGTCAAAGCAGTTCTTATGGTCAGATTGGTAAGGCAATCTCATGTCAATCAGCACAAGCTGTAGGAACTGCTGTTGGTAAGAATCCTTGGCTGATTCTCATCCCTTGTCATCGTGTTTTGCCCAGTAGTGGTCACTTAGGAAATTATGCGGCAGGAGAGGATGCCAAGCGTTTCTTACTCCGTTTGGAAGGCCTCAGGTTTGACAAGTCTTAGATAGATAGCTTATGCTAGAGAAGAGGAGAAAAATATGTACACTTTTTATGAATATCCAAAATGTAGCACTTGTCGTAAGGCAAAAGCTGAACTCAATCAATTAGGTCTTGAGGTCGATTCTATTAATATTAAGGAAAATCCTCCCTCAGCTCAATTGTTAAAGGAACTCTTAGCGAAGTCAGATTTAGGGCTCAAGAAATTCTTTAATACGAGTGGACAATCCTATCGTTCTCTAGGTTTAAAAGATAAGCTACCAACATTGTCTCTTGATGAAGCTGTTGATCTCTTGGCCTCAGATGGGATGTTGATAAAACGTCCTATCTTGATTAAGGATGGTAAGGTTTTACAGATTGGCTACCGTACCCCTTACCAAGACTTAAATTTATAAAAAATAAGTAAAATGTCTTGCCACGCTAAACAGTGATATGGTAAGATATAAACAGTTGCCGCTATAGTTAAATGGTATAATAGAGCAATGGTAATGCTCCGTTCCGAGTTCAATTCTCGGTGGTGGCATCTGTGAATAGATCCAGCCTTAGGGCTGGATTTTTTATGTTTTAAGGAGTTGATTTGCTATTGATGACTTTTCGAAAGAATTTACTGAAAACTCTTGAAATTCAAAATAAAAGGAGTAGACTAATAGGTGATTAAACCTAGGAGGCAACTCGTGAAATATTACGTTCAATTCATGTTGATTTGTTTGTTTGCCGTTATTGGTGAAGCTCTATCAACCTTTTTTAAATTACCTATACCTGGAAGTATCATTGGCTTATTCTTGCTTCTGATTGCTCTACAGTTAAAGTGGATTCGTCTACGTCATATCCATGCTGTGGCAGAATTTTTAATAGCCAATATGACTATCCTTTTTTTGCCAGCAGGTGTCGGTATTATGGAACGCTGGAATGCTATTTCGGAGAATATTGTTCCAATTATTTTGATTATTATGGGTGCCTTGGTGCTTAATATTCTAGTGATTGCAATAGTTGTCGTCTTTATCAAAAAACACTTTGAAGGCGATTATGAGGAGGTTAAGCGTGGCTGATTTTTTTAACACACCCTTGTTTGGTTTAACCCTTTCAGTATTGGCTTACACACTGGGGCTTTTGATTTATCGCCGTTTCCCTAATCCTTTGACAACGCCTCTTCTTGTGTCAACTGCCTTGATTATTGTCATTTTGCACTATACAGGCATTTCTTACAAGGATTACTACGTAGGTGGCTCTTATCTTAACAGTTTGATTATTCCTTCAACAGTTGCTCTAGCTGTCCCTTTTTATAAAAATCTCCACCTTATGCGTCATCACTATAAGAGTATCTTAATTGGGTCAACAGTCGCCTGTGTTCTTAACACTACTTATACCGCCTTGATTGCTAAGCTTTTTGGTATGAATTATTTCCTTGCTATCTCTCTCTTTCCCAAGTCTGTAACGACTGCCATGGCTGTAGGAATTTCGGAAAAAATGCAGGGGATTACAACAGTGACCTTGGTGGTAGTTGTTATTACGGGAATCTTAACCTCAGTTTTAGGGCCAGTCTTTTTAAAGATGATAGGTATTAAAGACCCAGTCGCTATCGGTCTGTCCCTTGGAGGAACTGGGCATGCCGTTGGCACTGGAACTGCCTTCAGATATGGTCAGGTTGCAGGTGCCATGGGGGGGTTATCAATCGCTGTAACAGGGATTTTATATGTCTTTATTAGTCCTATTGTGGCTAGTTTAATTCTGAGATAAAAAATTAAGGTTTGGATAGGTTTTCCAAGCCTTTTTAGCTATGAAAAACAAGCAAAATCTGACCTTTTATGTTATAATTAAGGTTATGAATTATGGAGATTATATCTGGGATTTAGGTGGTACCTTGTTGGATAATTACCAGGTATCAACCCAAGCCTTTCTAGCAACTT
>ERZ773233.1819-NODE-1819-length-12194-cov-10.990032_pt1 | contig 12194 bp, 7 predicted proteins | sample MGYA00580991_ERZ773233 | MGnify/ENA primary metagenome ERZ773233 (study PRJEB29015, sample SAMEA2738178) | human oral metagenome | biome: human oral; feature: human-associated habitat; material: saliva | place: China | collected 2161 ...
TCAGTGTACTCGCCTTCGGCGACGAATGTCAAGAGTTTTTCTCGGAAATATTCGTACTGTTTTTGACGAAGTTCAATCTCCTTGGGAAGCCCGATGTTTAGGTCGTTACAAACCGTATCAAAGTTGTCTAGAACTTGAACAATACGGGATTGGATTTCAAGAGAAGGGACGGGGATTTTGAATTTTTCAGTATCATTACTAGAAATTTGTGGCATCTGCATATTATTAGCGATGTTTTGAAAATGTTCTTTATTATGAACTAAGTAATGATAAATATATCTTAAATTGATATTTTCATTGTCTGAACTGTATGACCAAAATTCATTTTTAAAACTAAATGGTTCTGTGCAGTACTCAAAATCAATAATTCCACGAGATTTTACAACAATTGCCTCTTCTGTATGAATATCTTTATCGGGAATATCTCCATAGTTCACATCAGCGTAAGTCTTTCCTCCTGCAAAGATACGGATTGGCGCACCATCTTTGTGAAGTAATTTCATCTGACTAGCTGTAATTTTAGTTCCTTTTCCTTTTTTAAGACATTCGTTCAACTTCTTCCACTCAACTTGATAAACCTCATCCTCAAAAGATAACAGTTTATCTCGATAATAAGAATATTGCTTTTTACGTGAGGTCAATTCTGAGGTCAATTCTGAGGTCAATTCTGTAACATATTCAGTCATTTTGTCAAGTATTTGCACAATTTTTTCTTGAATTTCTAGAGGAGGGATGGGAATTTTTATACTTTTTAGATTCTTTTGATTAAGCTTAGGAGGTGTCCCTCTAACAATATCAGAGACATCAGTTTGACTCAATACATAATACACATATTTCAATAAAGCACATCCTGGTACTTCACCTAAAATATGCGCATGATTGTTAACCCAAATTTTACCTATCACCCAGTGCAATATAGGTGAATTATCATTTTTTATTACACTTCCATCTTCTCCCATTAAAATAAAAGTGCCGTCAAAAATCCAATCTTTGACATAATCTTGAATTCCATTAGCTCCATAATAAGGAATATCGCCCGGAATTCTTTGACTTTTTGTTATTGGGCGCCTTAAACTATCCAAAACCTCAACTACTTCCCCCAACTCTTTCCACTCAACGGAGCAATTCTGGATTTCTTCTAGGATGTTCATGATTTACCTCCTAGTTCCTCTACAATTTTATCTATCTCTGCACGCAAGTGGTCAATCTTAGCAACAGTTTCAGCAATTTCTTGATTGAGTTCATCAATATCAATCTTCTCACGTGTATCTTCTTGTTCAACATAGGTTGAGACAGAAAGATTATAGTCCTGTTCTGAGCCAATTACTTCATTATCAACAAGAGTAGCTTCATAGTCTACACTTTGATAATTAGTGAATAATTCAACGATATGGTCGATATTGTCATCCGTCAAGACATTGTTATTGGTCTCTTTTTTGAATTCCTTACTCGCATCAATAAAGAGTGTTTTATTTTCTAGTTTATTTTTTGCTAGAACTAAGATAGTTGTTGCAATAGAAGTTCCGAAGAAGAGATTATCAGGAAGGGCAATCACTGCTTCTACAAAGTTGTTATCTACTAGATACTGACGAATGGTCTTTTCAGCACCACCACGATAGAAAATGCCTGGGAAACAAACAATAGCTGCTCGACCTTTATTAGACAGGTGGTTGAGACTATGCATGATAAAGGCAAAATCAGCTTTTGACTTAGGAGCTAGTTTCCCTGCTGGCGCAAAACGGTCATCGTTTATCAGAGTTGGATCTCCATCTCCCACCCATTTGACAGAGTAAGGAGGGTTAGAGACGATAGCGTCAAAAGGCTTTTCTTCTAAATGCTGAGGATTTAAAAGGGTATCTCCTCGCTTAATATCAAAGTTATTGTAGTTGATATTGTGCAAGAACATATTCATACGAGCCAAGTTATAGTTGGTCATGTTGATTTCTTGACCAAAGAAACCATCCTCCAAGATATGGTCTTCGTATTGTTTTTTCATTTGAAGAAGGAGAGAGCCTGAACCACATGTCGGGTCATAAACCTTGTTAATCTTGTCTTTACCGACCATGACTAGCCGAGCTAACAGTTTAGATACTGTCTGTGGTGTGAAAAATTCACCCCCGCTTTTTCCTGCATTACTGGCATAGTTGGAAATCAAGAACTCATAGGCGTCCCCAAAGGCATCGATGTCATTTTCCTCAAAGTTACCAAAGTTAATGCTATTGATACCATTAAGAATGTCAGAAAGACGTTTATTTTTTTCTGGAACAGTACCACCAAGGATGTTGCTTCGTGTATCCAAGTTATCAAACAGACCTTTGATATCATCTTCTGATTTGAAACCAATCGCTGACTTCTCAATATCTTGGAAAATACTGGCCAATTCTTCGTTTAAATTTTCATTTTGTGAGGCGTTCTCGACAACATTTTCAAATAGTTGACTCGGAAGGATAAAGAATCCCTTGTCTTCAACTGTACCTGGTTTGAAATCTTGTTCAGCTTCTTGGTCACTCAATTTAGCATAACGGAATTCTAAGTCGCCAGCTTCGTGCTCAGCACGGTCAAAATAGTCTGCCATGTGCTCTGAAATAAAGCGATAGAAAAGGATACCTAGGATATACTGCTTAAAATCCCAACCATCTACAGCTCCACGCACATCATCAGCAATCGCCCAAATTTTACGATGCAGCTCCTTGCGTTCTATATTTTCTTTACTTGCCATTTTTACTTCCCTTATTTAATGTATTATCTTTTCTATTTTATCATATTTCAAGAAAAACCACTCGACCTGAATAGAGCGAGTGGGATATAAACTATTTTCAAAATATGATTTTATAATTGTACTCTATAAATTCAATCATTTTTTGATTTTATTAAGGTAATAGAACATCTTTCATACCCTCCTTATCATCACTCTTTATAAATACAATATTCCGCTTTCCTGTTAACTCTACCAATTTTTCCTTACCAAGAATAATTGCGAGATTCTTAATAATTGAACGTTTAGCTGGTTCATCAAAATAAGTGAAAATAAACCGATATAGATACTCACCTTTCTCTGCTAATTCAAAACATTTTTGAAATATCTCTTTATCCAAGGGGTCAACAGAGTGACCAAAAATAATTATATTTTTGGATATCAATATTGATACTTCCTCATCTGAATCCCTGTACCTTGGTTGGAAAAATTCTTCAAATTCATTTCCTGTCTCTTTAACGACCCTTTGGTAATACTTCTGATAAGGAATTAAATCACTGTTAACATCATTTTCTTTATCTTCAATTCCAAAGACCATAGTATTGATGCGACCGAAAGTTCTCTCTAAATCAATTCGGCCATGTATAAAATGAGTTAGCGTATCAAAAGTTCCAAATAGATATTCTGAAGTATTGGTGTAATTAAAATTTAAAATATAGGCATGTGATAAATAACGTATTGCATCCAAAGCTGTTAGCTTGGATTTAATGTTCCTAACTTCAAAATCAAGAAAGTCTCTATAAGATAAATATATTTCTAATAATTCAATCAATAGATCAAGTTGCCTGATAAATTCGTTATTTAATTCATCCAATGCAACTTCTCTTTCTAAAAAACTCCAGCCTTTTTCATCGAATAGGGAGAGGAAAGTATATGCAATATATAATTTTGAACTGTAATTAGCACTCATACGCCAATCAATCTTATGTTGCTCTATAATACTTTTTAGCGGTCTATTAAGTTGATTAGAGTATAGCAAGCTACTGTTTTCTTTAAAATACATTATTGCATCTGCAAGTTGAGAAATCATGGTTTCAAGATTTGACCAATTATCCCCAAGGGTATCTTTATTCTCATTAATAAATCTCAAATACAAATTATTCTTGTATTTCTCAATACTAATATTTTTAGCTTTTAGAAACTCCAGTAATTTCTCATCTGAATTGGAAAATAATTGTTTTTCAAACTCAATAAAATCGGTATACTTTGTTTTTCGCCCCATAGCGATATCAAAGCCATTGCCCAGAATGAGAATACTATTTGCCATGAATTTTTCTCCTCTACATTATAGATAATTACTAAAATTATACCACGAATCCATCAAAAAACGCCTTTAGATAATAATATATCTAAAGACGTTTGTTTTTATCATGCCACTTGTGTCGCTTCTTCTGTCTTCGCTTTCTTCTCCTTCTTACTTGAACCAGTCAATCGTCGTTTACTATCTCGGATTGTGTTGAGGTCTTTAAGGAGTTTGGTCAGGTGTTCCTTTTCAGGATAGGCTTCTGCGCTGGCTGCGGTATAGCGCATAAAGAGGTCGTAGATGCTGGTTAGTTCGGTACGGACTTGTCTGGTCTTGCCGACTTCCTTGGCAGACTTATGCGCACGCGCCTGACTTTCCACCTGATCATATTCCTCCTGCGCACTGATCACCGCCGTCAACATAGGTGTCAGTCCTAGACTGGTAACTGCTGTCTGGTAGGGTTCTTCACTCAGGGTTTTGAGCAGACTCTTGATTTCTGCCGTTTCCACATCATTGCTGTGCTTGGTGATATCCTTGTACTTGGCAAAGACTGGTTTCAAGGTCTCATGGGCTTCTTTGAGTTTGGTCTCCTTAATCTTAGCAAATCCTCGATGAAGGGTAAAGAGACCGACTAGGGCACTGTCACGATTGCGATCGACTTCGGTCAGGTTCGTCGCCTCTTTCTTTTCTACGATAGCGAGTTGGCCTTGGAAGTCTGCTAGCTTGCTCTTGAAGGAATCAAGATGTTTGCTATACATAGGCTCGTCCTTATGTGCCTTGGCAAAAACTTCTAGTAGTTGACCCGTATCTACCATGAGACTTTCAAACTCACGGTTGGTAAAGTTGGTGTAGGTTAGAGGGCGGATAGTGAATGTTTTTGTCATGATGATAACCTTTCTTTTTTCATTATTTCAAAAAGGAGTTTCCCCTTAAATTTATAAATCCATTCTAACAGTTACCTGAAAAATTTTGTCTCTCATCCGCTCAACTGTCTACTTTATCATCCCAACAGCACTTTTTCAGTCTATTTCTTACTTTTACAGGACAAATCAGTCATTTCAGAAACAAAAAATCCCTATCTGACTGGAAACATATCCGTCCATCAGATAGAGACTATTACTATTTTTAGATTTTAACTTTTCTAGCTTTAGAATACATCTAAACTTTAGGAAAGACGACTATTCGAAAGCTCGAAGACCCCAAAAATTTCTCAGATAGACTATTCGAAGCTTAGAATACTCATAAATTTATGTATTTCTTATCATTCGAAGATTAGAATACATCTAAACTTTAGGAGGTCTATGTCTTCGAAACTTCGAATAGCTACCTACCCTACTCGAATCGGCTTTTAACCTTCTTCTTAGTCAAGATACGGTCGTTTTTGTTAGAGAGAGCTTGGATACGAGCTTCTAGAAGGGTTTTCCGTCCAGCCTCTGTTCATATGTAGACGAGGTGATAACGTCCGATAGTTGGCGTCAGAAAGTCGAGGAATTTCTGCGCTTCTTCCTTGCGCTTGTCAAAAAGACTAGGCACGGCATAGTAAGGTGACTGATCTTGTCGGACTTTCTCTGCCTTCAAGAGATAGCGCTGATTGTCCACTGGAGCAAAGAATTCTCCCACAGTCTGAGCAAACAACTCCTTGTTCCTCATGCTTCCTCCCTTGAGATAGACAAAAATCATATAATTTCCCTTGTCCTCCTCTACCTGAACGCGGGATTGACCGTCCGTTAGATGCCCCAAATCTAGCAGAGCCTTTCGAATCTGCTCACCAAGGAATTGCATACGCCTATAGGGGCTTTTATAGAGGAGATAGCGTGATGTAGCAAAAGCTAGAAAGAGGAGACAGGCTGCCGTAAGCCACCAAACTCTAATCAGTCTCAATCTAAACAACAAGAGCAATAAATCCACTGCTAGGAGCAACAAAGACATGCGAACCCATTTTAATGCATCAAACTGGAGCATGATTGGAATCTTCTGTTGTTGAGCAGCGACTTCAGTGACAATCTCAAATCGATCTGCCACTACGAGAGCATCTTGCCATTTTTTGCGCAAGCCTGCTCGATCCTTGGAGAGACTCTTAACTCGCTCATTATACTCGCTGATTTGCTTTTTCCTAAAGGGGGGCTTGGGAAAATCCAAACGATCCAAACCGGTCTCAATACTCTCCTGATTATAGGCCAAGCCAAGAAAATGCTCCATCCGTCGCGACAAGGTCTGCAGATCCTGATTGCTCTCTGGTCTAGGCTCCTCACCAGGAAGAGTGATAAGTGCTTGCGCTTGAACGGCTACCAGATGCCAGATGTTACTGGTCTTTTCTGGATGTCCCGGCCAGATACGAATGGCACGGCCACGCATCTGGTTACTTAGCATAAAGCTCCCCACAAAGCTTCCGAGTATTAGGGAATTAACACAAGGAGCATCCCAACCCTCTCCGAGGAGAGATTTGGTTCCGACTAGGACTTGAATCTGCCCTCGTTGAAAAAGCTCCGTCACTGCCGCTACGATTCCCTTAGCTGGGCTAGGATAACCAACCTGCACATAATCTTTTGGATCCAAGTGACCAATAGATGAGAAACTAAGAGGAACCTGAGGCAAGAGTTCCTTCAACTCTGCTACCACATCGGTAGGCAAAATAACGACACTACCTGACAAGACAGCCAAAGATACAGGGATCTCTTGCTCCTGAGCTTTTCGACGAATGCTTTCAAAATAAGGGAGTACCCCCAACTGAGAAATGGTTGCCTGATTATCTCCCAGATAGGTAGCAAAATCCTTGCGAATATAGTCAGCTAGTACTAACTGTCTCAGTTCCTGACCTAGACTCTCATACTCTGCCCAGAAGATATCGGCAATGGCAGACAACTTCCCCAGAGATTGGGTTAAAAGTTGGTCAGAAGCCTTGGACTTAACCAGATAAACCTGACGTTTTTCCACCAACCCACGCGCCTTCAAGTCAGCCTCTAACTTTTTCTTATATCCATCTGGATCCTCATACCAATCTGGTGTCTGATAGAGTATGCTCTGCAACAGCGTCTCCAGCCAGTAGGAGGTCAATGCTGGAAGCTTCTGGGTTCCCAGTAAATTTTGCAAAGAGGGAGGAATCGTTAACCCCTGAGAATGCATATAAATCAACATAGCAGACAAGTACTTGGGATCTTCTAAGAGCAAATCAGATGAAATATCCCCTTTGAGGACCTTAGACCCTGCTACAAATGTTTGAAAATAAGGATCGACTATAAGGTGATGAATATAGTCCCACTTAGTCTCCTCAAACTGTTTGAGACGTTCCGACTCTTCAGCTGTTGGTGAACACATATAGACAAAATCCTGATGAGGGCAAAGAGTGTCTTCCTTGACTAGTTCAGGTACCGTGATTTCTTGATCGATCTCCCCGCACATTCGGATATAGCGTTCCCAGAGTTCTGGCTCGCTGTCATATGGTGGTGTGGCTGTCAGGGAGATGACTTGCAGCTGTTCATACTGCTTGCGAAAGGCTTCCAGACTTTTCCACCATTCATTGCGCAGATGGTGGCATTCATCCAAGCAAAGAGTCGCAACTTTCTGAGTTCTTAGGCTTGCAAGCAAATCAAATCCCACAAAATCCTCTGCTTCACCATCTTCTTGTGATTGCAGTTGGTTCATGGCACTATGAAAAGCCTGATAGGTCACAATCGTTAATGCTTTCATCTCCTTTAAGTTTTGGGAAACGAGGTCTGAAATCTTCTGTTCGTTCTCTAAAAAGGCTGTTTGAATCCTCTCCACCCATTGTTCACGAATGGTGACAGTCGGAACTAAGATGAGGGCTGGATTGCCAAAACGAGCGATTAGCTCGATACCAATGGTTGTCTTTCCAGAACCTGGTGCGGCCACTAGATGAACATGGCCGTCTGCTTGATAGTCCTGAAAACGATCCAAGACCTGTTTTTGGTATTGGCGCCAGCTTCCTTTAAAGTTTAAACCTAACATGATACCCTCTCATTCTATACCGTCATTTTCTTATTCTCATTTTACCACACTTATTTCACCAGCTAGATAATCCAGATAGTTTTTCTCCACAAAATATGATATAGTAGTATCATACTATCTATAAGGAGTTTCTATGTCACAGCATAAGCAAATGAAAGCTGTTTCTCCCCTTCTACAGCAAGTCATCAATATTTCGTCTATCGTCGGGGGAGTCGGCACCTTGATTTTCTGTATTTGGGCCTATCAGGCGGGAGTGTTACAATCCAAGGAAACCCTATCGGCCTTTATCCAGCAAGCTGGGATTTGGGGGCCACCACTCTTTATCTTTCTACAGATTCTACAAACCGTTGTTCCGATCATTCCGGGTGCTTTGACCTCAGTGGCTGGGGTCTTTATTTACGGCCACATCATCGGAACCATCTATAATTATATCGGCATCGTGATTGGCTGTGCTATTATCTTTTACCTCGTGCGTCTCTACGGGGCTGCCTTTGTCCAGTCCGTCGTCAGCAAGCGCACCTATGATAAGTACATCGGCTGGTTGGATAAGGGCAATCGTTTCGAGCGTTTCTTTATCTTTATGATGATCTGGCCAGTTAGTCCAGCTGACTTTCTCTGCATGCTAGCTGCTCTTACTAAGATGACCTTCAAACGCTATATGATCATTATCATTCTGACCAAGCCTTTTACCCTAGTGGTTTATACCTATGGTTTGACCTATATTATTGATTTCTTCTGGCAGATGTTTTGAGAATAGAAAAATCCGTTTGGTTTCCCAAGCGGATTTTTTGAACATAGACAGACTATTGCTTGATACTAAATATACTTTGTTATGGAAATCATGCCTATTTTTCGCGAGTGAAGCTAGAACTTACCTAGCCTTTCCGCCGTGATAGAAACACCTGAAATCTAATGGTTTCAGGTGTTCGGAAACTTTGAGACATTAGGCTCAAAGTTTAGGTATGGAATTTCGAAGAAAGTCGCTACCGTCCGTAATCACTTAAGGAAAGGCTCAAAAAACATTGTCTTCAATCTAAATATCCGTTTGGTTGCCCAAACGGATTTTATGGTTTATTTTGAAACTTCTTTTGCAAGGACAAAGTTCCCAAGTGTTGCGGAACCATTGCCTGCGACTGCTGGCGTCACGATGTAGTCACGCACGTCTGGTACTGGTAGATAGCCGTTGAGAAGAGCTGTGAATTTCTCACGTACACGGTCCAGCATGTGTTGCTGTGCCATGACTCCACCACCAAAGACAATCACGTCTGGGCGGAAAGTCACTGTAGCATTAACAGCAGCTTGAGCGATGTAGTAGGCTTGGACGTCCCAGACAAAGTTGTTGAGTTCGATGTTTTCACCACGAACACCTGTACGAGCTTCTAGACTTGGTCCAGCCGCAAAGCCTTCCAAACAGCCCTTGTGGAAAGGACAAACGCCATTAAACTCTTTCTCCTCGTCCATTGGGTGTTTGGCTACATAGTAGTGACCCATTTCAGGGTGACCTGCACCACCGATAAACTCGCCACGTTGGATAACACCTGCACCGATCCCTGTACCGATAGTGTAGTAGACCAAGTTTTCGATACGACCACCAGCATTGTTACGGGCAACCACTTCACCATAGGCAGAGCTGTTTACGTCTGTGGTGAAATACATGGGTACATTAAGGGCGCGACGAAGGGCACCAAGCAAGTCCACATTTGCCCAGTTAGGTTTTGGAGTTGTTGTGATAAAGCCATAAGTTTTTGAGTTTTTGTCGATATCGATCGGACCAAATGATCCGACAGCAAGACCTGCAAGATTATCGAATTTTGAAAAGAACTCGATGGTTTTATCGATAGTCTCGATAGGAGTTGTTGTAGGAAATTGTGTTTTTTCTACAATGTTAAAATTTTCATCTCCGACAGCACAGACAAACTTTGTACCGCCTGCTTCTAAGCTTCCGTATAATTTTGTCATGATAAACCTCTTATCTTTGTTTTCTCTATTATAGCATATTTTAAAGAGCTACATTTCTCTATATTTTAGATTTTCCTCTGTAAATCTTACCATCTAACAAAAACGAACAAACATGACATTTGTTCGTTTTGTTTTTAGATTTGATTTTCAAAGAGGACTAGGCTTTCACTTCGATGATCGCATCGCCCTTGACAACTGAACCACTTGCGACTGGTGTCACAGAAGCATAGTCAGCTGTATTGGTAACGATAACCATTGTTGTGTCATCAAGACCAGCTGCAGCGATTTTGTTTGAGTCAAAGGTTCCAAGAACGTCACCTGCTTTGACCTTGTCGCCTTGAGCAACTTTTGCTTCAAAACCTTCGCCGTTCATAGATACAGTGTCGATACCAACGTGGATCAAGATTTCAGCTCCATCGGCTGTCTTCAAACCAAAGGCGTGACCTGTTGGAAATGCGATCGATACTTCGGCATCAGCTGGTGCGTAAACCACGCCTTGGCTTGGTTTCACTGCGATTCCTTGTCCCATAGCACCACTTGAAAAGACTGGATCATTGACATTCTCAAGAGCAACTACGTCACCAACGATAGGAGTTACAAGTGTTTCATTTTGAGGAGCTACTGGAATGTTACCAGTTGTTTCTTCTTGGACCAAGCGCTCTGTTGCCACTTCAGTAGCAACTTCTTCTTCGTCCTCGTAACCAAACATGTAAGTAAGTGCAAAACCAAGAACGAATGATACAGCTACCATAAGAAGGTATTGAAGCAATTGACCATTCCCAACGTACAACATTGTACCAGGGATGATGGTGATACCATTACCAGTACCAGCAAGTCCAAGGATTGAAGCCAATCCACCACCGATTGCACCAGCAATCAATGAAAGGAAGAATGGTTTACGGAAGCGCAAGTTTACCCCGAAGATAGCAGGCTCTGTAATACCGAGGAAGGCAGAAAGAGCAGCTGGGAAAGCAAGTGTTTTCAGTTTTGGATTTTTAGTTTTAACACCAACCGCAACAGTCGCAGCACCTTGAGCTGTCATAGCAGCTGTGATGATAGCGTTGAATGGGTTAGCATGGTCAGCAGCAAGCAATTGAACTTCAAGCAAGTTGAAGATGTGGTGAACACCTGATACGACGATCAATTGGTGAACTCCACCGATTAAGAAACCACCAAGACCGAACGGCAAGTTAAGGAGTGCTTTTGTTCCAAGAAGGATGTAGTTTTCAACAACGTGGAAGACTGGTCCGATAATAAACAAACCAAGAATTGACATGACCAAAAGTGTTACGAATGGTGTTACCAAGAGGTCAAGAACGTCTGGAACAACCTTACGAACAGCTTTTTCAAATTTAGCTCCGACAACCCCGATGATGAAGGCTGGAAGAACTGAACCTTGCAAACCTACAACTGGGATAAATCCGAAGAACTGCATTGCAGTTACTTCACCACCAGAAGCAACAGCCCAGGCATTTGGAAGTGAGCCAGATACGAGCATCATACCAAGAACGATACCAACGGCTGGATTACCACCGAATACGCGGAATGTTGACCAAACAACCAAACCTGGCAAGATAATAAAGGCTGTATCAGTCAAGATTTGAGTGTAAGTTGTCACATCTTCTGGAAGTGTCATCCCAAGAGCAGTCAAGAGACCACGAACACCCATGAAGAGACCAGTTGCTACGATAACTGGAATGATTGGTACGAATACGTCACCGAAAGTACGGATAGCACGTTGGAACCAATTCCCTTGTTTAGCAGCTTCTGCTTTCATGTCTTCTTTAGAGGATGTTGGTAATCCAAGAGCTACGACTTCATCGTACATCTTGTTTACTGTACCCGTACCAAAGATGATTTGGTATTGACCCGAGTTAAAGAAAGCACCTTGAACTTTTTCCAAGTTCTCGATAGCATCTTTATTGATTTTCGCTTCATCTTTAACCATGACACGAAGGCGAGTAGCACAGTGAGCTACACTGTTAACATTCTCACGTCCGCCCAAGGCTTCGATGACTTTTTTTGCAATTTCTGTATTGGTCATTTGCAAAAATCTCCTTATAAAAAATTTGTTCTTGTTTGAAAGCGATTTTACTCGCCCTACGAGTATTATTTTATCATCTTTCAAAAATATGTCAAGCGTTTTGCAGAAAAAGTTTTTTGATTATCAAAATTTTTGATAGTTTTTGCTACATTCTTGATAAAATTCTCTCAAAAACGCCTGTTTTTACGTGTTTTTATGTGTATTTTTTCAAAAACTTTCATATTTTC
>ERZ773233.1824-NODE-1824-length-12164-cov-2.114378_pt1 | contig 12164 bp, 9 predicted proteins | sample MGYA00580991_ERZ773233 | MGnify/ENA primary metagenome ERZ773233 (study PRJEB29015, sample SAMEA2738178) | human oral metagenome | biome: human oral; feature: human-associated habitat; material: saliva | place: China | collected 2161 ...
TAAAGCAAAAATTAAAGTATTAGAAGCAAAATTAAGTCAGAAAAAATAACGAAAGGGCGGTTGAATTTCATCGTGTTTTTGCAAAATAAGGAAGAAATTTAACCACTTGTTATTCTTAAATGGAAACAGAACAATCCTCTAATTAAAGGAATCCAAATGACAAATATTGTCGCATTAATTGCAGCAACCGTATTAAATCTACAAACTCATCTTATCCCTGTGAAATCACATGAGGCTCTAACAAACTTGGTGATGATTGAACAGATTCCCATGACTCAAGCCCAGCGCGCTGAAAAAGCGAAAACCTTTTATGAAGAAGGTTATGATTATTTCTACGGTATTTCATATCCCGTAAATCGTACTCTAGCGGTGAAGTATTTTCAGGAAGCTGGAAAGTTAGAGAATGCGGATGCTTTATTTTTCCTATCTATTCATCAACAAAATAATGGCAATTTGAAGGAAGCCACCCAAGCAGCGAAAAGATCGCTTGAGTTGGGGAATGAAGCCGCCAAAATTGAATTAGGTGAAATTCAAGAAGATGAAAAATTGATGAAAGAAGGTTTCAATGCACTTAAAAAGAAAGTGGATTCTGGCGATATGCATTATTCGGATTCTTTAGGCTATGCTTATGAATTTGGAATCGGCACTCCTTTTAGTATTAAAGAAGCGATGAAATACTATGAAATGGCAGCAAAACAAAATAATGCGATAGGGATGACGAATCTTGCCGATCTTTATATTCAAGAAAATAAATTGAAAAAAGCGAAGCCTTTATTAGTTAAAGCCGCAGAAAAAGAATATGGCTATGCACAGTATTTACTCGCAATGAATTTTTTTGATCTTTATTCTGAGAATAACAAAGAAGCATTATTTTGGTTAGAAAGGGCAGCGAGCAATGATGAGCCACATGCACTTTATCAATTAGGTTTGTATTATGCAGAAAAAGCTGATTTAGCTAAATCCATTCAATACTATCAACGCGCCGCAGAGCTTAATTATGGAGATGCGCTTCTTGAGTTATATTATATCTATGGCGAAGGTATTGGTGTTGAGCAAGATGATGATAAAGCGCTATTTTTCCTTAAGAAGGTTGCAGAATTAGGGAGCCAAGAGGCGATTGAGGAGTTAGCCGCTATGGCATTGAGTGGGCAAGGCAATATGGATGCTAAAGAAGCAGAGTATTGGATTAAAAAAGCTGGCTATACGGAAGAAATGCTTAAAGAATTAGATAAGCTACAAGAAAAAAGTTTAGATATGTTTAAAAAAATGCAGAAAGAGAATCAGTAAAAGCTATAGATATACATATTAAAAAAACAAAATAAAAACCTGCTTTTCAGCAGGTTTTCTTTTATATGAATGCCAAATTAAGCATGGCAAGTTTGGCAAGCGGCTTGGAACATCCAAACAAGTTTTTCTTGTTCTTTGATGTAGTCGCTCATTTGAGAAGCGGTACCTTCATCATCAGACTCACCCGCTAATTCAAGGATTTCACGTTGTTGTTCAAGTAATACTTTTAATCCTTCTAATGTGCCTTTTAAGCAAGATTGCGCATCAGATACACCTAACTCTTCTTTAATACGTGAGTGTTGGAAGTATTGTGAATAACCGTTATGCGGTGTGTAACCTAAAGTTAAGATACGTTCTGCCACTTCATCTACTTTTACTACTAAATCAGTGTAGATTTCTTCAAATTTTGCGTGTAATTCAAAGAAGTTTACCCCTTTAATGTTCCAGTGGTAACCACGCACGTTGGTATAGAATACTTGATAGGTTGCTAATAATTCGTTTAATTTTGCTGCTAATTTTTCAGATGCTTTTTTATCTAAACCGATTGATGTTTTTGACATAGTATTTTCCTCTTTATTGTTGATTAAAATGTTGTTCCCTTGCTTGGGAAGTGCGGTCATTATAAGCATCATTTTTTATTATAGCTATTTCATATTATCTAGTGATTCAATAGTTAAAATCTATCTATAATAAATTATGCATAGTTAAAAACTTTTATTTTGAGTTACGGAAAAAACTCTGTGAAGTAGATCACATATTCAATATTTCCCCTTTGACAGAATGAAGCGAAGATGATTATGATTGATGCAAATCATTTTATTCTAAGATTTGATTGCTTTACTTCATTTTCGAATGAAATGTTTGGCTAGGTTTAAAAACCAAAAATATGATTTTATTACTCATCAGGAGTTTAGTATGACAAAGCATTTTTCCTTTGAAACTAATGAATCTCGTCGTCATTTTATGAAACTTATGGCTGGCGTGGGGGCAGGTCTTGCATTTAGTGGTACGTTAGGCACATTTGCACCAAAAGCCTTTGCTGCAGAAATTAAAGGTAAAACTATTGAAGCGGGGATTGCTTATCCGCTTTCCACCGGTTTTGACCCAATGACATCAAGTGGTGCATCACCTTATGCAGCAAACTTGCACATTTTTGAAGGTTTGGTGGATTTGCATCCTGCAACTCGTGAACCTTATCTTGCTTTGGCAGGAAAAGAGCCAGAACAAGTTGATGAAACAACATGGCGCATTACTTTACGTGAAGGCGCAACCTTCCATGATGGCGCACCAGTTACCACTGAAGACGTTGTGTATTCTTTCAATCGTATTATAGATCCTGCCAATAAATCATTATTTGTGATGTTTATTGATTTCATTGAAAGTGTGAAAGCTGTGGATGATAAAGTGGTGGAATTTAAATTGAAATATCCATTTGCTTTATTTGCTAACCGTTTAACTTGCGTGAAAATTGTACCGAAACACGTGATCGACAAAGTCGGTCAATCTGCATTTGATGCACACCCAATTGGTTCTGGTCCATTCAAATTTGTTTCAGCAGTGAAAGATGACAAAATCGTCTTTGAAGCGTATGAACCTTACAATGGTAAATATCCAGCGCAAGTTGAAAAAATGTCTTGGTTATTACTTTCTGATGCCGCAGCTCGTGTAACTGCACAAGAGTCTAAACGTACTCAAGCAATGGAAAGCGTGCCTTATTTAGACATTAGTCGCTTGAAAAACAAAAAACAACAAGTGCAATCCGTTCAATCTTTCGGCTTGTTATTCTTAATGTTTAACTGTGAGAAAGCTCCGTTTAACAATCCAAAAGTACGTCAAGCGTTACACTATGGTTTAAACACTGACAAACTTGTTGATATTGTATTTGATGGTAATGCAGAAGCTGCAACATCATACTTACAAACAACTCACCCAGATTATATTAAGGCATCAACTCAATATCCTTATGATCCGGAAAAAGCAGCGGCATTATTAAAAGAAGCAGGTGTAACTGAGCTTAAATTTGAATTGCTCGCAACCGACCATGACTGGGTGAAAGAATCTGCACCATTAATTTTAGAGTCTTGGAACAAGATTCCGGGTGTGAAAGTAACTTTACAACACTTACAATCAGGTGCGTTATACAGCAACAACGTGGATCCTGGTGTGTATGAAGTGGCAATCGCTCCAGGTGACCCATCAGTGTTCGGTAATGACTTAGACTTACTTTTAAGCTGGTGGTATCGTGGTGATGTATGGCCGAAACGTCGTTTCCGCTGGAGTAACACCCCTGAATTTGCGAAAGTGACTGAATTACTCAATGCAGCAGTGAGAGCAAAAGATCACGCTGAAGCGAAAAAATCATGGGAAGAAGCGATTAACATTATTGCGGCTGAAGTACCACTTTATCCGATTGTTCATCGTAAACTTCCTTCTGCATGGGATGATAACAGTCTTGAAGGTTATCAACCATTGGCAACAACCGGTTTATCTTTCCTCGGTGTGGGCCGTAAATAAAAGCACTTTTTAATTTAATGTTTTGGCTGTTGAGCAATCAACAGCCTTTTTTCTTTCTTTTTAACACCAAAGTGCGGTCATTTTTCTCTCTATTTTTCAATCATTTTTTCTCTCAATTTCATTTCAAAAAAATCTTTGTGAAGCCGATCACAGATTTGAATTTTGCTCTATGTACTTGGATTGACAGGGCTTGGGCTGAACATTATGATTACTGTAATTCATTTTGTTTTTGAATTTGATTGTTTTGCTTCATTTTTGAAGCTAACGAATTTCTCAGGCTAGAATAGGAGAAGTCAGATGGAAATGATACTTCGATTATTGTTACGCCGATTGATGGCCTTACCGGTTATGATTCTTGGTGTAACAGCACTCGTTTTTGTGGTGCTTCAATTCACACCAGGTGATCCTGCTACGGTGGCATTGGGCGAAAGTGCGAGCGAAGCGGCAAAACAACTTTACCGCGAATCACACGGCTTAAATGATCCACTCTTTGTTCAATATTTTCGTTTCTTAGGTAATTTACTTGTATTAGATTTTGGTGTGACTATGCCACCAGAATTACCAATCAGTAGCATGCTAGCGAAATCTTTCCCAATCACTTTGCAACTTACCTTAATTGGTGTGGTGTTTGCGGCAGTCGTTTCTTTCTCATTAGGTGTACTAGCCGCGCTTTATCGTGATAGTTGGGTAGACCAAGTGATTCGTTTAATCTCTGTTGCTGCGGTTGCGACACCATCATTCTGGTTAGGTATCTTGCTTATTCAATGGTTCTCTTTAGAATTAGATTGGTTGCCTTCAGGTGGTTTTGTGCCATTCAGCGAAAGCCCGATGGGGTACATCAATTCCATGATTTTGCCATCTCTTGCGCTTGCCGTGCCGGTGTGTGCGTCATTAATTCGTGTGGTGCGCACAACCATGGTAGAAGAAATGGATAAAGACTATGTGAGAACCGCGATTGGTAACGGTGTGCCTTATGCAACCGTTATTCGTCACAACGTATTACGCAATGCATTAATCACGCCTGTAACAGTATTAGGCTTACGTGTAGGTTACTTACTTGGTGGTGCGGTAGTTATCGAACAAATCTTTGACTTACCGGGCATGGGTAAATTGATTTTTAACGGTATCGTCAATCACGACTTACACTTAGTACAAGGTGTGGTTCTGACAATCGCCTTTACCTTCGTTTTAGTGAATATTATCGTTGATATTCTCTATGTGTTGATTAACCCTAAAATTCGGAGTCTATAATGTTTCGTCAAGGTTTAGCAGATCGATTAGCTGCAAGCGGTGCGAGATTCCGAGCACTTTCCACCGCATCAAAAATTTCATTATTATTCTTAGTTTTCGTTGCTTTAGTGGCGGTATTTGCCCCTTGGGTAGCAACACATGATCCATTAGAAGTGATCGCGCGTATGCGTGCTCCAAGTGCAGAATATTGGTTTGGGACTGATCGACTTGGTCGTGATATTTTCTCTCGTATTGTGTACGGTGCCCAAACGTCCTTATTTATCGGTTTAGGTGCGGTAGCTTGTGCTATTATTTTCGGTAGTGTTTTAGGTGCAACAGCAGCCACATCCGAGAAATGGGGCAATGAAATTATCATGCGCTTAATGGATATTTTAATGGCCTTCCCAGGTATCGCATTAGCGGCAGTGTTATTAGCAACCTTTGGTAACTCTGTACCGGTTATTATTATCACCATTGCTGTGGTTTATACTCCGCAACTTGCTCGTGTGGTTCGTGCGAATGTGGTATCACAATGGGATGAAGACTATGTGCGTGCTGAACGCGTTATTGGTGGTAGCCGTACTTATATTCTTCTCAAACACGTTGTACGCAATACCGCCGCACCGGTTTTAGTCTTCGCAACCGTAATGGTGGCAGATGCTATTGTGTTTGAAGCCTCGCTTTCTTTCTTAGGCGCAGGTGTACAACCACCACATCCTTCATGGGGTAACATTCTTTCTGAAGGTCGTAACATCGTATTAAACGGTGCATGGTGGGCGACAACCTTTGCGGGTGTGATGATTCTTTTAACTGTATTAGCCTTAAATATTTTGGCAGAAGGGCTTACCGATGCCTTGGTTAACCCGCGCTTGAAAGGCGGTAAAAAACCAGAAGGCAAATCAGATGAACGTCTCTCTACCGACGTACAAGAAGCACTTGCTGAAGGTCTTGCATTAAAACGTTACTTGCTCAAATTACATGAAAAAGAAATCACCCGTACGAATCGTATGCAATTAAATCCAAATGCAAAACCGATTTTACAAGTGAAAAACTTATCAATCCGTTTCCCGAATCGTTATGGTGAAATTCCATTGGTTGATAACATCAGCTTTACTGTAAATGAAGGCGAAACCATGGGGTTAGTAGGTGAGTCTGGTTGTGGTAAATCCATTACAGCATTCTCTATCATGGGCTTGTTACCAAAAACAGCAAAAATCACTGGGGAAGTGCTTTTCACCGACCGCAGTGGCAAACAACATAGCTTACTCAATTCTAACAATTTAAGTGAATTGCGTGGTTCTGAAATTGCGATGATTTACCAAGACTCTTTAAGTGCATTAAACCCATCAATGCGTATTAAAGATCAAATGGCACAGCTCATTAAACGTGGCAGCCACCATACCGCAGAAAAATTGTTGGAATGGGTACACCTTGATCCTGAAAAAGTATTGAACCGTTATCCGCATGAACTTTCTGGTGGTCAACGTCAACGTGTGGTGATTGCAATGGCATTAACTCGTGAGCCGAAATTATTAATCGCCGATGAACCAACAACCGCATTAGACGTAACCGTTCAAGCTGAAGTAGTGAAATTATTGAATGAACTACGTGAAAAACTGGGTTTTGCGATGGTATTTGTCAGCCACGATTTAGCCTTAGTTGCTCAATTAGCTCACCACATTACGGTAATGTATGCAGGACAAGTGGTTGAAATGGCGCCAACATCCTTATTGCTTGCTAATCCAACACACGAATATACACGTGGCTTATTGGGTTCTGTACTTTCAACCGAAGTCCGTGCGAAACGTTTATATCAAATTCCGGGCAGCGTACCATCACCTTACGATTTTGCTGTGGGAGACCGTTTTGCAAGTCGTTCATTGCGACCAGATGCAAATCCGGATCAAAAATTGATATTAACCGCCGTGGAAGGCGAGCCGTCTCACTTGTGGGCTTCTCATTTAGCTGAGCCTGTAACGGAAGCGAAAGGAGCATAATATGAGCAGTAGTATTAAAGTCATTAAAGAACAAAACATCATCGATTTAGAAAATATCGTGGTGCAATTTCCTTCTCGCGACGGTTCATTGTTTGGACGTAAAAAATTCACTGCGGTGAACAATGTGAGTCTTGGCATTAAAGCGGGGGAAACCATTGGTTTAGTTGGGGAGTCTGGCTGCGGAAAATCTACCTTAGCCAACGTGATCATTGGGCTTCTTAAACCGACATCAGGTTTAGTGAAATTCAACGGTTTACAAATGCAATATGGCAGCTCAGAAGCGAGAAAACAATTCGGTCGTCAAGTATCGGTCATCTTCCAAGACCCGGCAACAGCACTGAATCCTCGTATGAAAGTGTTGGATATTTTGCGTGACCCAATGGATATTCACAATGTGTTACAACCTCATGAACGGGAAAAACGTGTGTATGACTTGCTTTCTCGCGTCGGTTTACCTCGTTCTGCGGCACAAGTTGAGCCAACTCGTTTATCGGGCGGGCAAAAACAACGTGTGGCGATTGCACGTGCTTTAGCGTTGAATCCAAAACTGATTGTGGCGGATGAACCGACTTCTGCGTTAGATGTATCCGTTCGTGCTCAGGTGTTAAACTTATTGGCGGACTTGAAAAAAGAACTCAATCTTGCCATGGTGTTTATCTCTCACGATATCCAAACCGTACGCCAAGTATCTGATCGCATTGTCGTAATGTACGGCGGTCAAATTTTGGAAACCGGTAGCACTGAAGATATTTTCAACCACCCAACAGTGGATTACACCCGAAAATTACTTGGTGTTGCACCATCGTTGTTATAAAACGAGTGAATAAAACATCCTAGTTTATGACCGCACTTTAAAGTGCGGTTATTTTTTTGCTATTTTTTGTTTTAAGGTTTTGATAAATTTTAGAAACATATTCCGAAAGCCTTTTAGAGTTTAGGTTTTTTCTCAAATATCGTAGAATAGGCATATAAAAATAAGGAGATTTAACATGCAACAAAAAATTCAACAAGCATTAGCCGATTCACCACTTTCAAATGCAATTCTTTCGGCATTAGAAGAACAAGAATGGAAAGGTTTTTTACCTGCTGAAAAAGTGCGGTCAATTTGTGATGAATTTAAGCTTACGCCTGTTCAATTAGGTTTGGCGCTTTTGCCCGTAGCGGCTTGTTATAGTCACACACCCATTTCAGAATTTCATGTTGGCGCGATTGCGATTGGTGAAAGTGGTGATTTTTACTTTGGTGCGAATCAAGAGTTTCAGGGGGGCAGCATGGCTCAAACCATCCATGCTGAACAAAGTGCGATTAGCCATGCATGGTTACGCAATGAACCTCGCATCACGGATATCGTGGTGAATTACACGCCTTGTGGTCACTGCCGTCAATTTATGAATGAGCTTTATCAAGCGCAAGATTTGAAAATCCATTTGCCACATAGCCAAAATAATCCACTTCCTCAATATTTACCCGATAGCTTTGGCCCGAAAGATTTAGGTGTTGATTTGCTTCTATTAAACAAAGAAGAACAAGGTTTCACTTTGACGACGGAAGATGAAGTGGCAAATAAAGCAATTTTAGGGGCAAACCGAGCACATTCACCTTATTCTAAAAGCCCTCATGGTGTAGGCATTTTATTTAAAAATGGGGAAATGATTTGTGGTCGATATGCAGAAAATGCGGCATTTAACCCAAGCTTACCGGCTATGCAAACGGCGATTAATTTTGCTTACTTAAATCAATTGGATGTATCGAAAATTGAGCGAGTAGTATTTGCAGAGAAACCATTGCGTTTAAGTCACCGCAAAATGGCAGAGCAGTTATTGAAGAGTCTCTGCAAGGTGAAAATGGAATATATTAGCCTGTAAGTGCGGTCAAAAATGAATTAGTTTTTGAACTAAAAGAAAAGGCGAACAGAGATAAGCTCTCATGTTCGCCTTTCTTTTTACTGATTTTATGCTAATTCAGCACGTAATTTTTTCGTGACATCAACCATCACTTTTAGTGCAGCAATCGTTTCTGGCCAACCGCGCGTTTTCAAACCACAGTCTGGGTTTACCCATAAACGTTCTTTCGGCACCACTTGTAATGCTTTACGAAGAAGATGTTCAATTTCTTCTGCTGCAGGTACGCGTGGACTATGAATATCATATACACCAGGACCAATATCATTCGGGTATTTGAAATCACCAAATGCGGTGAGTAATTCCATGTCAGAACGCGAAGTTTCGATAGTAATGACATCGGCATCTAAGGCTGCAATAGCCGGTAGAATGTCGTTAAATTCGGAATAACACATGTGTGTATGGATTTGGGTATCATCTTGGCAACCCATTGAGCTTAAACGGAAGGCTTCGCCCGCCCATTTCAAATAAGCATCCCAATCTGCACGTTTTAACGGTAAACCTTCACGAATAGCCGGCTCATCAATTTGAATCACTTTGATGCCTGCCTTTTCTAAATCTAATACTTCATCAGAAAGTGCTACCGCAATTTGTTTACAAACTGTTTCACGAGAAATATCGTTACGCACGAAAGACCATTGTAAGATCGTGACCGGACCAGTCAGCATACCTTTCATCACTTTATTGGTAAGGCTTTGTGCATATTGTGACCAACGTACCGTCATGGGTTCTGGACGAGTGACATCACCGTAAATCACAGGCGGTTTTACACAACGTGAACCGTAACTTTGTACCCAACCGAATTTGGTGAAAGCAAAACCATCGAGTAATTCACCGAAGTATTCCACCATGTCGTTACGTTCTGCTTCGCCATGTACCAATACATCTAAATCTAATTTTTCTTGTTCACGTACAACGAATTCAATTTCTTTTTTCATTGCAGTTTCGTAATCAGCTAAGCTGAGTTCGCCTTTTTTGAAGGCAGCACGCGCATGACGAATGGCTGTCGTTTGTGGGAAAGAACCAATATTCGTGGTTGGCAGAAGTGGTAAATTTAACCACGCATTTTGTAATTTAATGCGTTCCGCAAATGGCGATTTACGTTGGTCAGCATTTTTCGGTAAGTTTGCTAAACGTTCTGCCACACAAGTGCGGTGAATTTCACGCGAGTTTTTACGAGCATCCGCAGCGGCTTGAGAAGCAGCTAATTCAGCTTGAACAGCTTCACGCCCTTGTTCTAGTGCGGTCTTAATAACACGTAGTTCTTGAATTTTTTGTAATGTGAAAGACAACCATTGATAAAGCTCAGGCTTATTTGCTTGGAGTTGCGTTTCAACTTCTAAATCATAAGGTGTATGGAGAAGAGAGCAGCTTGGCGCAATCCATAAACGATCACCTAATTTCGCTTTTAATGGTTCAACCACATCTAACACTTGGTTCAAGTTTGCACGCCAAATATTACGGCCATCAATGATGCCCACAGATAAGATTTTGTCATAATCCGCAAAGGCAGCAAGTTGTTCTGGTGCGCGCACTAAATCGATGTGCAAACCTGCTACAGGTAAGGCTTTTAACAAATCAGCGTGTTCTGCCACAGAACCGAAATAAGTCGCAAGCAATAATTTCGCTTTCACTTGTTCAGCAAAAGTGGCGTAAACTGCTTTATAAGCAGCAATCCATTCTGCCGGTAAATCTAAGGTGAGAGCAGGTTCATCAATTTGAATGTATTCCACACCTTCTGTAGCTAATGCATTTAAGATTTCAACATAAACCGGCACGAGTTTTGCTAATAAATCAAAGCGATTAAATGCAGTGCCTTTTTCTTTACCTAACCAAAGGAAAGTGAGTGGCCCAACGATTGTTGGTTTAACTTGATACCCAAGCGCTTTAGCTTCACGAATTTGTGTCACATAATGTGTTGGATTTGCTTTAAATTGTGTCTCTTTATGGAATTCGGGTACAAGATAGTGGTAGTTGGTATCGAACCATTTTGTCATTTCAATCGCAAATTGGGTTTTATTACCACGCGCTAATTGGAAATATTGATCGAGTGTTAAATTTTGGCTATCGAAACCAAAGAGAGCAGGAATCGCACCTGTTGCCACTTGTAAATCTAAAATGTGATCGTAAAGTGTGAAATCAGCCACCGCGACAAAATCAGCATTTGCCTTGGCTTGGTGTTGCCAGTTAAGTTCACGTAATCTTTTTGCAATATCTAATAAATCCGCTTCCGCAATTTCGCCACGCCAGTAACGCTCTTGAGCAAATTTAAGTTCACGCTTTGCGCCTACACGCGGAAATCCAGCCAAATGAAATGTTGTCATAATTAATCCTTCTATTGTTTTATTCAGTTTAGACGTCTAAACGTCTGTTCATTTATAGAATGCAACAGAAAAGAAGATTATACAACTTCATAATTTTCAGGTTTTAGATGAATTTTATTAATAAACCTGTATTATTTTAACGAATGAAAGTGGAGAGAGGGAAAACAGACAAAAAAATAACCGCACTTTAAAGCGCGGTTATAGAGAATTCTGAACGGTTTAGTTGAGATTATTCAACACCAACCATTACAGAAGTTGCTTTGATAATCGCATATGCTTCTTTACCAACTGCTAAACCTAATTCTTTTACTGCATCGATAGAGATAGTAGAAGAAATTACGTTACCGTTACCGATATCAATGTGTACGATTGCGTTCACAGAACCAGTTTCGATTGATTTTACAGTACCTTTAAGTTGGTTTCTTGCACTAATTTTCATCAAGTATTTCCTTATGTTTGAGTTAAAAAGAGTAGACATTATATAGGTAAATATATAAGTTGAAAATACTACTTAAGGGGGGATAAACCTTTTAAGATTTGTTCGGCATTTTCTTTGCTTAACGTATAACTATAATATTTTTTATAGAAGGCTTGCGTTTTTTCGACCATGTTTAAGTCTTTGAATTGCTCTGGATGGAAGAGTTGAGCAGCCCAAAGAATTTGTAAGGCTTCTTCTGCACTGTAGCGATCCCATGGGAATGTGCCGGTTGGATTGGCATAAATACGATTATTTTTGACCGCACTTATTGCAGCAGAATGATAAGAAAATAGAGTGCTACGTAAAACTATTTTATAGTATTTACGTTAATTAAGAGTATTTCTATGAAGCAACACTTAATAGTATTAAGAAATTTATTTATCCCATATAAAATTTAATGATTTAAAAGTTATATTTCTTTACAAAACATATA
>ERZ773233.1825-NODE-1825-length-12158-cov-27.863422_pt1 | contig 12158 bp, 4 predicted proteins | sample MGYA00580991_ERZ773233 | MGnify/ENA primary metagenome ERZ773233 (study PRJEB29015, sample SAMEA2738178) | human oral metagenome | biome: human oral; feature: human-associated habitat; material: saliva | place: China | collected 2161 ...
TTGTATTTTTGTTGATATTTGTTGTGTTATTTGTAATTTGATCAGCAATATCATCAGCAAGAGATACCTTGTAATCATGAGTATTACCATTTACAGTTGGTGTTACCTTAATGTGGTCACCAGCTGTTACAGTTGTAACACTAGTAGATGCTGCGATTTGATCTTGTACGCGTTTAAGTTGAGATACATTGACTGCATCAGTATCTGCTACACCAGCTTTCACATTCTTAATGATTTGATCACCAGCACTGATACCATTTGTAGTGTAGTAAACAGTTGTATTACCTTCACTAGCATACATACCGTATTTATCAAATTTTGCTTGTTCTAAGGTATCTGTGTTTTCGATTTGAACACCAGTAGGTGAAATACCAATATTTTCGCTACCATTGAAGAAGCTAGCACGGTCTTTATCGATACGAGAACGCACATTATCAGTAGCTTTGCCGAAGTTAGCAGAGTTCATATCTACTAAATCTTTATTTACAGCTACTTTATATTCAGCACCGCCATTAGCATTTGTACCAGGTGTAACAGTTGTATTATCCCCTGCTACAACAGTAGTATGCTTTTTAGCATCTGCCTCAACAGTAGAAATTTTAGTTTCTACCTTTTTAAGTTGTGCTACGTTTACTGCATCAGTATCGTTTGTACCAGCTGCAACAGATGTGATTTGACGTGTTACATCATTAGCTACATCGCCAACGGATACAGCGGATGCTGTCGCTTTCCATGTGGAACTAGTATCAGTAGATACTGCTTTGGTGCTGATATCATAACCAGCTGCACCGGCTGCTACAGTTGCCTTAGATTTACTGCCAAGAGCTACACCGCCTTCAGCAGATACCTCTGTATTATGACCAATAGCTACTGCATCGTTTACAGTTGTAGTAGTTTCTGCGTCGCTAGAACCAATGATGACAGAGTTATTAGCACCTGTTACCTTACGGTTATCACCAACAATAACTGTATTATTAGCATCAGATACAGTGTTCTTAGAACCGATAGCCGTCATATGTTGTACATTCGTACCAGTATTACCAACACCTACTACAAAGTTATCTGCGCTTTTAGCGCCGTTAGAACCTGTTACAGTATTATTTATACCAATCATAGATGTGCGCAATGTATAATCTGCCTTGTTGCCACCACCAAAGGCCATTGTAGCACCGCCGCCATTAGCAGCTTTGACGGCATCCTTTACGCTATTGCGCAATTCATTAGGATCATCGCCACCACTAGTTGGTGCACCAGAAATGCTAGTGATAGAGTTTGTAATTTCATTACCTGCACCGAATACTAAAGAGCCATTAGAGTTATTAGTTCTATTTGCTACACCTACAATACTATTAGCAATACCAGCATATTTAGAACTAGAGCTTGCAGATTCAATGCTATTTAATGCGCCAGTAATTGTAGCACCGAAGTTCTTAGTCTCATTTCCAGATGATGCAGAATATTTAGAGGAGGCGATAGAATATGAACCTACTACTGAAGAGAATAAGCCATTAGAATAACTATTAGCACCTACTGTTGTAGAAAATAAATGGCCATTATTATCTTTTGTATGAGCACTATCTACATCTACATCGCCTAATTTTCCCTTATAGTTGTGTGTCCCTAGCATAACACTGCCAGAACGAGCATATGTATTTTGACCAATCGCAACACCAGTTACCATTTTAGTAGGGTCTTGTGGTAAACCATATGGGATTCCAAAAAAACTATTATATCTAGCTTGTTTGAAGTCGAAAGCTCTTTCAAAGCCACCAACCATATTCTCAACAAAAGAATTAGCACCAATAGCAATACCGCCACCTTGATCGATATAGTTATTAGTATGGGCACCACCACCAATTACAATATCTCCAGTAGAAGGTTGTCCCACACCACCACTATATGCAATTTTTGCATCTTTACCAATAGCTATATTTTCAGCTTTTGGTGCACTACTGCCTGTACCATAAGCAACGCCATTTCCTGAACCTGTTGCAGTGTCTGCAGCACTAACTACCATGTATAAACTAGACAACAATACACCGTTGATTAATAATGTTAATAAACGTCTCCGTTTGTTCATAATGAGTATCCTCCATGTACTTTAATTACTATCTCTCTTACAAATAATATACAAATAATTCACATTATTTTCATGAGTCTTATATGAACATTGTAGCATGAATATCCATTTTGTAAACAGTTTTTTATATATCCATTAAATGTACTTAAAAACAGAAATTATTTTCGTATTACTTAGGCATGTACATGATCTATAAAACCAGTAATAGTCTATGTAGTTATATGTTCTATAGGTCATATGTGTATATGTATAATAATGTTATATATAGACATCTATAATAATGTTATTTTTAGGAATATAGGAATATATAAGGTTATATAAAAAGCAGATACACCAAAAAGTGGGTAGTTAATCCATACAGATTAACTACCCACTTTTGGTAAGAGGTAAAACGAACCTCTTACGGTTGCCGCATGATTCAGTTTGTTGTTGAGAGAGAGATTTTTAAGTAAATACACCGCAATAGGTATAGAAGTAATAGAGGGTAACTAATAATGAACGGGCGATCACACGGCACTAAATAAGTAATGTTTCCACATTAAGATAATGGCCTTACTTAAGAGCCATTATCTATAAAGAACAGTTAAACTTAATCCTAACTCTTCCTTATCACAAGTATATCATTTATTAAGATTAGATAATAGATAATTTTTCATTAAATTTTCATTAAATACATAATGAGCCGAATGAATCACAATCCTATTCACTTTATGAGTTGTATTATTAAAATTATTACTCAACCCAGATCGTATTATGACGTCTTACAAGGCTTAACATTTTGGAACGAACACTCATAGCGCCCTCTACTCTGTGCTTACCACCATACCAAGCTACAGGAGATCCAGCTAAGCGGAATGTAATCTTGCCATAGGCCCCACCCGAGTTATGCTCAGGCTTGTTATAGCCCATATCGACAGATACACGCGGTGTGAGCTGCAACTCGGAACCAACGCGCAAACCATTCTTATCGGCCTGACGTTCTTGATTCCAATGGTACCCTTCTACATAGACTCTCGCCCAACGAGCATTTTTGAAAGTATTGCCATATTCGAGGGTATAACCATTTGCTACACGCTCCAAGGTATGAAGGTTCGCATCCAGAACACGCTCATCAGATGCAGAACCGTACCAGTTGAAGCGGAACTCGCTTTCACCAGACATATATTCAAGGCCGCCGCTGAGGCGATCGTGATGACGCAAGAAGCGATGGTCATAGAAGAGATGAGCACCATAAAGGCGACGATCATCCTTCGAGATACGTCGGTATCCCACACCTACGTTAAGGGTTGTCCCAATATCAGAGGCCCGAGAAATACGCTGCTGCGTAAACCATACGTGGCGCGACTGATCATCGTAATGGCCTAGGGGCTGAACGGTCTCAACAGAGTACAATGGTTTCCAACCCTCTTGGAACTGGAAGCTCAGCGTAGTGCGTCGCATCCACGGTTTACCTTTAGCTCCATACATCGCATTGGATACATTGGACATAGCCACCGCATTGATAGCCCGGTTTACCGCATCGACGTCGCTGTACTGTACTGTCTTGGCCTCTTGGCGATCCATCACGAGAGGGCCACCTTCACCGATCACATGGTCTGGCGTAGCCGCAGGCGTAATGTGGAAATCCTCAGAAGCGGCTTTAACCTGCTCCACACGAGGACTCGTCGCCACTGCAAGGGTATACTCCCTTTGGACAGACTGGTCTGCCCCCTTATGCAATTGTTGTTTTTCTGCCTCGGCGGAGCCCACACAACACAAAAGGGCACTCAAGGCAACACATACAATATGTTTCATTACTCTCTACGACGTTTTATTACTCTCTACACACAAAATTCATGAACAACAAATGAAATATATATAAGTGTAACGAATAATGTGTATTTATGTCAAGATTAGCAGCCACTAAAACTCATTATTTTAATGTTATATATAAATATATGAAAATAAGGTAATAACACTGTTATTACCTCATTTTTATAACCTCTATCAATATTAAATTCTATTTCTCATTAAGTTTTTGCACAAGCATATCTACTGTTTCTTGTAATTTTTTATTTTGTGCTTCTAATGTATCAACACGTTGTTCTAATGCGTTATAGGATGCAGGAGAAATCTTAGCAAGTGTCTTATTTTCACCGAATTTATAAGACACACCCACATTGGCCATCAAATCGCCGCTTACAGTTGTACCTGCTGTGAGAAGTAGGTTTTCTTTTGGATAGTAGCCAACACCTAACGCAAGAGAGTTTGCATTTTTATAGTGACCATAGCCACCCATTACTTGGAATTTATGGTCTGGATCAAATTGTAGTGGATGTAACGCAGCCAATGCTGCAGCGTGAGCATCGCCGCGGTTGGATTCTTTTTCCACGTGGCGTACATCGCGATGCAATACATCAATTTGTTGGTTTGTACCATATAACTGGGAGCCGTTAACTACATCTGTAGAATCCGCTGTAATACGACCTGCTGCAACATGAGTGATAGTGCGTTCTTGACCTGCCGCACCAACAGATACAGTAGACACAGGAGCAGTACCGGCGAAGCTTTCAGTAACACCATTATTGTAGGTATAACTTGGAGTGCTCACTACATCACTACTTTCAGCAGTAGAATTATTACCTAATACAACTGCATTGTCTAGAGATGTTTTCACATTATTCCCCATTACGAAGGTATTATTAGCGTTAACTTGATTATTATTACCAACGCTATAAGAGTTATCCCCTTTCACAGTGGCCACATCATACGCACCTACCCCAAAGGCACCAGATTGGTTACCTTCAATTTTGTTGTATGCACCTACGGCAGAATTCTTGTTACCGTTAAGGATAACCCCGTGGCCCATACCATAGTTAAAATCACCATTTACGCTAGAGTTAGAACCGATTAATACAGTGTTATTCCCCTTGCTACCTCCAGCTTGAGAAGCACCGAGCCATACGTTTTTATTACCTTGAGAGTTAGCTCCTGCAAAATACCCTATAGCGATTGTATCGGAAATGGTTGATTTATAGCCTGCTGCAAAGTTAGCTAAGAAGTTATAATCCCCTTTACCTTCTAAGAAGGTTTTAGCACCTAATGCGACATTGCCACCACCTTGGGAGCCATTTAAAGCAATACGACCAATAGCAATGTTATTGCCCGTTGCATTTGGATCCCCAACATGTGAGTACGGATTACTATTAGCCGCTCCAGTTTGCCCACCAAGATGTACATTATCTGAATTAGTGAAAGATGACCAACCTTGTAATCCAATGTTATAGGTAGCACCTCCAGTGGAAACAATAGGAATGTCCGCAGCTTGAACCAAGCTTGCCGAAGATATAGTAAGAATACCGAGTACTGATAATAATTGTAGTTTCTTTGCGTGATTCATCATACGCCTCCTGTGATATACATTGTACTATTAACTCTCTTTTATTTTCTTTAACAACTCTAATCCAATCTCATTTTTTATTCATCTTTCTTATGATTTGATTATACTGCTCGAGAAATAATATGTAAATAACACAAATAATAATTCATAGAAAATTTTAGAATTAATATCTATATACGAAACTTATCATACTGTAAGACTACAAGATGCAATATATTTATGACATATGGCGCAAGAAGAATTAAAAAGGTAATAATGTATGATACAGGATTTATATACACAAAAAGAGACAACGACTATGGTCGTTGCCTCTTTAGTTATACATTTAAAATGTATTATGAATATGCAGAAACTATAATGCATACTCTATACTGATACTATTGTAAAAATACTGTTACACTAATACTTTTACGCACTACTAGTTAAATACGTATATATATATACTACTAGTTAAGTACTTTTACGCGGTTATTGCCGTCTTTCATAGCTTGTTGCAAGCTATAGATAACCAATTCGTTCATGTAGAAACGCAATTCATCGTTATATACAGTTTCTGCATGTTTCTCAAGAATGTCTATGATTTGTTGTTCATAGCCAAATTGATTCATTTCAGATACTGTTACATGAGAATTAAAGAATTCTACATAATCATTGTACAAGCGATCTAGTACAAGACGAGCATAGCTATCATCTTTATAGCGATGGCTAACGATGTACCAGCTACGACGAACGTTCATGTAATATAACACATTATTAGTGTAGCGTTGTTGACCAGACATAACGCGGTTATCGTCTTGAATTAACTTGCCACGTTGACCCATTTGGAACGCTGCAAATTCAATAACTGTATCGCGTACTTCTTGACTAGGAACAGCAATAGTTACATTTTGTTGACTAAGAGTTAATGGAGATGCTGGTTGCTCAGGCAGCATTAGCTCATCTTGAGCCGCATTAACTTGACATACCAAGCACACACTAGCAATTACCATCAATGGTAAAAGTTTAATTAATTTCATAAATTCCCCTTATAGGAAGCCGCCCCTTACAGGGCGGCTTTCATTTGTTTTAAACACTCAATACTCGATCTGGTGAATAATTATTGGCTTAAGCCAGCTTGTTGCATAAGCAATGCGATTTGTGCTTTCATCACTTCATTATCACGTTGTACTTGTTCGTACTTAGCAGTTAATTCTTCATCGCGTTCTTTCATGCGCAAGTTTTCAGCTTTCAAAGCAGTCACTTCGTCTTGCATTACATAAGCAGAGCTGATTGGGCCCGCTTTATAACGCTCTGGGATTGCTTTTTTAGCATCAGATGTACCGAATTTATAGGATACACCAGCATTAACCATATTATTATGACCACCGAGAGACACACCCATATGAAGCATTGTGGATTCATTTGTATAGTGAGCTAAACCAATAGCAGCAGCAGTACTACCTTTGTAGTTACCAACAGCAGCCATTACTTGTGTAGGTTCTAATGGATCGTATTGTAATGGTTTCAAACCAGCCATTGCAGCACTTGCAGCGCCTACATCAGCGATTTTACCATCCACACTACTTACAGCATTACGCAATTGATTTACGTTAACTGCATCAGTACCATTTACACCAGGTGCCACATTAGTAATCGTGTTATTACCATTGTTTAAACCATTTTCTGTAAGAGTTACTGTACGACCTGGAACAGGTGTACCATTGATGGATGGAGTGATTGTAATGCCGCCACCATCTACTCTAGTATCTACTGTATATCCAGGTGTTGGGCCAGCACCAGGTACAACTTTAGTATAAGATGTAGAACCATCTTTTAGGTTAAGTTCTTTAGCCAACTTGATATCGTAGCCATCACCAGCTGCATTTTTCAACACAGCGATGTTGTTGTCGCTTAGACGAGTTACATCAGCGCCACCCTTAATATTTACTGTATCACCTAAACCCTTAACTACTTTACCATCGTTACCAGCTTGGTCACCTTGGAATACGCGACCGTTTTTAGCTTTTTCATTAAAGTCGTCATTAAGAACTTTTAATTGATCTTCTGTAGCCGCACGACCGGAAACAGCTTTAGGGTCATTAGGATTCCATGTTTTGTTATCCAAACCAGTTACGTAGTTACCAGTTTCTTTAGTACCGTCAGCTTTAGTTACTTCTTGCTTACCTACAACAGCATCACCCGCTTTCACAGTATTCGCTGCAGAGATTGTACCAGTAGTACCATCAATTTTAACTTGTTTAGCAGGATCTGTACCAAGAGTGATTGTATTGTTCAAGGACATCTTAATAGCAGTGCCATCTACAGATGTTTTGATGTTGCCATCACCTTTGAGATCGATTACTTCACCAAGAGGCTTCTTCACAGATTGACCATCTTCAGCTTTAAGACCGAAGCCTTTAGCTTTAAGATCTTCCACAGCGGAGTGTAATTGACCACCGTTTACAGCGTCTTTACTGCCTGCGCCGATTGTGCCATCAGCTACGTTAGTGATTTTATTATCACCAGCGTCGATGCCATCTTTAGTTACCTTAGGACCGTTTTCGATAGTTAAACCATCTTTGTTGATTGTAACAGCTTTATCAGCACCATCGTTGATTTGTAAGCCGTCTTTAGTCAACTTAACCGCTTCATTAGCGCCATCTTTGATAGTTACACCATTTGTATCCATCTTAGTATCGCCTGTTGTTACTGTGTTTGCAGTTACAGTGTCTACATTAAGGTCTCTGCTCAATGCTACTTTCACAGCACCATTATCAACAGATGTAGTAATGTTTGTACCGTCACCTTTCACAGTTACAGTATCGCCAAGAGGCTTCTTAACAGAGTTGCCATCTTCAGCGGTTAAACCAAAACCTTTAGTTTTAAGACCTTCTACAGCGGAGTGTAATTGACCACCGTTTACAGCATCTTTACTACCTGCGCCAATTGTACCATCAGCTACGTTAGTGATTTTCTTGCTACCAGCGTCAATACCATCTTTAGTCATAGATGGACCATCTGTAATTGTAACGCCGTCTTTCGTGATGGATGTCAACGGGTTACCTGCTGCATTATTAATAGTCATGCCACCACCGTTGATAACAGTGTTGCCATTTGTACCATTATTGAAAGTAGCAGAATTTAAGCCTTTAAGGTCTTTTGCTAAACGAAGCATCAATGTATCAGTACCATCAGAAATAACACCGATGTTATCTTCTGCGGAAAGTTTAGTCGCATCTGTAACGCCACCCTTAACATTTACTTGGTTATTAAGTTTTTTCTTGATTACAGTACCGCTATCGCCACCGTACAACATGCCGTCGTCCATTGTAGCTACTTGGTGCTCACCAGTCTTATCAGTATACACGATACGCGTGATTCCGTCTATACCGTCTACACCTTTTTCACCTTTAACGCCTTTAGCAGCATCGTCATAACCATTTTTAACAGACATGTCGATACCATTGGAACCATCCTTGCCGTTTGTACCAGCAGGGCCTGTTAAACCGATATGGCCTACACCGTCTTTACCGGAGATAGAAACTGCGTCTTTACCATCAGCACCAGTGATACCTACTTTACCATTGTTACCGTCTGTACCAGCAGCACCAGTAGGACCTGTAATGGATACGCCATCTTTGCCATCTCTACCATCTTTATTAACTTTGATGGAATCAGCAACGATGTCTTTATTCATCTTCACGTTAATAGTTGTGTTACCAGATTTATCTTGATCGATGAATGTTTTGATGTTTTCGCCGCTGTACTTAGCATCAGCTGCAGTGCCTTCGCCTTTTACGATGACAGTGGAACCTAATTTGTTAGTCTTAGTTCCACCCACGTTAGCATCGAATTTAAGGCCTGCATTAGTTTGGCTAGCTAACGCATCTTTCAATTGGTCTTCTGTAGCTGCACGACCAGTTACGATATTGTCAGCATCCCAAGTTTTGTTATCAAGACCTGTTACATAGTTACCAGTTTCTTTAGTGCCATCTGCTTTAGTTGCTTCTTGGTTACCTACAGTCGCTGTACCTGCTTTCACAGTTTCAGCAGCAGTTACAGTATTAAGTCCTTTTAGATCTTTTGCCAAACGAACTTTCAATGTATCTGTACCGTCGGATACAACACCGATGTTATCGTCAGCAGTCAATTTAGTTTCGTCAGTAATACCACCCTTAACATTGACTTGGTTGTTAAGTTTTTTCTTAATTACAGTGCCAGTATCGCCACCGTAGAGCATGCCGTCGTCCATTGTAGCTACTTGGTGCTCACCAGTGTTATCAGTGTACACAATACGTGTAATACCATCTACACCGTCTACACCTTTTTCGCCCTTAACACCTTTAGCAGCATCATCATAACCATTTTTCACGGACATGTCGATACCATTTGTACCATTGATACCGTTAGTACCTGCAGGACCTGTTAAACCGATATGGCCTACGCCGTCTTTACCGGAGATGGAAACTGCATCTTTACCATCGGCACCTGTAATGCCTACTTTACCATTGTTGCCGTCTTGACCAACCACACCTGTAGGACCTGTAATGGATACGCCATCCTTACCATCTTTGCCGTTTTTATTGATTTTGATGGAATCTGCTACGAGATTTTTATTCAATTTAACATCGATTGTTGTATTGCCAGTTGTAGTATCTTGCTTGATGAAAGTCTTAATGTTTTCACCGCTATAGTTAGCATCAGCTTCTGTGCCTTCACCTTTTACAATTACAGTGGAGCCTAATTTATTAGTCTTAGTACCACCAACGTTAGCGTCGAATTTCAAACCTTTGTTAATCAACGCATCGGAGCTGTCTTTGATTTTGTCAGTTAAGTAATCTACGTTAACCGCTTCGCTACCGTCATTACCTGTTGCGTATGCCACATTAGTTACATGCGTACCACCAGATTTATTAGTGCTATTGTACGCAGGACCTTCATATGTCACCTTAGATTTATCTGCTTGGTTTGTAGCAGGATCCAAGTCGTATTTAACTGCACGGTCATCTAATTTATCTAAGTTAGATTTAGAAGCAACATCCTTGATTGTTACTGTTTCAGTTTTGTCTGTATGGTTTTTATCTTGTACAGTCAACGCTACATCGCCGTTGCTATCTACTGTGTAATCACCATTGGAGCCAGCTGTTTGGTTTTGAACTAAACGATAATCTGTGGAGTTGGAGCTTTGATTGTTGATAGCCTCTGTAACCTTTTTCAACTGATCTTCTGTAGCAGCACGGCCACTAACAGCAGTTGGATTTGTTACGTCCCAATCTTTATTATCTAGGCCTGTTACATAGTTGCCAGTATTAGCTGCAGGTGTACCATCAGATTGTTTACCCATCACAACATCGCCAGCCTTAACTGTTTCAGTAGCAGTTACTGTGTTAAGACCTTTAAGATCTTTTGCCAAACGTACTTTCAACGTATCTGTTCCATCAGATACAACACCGATGTTATCGTCAGCTGTAAATTTGGCTGGATCTGTAATGCCACCCTTAACATTTACTTGGTTGTTAAGTTTTTTCTTGATTACAGCACCAGTGTCACCACCATATAACATGCCGTCATCCATTGTGGCAACTTGGTGTTCACCAGTATTGTCTGTATACACAATGCGTGTAATACCATCTACACCGTCTACACCTTTTTCACCCTTAACGCCTTTGGCAGCATCGTCGTAACCATTCTTAACGGTCATATCGATACCATTAGAACCGTCCTTACCGTTTGTACCAGCAGGGCCAGTTAAACCGATGTGACCAACGCCGTCTTTACCGGAGATAGAAACTGCGTCTTTACCATCAGCACCTGTGATGCCTACTTTACCATTATTACCGTCTGTACCAGCAGCACCAGTAGGACCTGTAATAGATACACCATCTTTGCCATCTCTACCATCTTTGTTTACTTTGATGGAATCAGCAACGATGTCTTTATTCATCTTCACGTTAATAGTTGTGTTACCAGATTTATCTTGATCTATGAATGTTTTGATGTTTTCACCGCTGTACTTAGCATCAGCTGCAGTGCCTTCACCTTTTACAGTTACAGTGGAGCCTAATTTGTTAGTTTGAACACCACCAACGTTAGCATCAAATTTAAGACCTTTATTGATTAAAGCATCAGAGCTGTCTTTAATTTTGTCAGTTAAGTAGTCTACGTTAACCGCTTCACTACCGTCGTTGCCTGTTGCGTACGCCACGTTAGTTACATGAGTACCACCAGTTTTGTTAGTGTATGCAGGACCTTCGTAAGTCACTTTGGACTTGTCTACAGTGTTTGTAGTAGGGTCTAAGTCGTACTTAACAGCGCGGTCATCCAATTTATCAAGAGCAGATTTAGAAGCTACATCTTTGATTGTTACTGTTTCAGTTTTGTCTGTATGATTTTTATCTTGTACAGTCAACGCAACGTCGCCGTTGTTATCTACAGTGTAATCACCATTAGAACCAGCTGCTTGGTTTTTAATCAAGCGGTAATCTGTGGAGTTAGCACTTTGATTATTGATAGCCTCTGTAACCTTTTTCAACTGATCTTCAGTAGCCGCACGACCGCTAACTGCTGTTGGATTCGTTACATCCCAATTCTTATTATCTAAGCCTGTTACATAGTTACCAGTATTAGCTGCAGGTGTACCATCGGATTGTTTACCCATCACTACGTCGCCAGCCTTAACTGTTTCAGTAGCAGTTACTGTGTTAAGACCTTTAAGATCTT
>ERZ773233.1832-NODE-1832-length-12117-cov-121.172608_pt1 | contig 12117 bp, 10 predicted proteins | sample MGYA00580991_ERZ773233 | MGnify/ENA primary metagenome ERZ773233 (study PRJEB29015, sample SAMEA2738178) | human oral metagenome | biome: human oral; feature: human-associated habitat; material: saliva | place: China | collected 2161 ...
GCATGAGGGTGAGGTTCACGCCGCGCAGCGCGTCGACGTGGCCGAAGGACTGGTGAATGTTCGTCGCCTGGAGGGCGGGCGTTGCTTGTGCGTTCATGGCTCCCAGTCTGCTCTCGCATTAATGGGGTCGGAAGTGTCCTTTGATGCAGGTGCTCCCATGACAAATGTCAGGGGGCGCGGGGATGCGTTCTGTAGGGGTCCGTGGGGGGTGCGCCGCGCTCCGCAGGTTCTAGTGATGGTTGCAACGGTTCTAGGTGAAGGAGTTCGTTGTAGCCAATCTTGGTCGCTATTCGCGTGGTCGGTAGAGAAGACCGAGAGTGACGGCGGTAACCGTCCCAGCAAAAGTCGCACGTAATTTAACTCGGTCATTTTTTGAGATGGCCCACAAACGTTGCAATTCCAACGGTCTAATTTCAAAGTCTGAAATATGTGGAGGGGAATTACGTGTGAAATTGCTCTGGTTCGTCGTTGTCGTCGCTCGCGCGCTCGTTACCGCGCAGGTTAACCCGATAGGTGGCGGCCTGGGCCCTTTGATGCGCAGGTTAACCCGATAGGTGGCGGCCTGGGCCCTTTGATGCGCAGGTTAACCCGATAGGTGGCGGCCTGGGCGGGCTGCCCACCATGCCACCCATAGGGTTTAGCTGCGCATGAGCGGGTTAAGGGTGCCAGTAGAAGGGCCCGGCTGCCAGGACCGCAGCGAGCACGCGACTCGACGGCGCAGTATCAACCAACCAACGCACGTGCACCCACCGATTCCGCCAAAGTGCAGACCCATTCAGCCAAAACGGCGTATTTTTGGCTGTTTTCATCCAATGGGTCTGCAGTTTGGCGACTGCACCGCCTCACGTCGGGGCCTCGCCACCGCCAATCGGGGGGAATCGCATCATTAGAACCACGACACGCCGACGACACGCCGACAGTCAAAAACCCCACCGCCGGTGCGGCGAGCGCCGGAGGGGCGCGGGGATGCGTTCTGTAGGGGCCCGTGGGGGGTGCGCCGCGCTCTGCAGGTTCTCGTGATGGTTGCGACGGTTCTTGGTGAAGGAGTTCGTTGTAGCCAATCTTGGTCGCGGTTCGCGTGGTCGGTAGAGAGGACCGAAAGTGACGGCGGTAACCGTCCCAGCAAAAGTCGCACGTAATTTAACTCGGTCATTTTTTGAGATGGCCCACAAACGTTGCAATTCCAACGGTCTGATTTCAAAGTCTGAAATATGTGGAGGGGAATTACGTGCGACATTGGTGACTGGCGGGCATGACTGATCAGTACATAGCCACATGGCAGACCGGACACGCAAACCGCCGCGAGCGAGACAGCAAGGGATCCGTGGGGGCGGGGGTGCGTCGCGCTCCGCAGGTTCTCGTGATGGTTGCAACGGTTCTTGGTGAAGGCGTTCGTTGTAGCCAATCTTGGTCGCGGTTCGCGTGGTCGGTAGAGAGGACCGAAAGTGACGGCGGTAACCGTCCCAGCAAAAGTCGCACGTAATTTAACTCGGTCATTTTTTGAGATGGCCCACAAACGTTGCAATTCCAACGGTCCGATTTCAAAGTCTGAAATATGTGGAGGGGAATTACGTGCGACATTGGTGACTGGCGGGCATGACTGATCAGTACACAGCCACACGGCAGACCGGACACGCAAACCGCCGCGAGCGAGACAGCAAGGGGGCCCGAAACGCCGCGAGCGAGACAGCAAGGGGGCCCGAAGCGCCGCGAGCGAGACAGCAAGGGGCCCGTGGGGGCGGGGGTGCGTCGTGCTCCGCAGGTTCTCGTGATGGTTGCAACGGTTCTTGGTGAAGGCGTTCGTTGTAGCCAATCTTGGTCGCGGTTCGCGTGGTCGGTAGAGGGGACCGAGAGTGACGGCGGTAACCGTCCCAGCAAAAGTCGCACGTAATTTAACTCGGTCATTTTTTGAGATGGCCCACAAACGTTGCAATTCCAACGGTCCGATTTCAAAGTCTGAAATATGTGGAGGGGAATTACGTGCGACATTGGTGACTGGCGGGCATGACTGATCAGTACACAGCCACATGGCAGACCGGACACGTAAACCGCCGCGAGCGAGACAGCAAGGGGGCCCGAAACGCCGCGAGCGAGACAGCGAGGGGCCCGAAGCGCCGCAGCGCTTCGGGCCCCTCATGCCAACGCGTGAGTTTACAGGTTGAGCTGGATGTTGCGGCCGGGGACGGCCTCGATCAGCTCGCGCGTGTAATCCTCGACGGGGTTGTTGAACAGTTCGTCGGTGGTGTTGGCCTCGACGAGCTTGCCCTTCTCCATGACGATGACGTCGTCGGCGATCTGGCGGACGACAGCCAGGTCGTGCGTGATGAAGAGGTAGGACAGGCCCAGCTCCGCCTGCAGGTCGTTGAGCAGGTACAGGATCTGATTCTGCACCAGCACGTCCAGGGCGGACACTGCCTCGTCCAGGACGATGACCTCCGGGTTGAGCGCGAGGGCGCGGGCCACGGCCACGCGCTGACGCTGGCCGCCCGACAGCTCGTTCGGGTAGCGGCGCATGGCGCTGCGCGGCAGGGCCACCATGTCGAGCAGCTCGGCGGCTCGGGCGATGCGCAGCTTCTTCGGGTTCAGCTTGCGCTTCTCGGTCGCGGTCAGCTTGCGCTTGCCCTCCGAGGCCTCGACGAGCGTGGTCATCCACTCTTCGGGCTCACGACCGGTCTCTTCGGCGCGCTTGATCTCCTGGACGGCGTACTCGAGGGTGCCGTAGCCGTGAATCTTCAGCGGCTCCTCGATGAGGCGGTAGATCGAGTACATCGGATCCAGCGACCCGTAGGGGTTCTGGAACACGGCCTGGAGACGGCGGCGCAGGCGGAAGAGCTCCGCGCTGGTCATTGTCGAGGTGTCCTGGCCGTCGAAGAAGATCTTTCCGGCGGTGGGCTCGAGGAGCTGCAGGATCATGTTCGCGACGGTCGACTTGCCGGAGCCGGACTCGCCGACGACCGCGAGGGTCGTGCCGCGGCGCAGCTCGAAGGACACATCGTCGACGGCCAGGAAGGTGTTGTTGCCCTTCTTGGCTCCGCGAATGTCGAACTCCTTGGTGAGGTGTTCGACGCTGATGATGGCGTCCGTGGACACAGACCCCTTGCCGGCGCCGGTGAGCTCCTCGTCGGTGACCTGGATGCCGCGCTTGTGGGCGGATTCGATGCGGGCCGAGGCCAGGGAGGGCGCGGCGGACACGAGGCGCTTCGTGTAGGGGTGGCGCGGGTACTGGAGGATCTCCAGGGCGGGGCCGGATTCGACGATGCGGCCGCGGTGCATGACGACGAGCTGTTCGGCGCGTTCGGCCGCCAGGCCGAGGTCGTGCGTGATGAACAGGACGGCGGTGCCCATCTCAGCGGTCAGCTTTTCGAGGTGGTCGAGGATGCGGCGCTGGACGGTGACGTCCAGGGCGGAGGTGGGCTCGTCGGCGATCAGCAGTTTGGGGTGCGCGGCCATGCCGATGGCGATGAGGGCGCGCTGACGCATACCGCCGGAGAACTCGTGCGGGAACTGCTTGGCGCGGCGTTCAGCGTCGGGCAGGCCGGCTTCCTCCAGGAGAGCGGTGACGCGCTCGCCGACCTCGGACTTGGGGACGACGTTGTTGGCGAGCAGCGCTTCCTTGACCTGGTAGCCCACGCGCAGGACGGGGTTCAGGTTGCTCATGGGGTCCTGGGGGACGAGGCCGATGCCGGATCCGCGCAGGGCCACCCATTCGTTGGTGGACAGATTGGTGATGTCCTGCCCGTCGAACTCGATGGTTCCGCCCGCGACCTTGCCGGTGCCGGGCAGTAGGCCGATGACGGCGGCGGCCGTCGTGGACTTGCCGGAGCCGGACTCGCCGACGATTGCAACGGTCTGGCCGGGGTAGATGGTCAGGTTCGCGCCGCGAACGGCGGGGACGATGCCGGTCGAGGAGGTGAAGGTGACCTCCAGGTCGGTGATCTTGAGCAGGGGCTTCTCGTCGTCGGGGTGGACGGGGGCCGAGGCCGCGGCGGGGGCGACGGCTCGTTCGACGATCTCTTCCATCTCCGTTTCGGAGAGGGGGGTGTTGTTCGTTTCGCTCACTTGCGTGCCTTCGGGTCGAGGGCTTCGCGCACGGCGTCACCCATCATGATGAAGCTGAGGACGGTCAGGGCCAGGGCCGAGGCCGGGTAGAAGAGAACCATGGGGGCGTCGCTCAGCTGGTCCTTGGCCGTGGAGATGTCGGCGCCCCAGGAGACGACCGAGCTGGGCAGGCCGATGCCCATGAAGGACAGGGAGGCCTCGGAGACGATGAAGGTGCCCAGTGCGACGGTCGCGTACACGATGATGGGGGCCATCGAGTTGGGGATGATGTGGTTCATGAGGATGCGCGCGCGGGAGGCGCCGGTGGCGCGGGCCGCGGTGACGAATTCTTCGTTCTTCGCGCTCATGACGGATCCTCGCGTGATACGCGCGATGGAGGTCCAGGCGAAGGCGGACAGGACGACGACGACCATGGTGATGGAGCGCGAGTCCTTGAACATCTGCATGAAGACGATGGCTGCCAGGAGCAGGGGGATCGCGAAGAAGACGTCGGTGATGCGCGAGAGCAGGGAGTCGAGCCAGCCGCCGAAGTAGCCGGCGAGGGCGCCGATCGTTCCGCCGATGAGGGTGACGGCGATGGTCGTCAGGATGCCGACGGAGACGGAGGCGCGGGCGCCGTAGATGACGCGCGAGTAGATGTCGCAGCCCTGCTTGTCGAAGCCGAAGGGGTGGCTCCACAGCTCGGGGGCGCCCAGGGAGTTGGAGAGCACGCAGTAGCGCGGGTCCTGGCTGGTGAAGAGCCAGGGGAACACCGAGATCATGACCGCGAAGAAGATGATCGTGGCGGCGAACCAGAAGATCGGGCGGCGGCGCAGGCGCTTCCAGGCCTCGCCCCACATGGAGGAGGGGGCGCCCTCGTCGGGGACCGCGTCGACGGCGCCGAGGCCGGTTTCGTCGATGTCGGAGACGTAGTGGTCCTGTCCCGCGCGGGTGCGGGAAATGTTGGCGGAGGGGATGAAATCACTCATAGCGGATCCTCGGGTCGAGCACGGCGTAGAGGAGGTCAACGATGAGGTTGGCCAGGATGTACACCAGGACGAGCACGGTCGTGATGGAGACGACGGTGGGGGCTTCACCCAGACGGATGGCCTGCCAGAGCGTGCCGCCGACGCCGTTGATGTTGAAGATGCCCTCGGTGATGATGGCGCCGCCCATGAGGGCGCCGAGGTCGCCGCCGAGGAAGGTGGCGACAGGGATGAGGGAGTTACGCAGGATGTGGCGCGTCATGACGGCGCTGTTGGCCAGGCCCTTGGCGCGGGCGGTGCGCACGTAGTCGGCGGAGACGTTCTCGGAGACGGACTGGCGGGTAAGTCGGATGACGTATGCCAGGGAGACACCGCCGAGGACCATGGCTGGCATGGTCAGTGATGCCATGTTGACCGAGGCGCTGGCTGTGACCGGGAGGACCCCGAGTTTAAAGCCGAGGAGGAACTGGAGGACGAAGCCCAGGACGAAGGTGGGCACCGAGATCAGCAGGAGCGAGAACACGAGGATCGTCGAGTCGAACCAGCCGCCGCGGCGCACGCCGGCGATGACGCCCAGGGTGATGCCAAAGATGGATTCGATGGAGAGGGCGTAGATGGCCAGGGCGATCGTGGTGGGGAAGGCTCGCGCCATGACGTCGATGACGGGCTGCTGGTTGAAGGACTTGCCGAAGTCGAGGGTGAAGACACCCTTGAGGTAGAGCAGGTACTGCATCCAGAAGGGCTGGTCGAGGTGGTATTCGGCGCGGATCTGAGCGGCGGCCGCCTCGGTGAGGCCGCGGTCGCCACCGAGGGCGGCAACGGGGTCACCTGGCATCAGGTAGACCATCGCGAAGATCAGAAAGGTGGCTCCGAAGAAGACCGGGATGGTCTGGAGGAGTCGCCGTCCGATGTAGCGGAGCATGGGCAATCCTTTAGATTCGTGTCGAGGGATGGGCGCGGTGCCGTTCCCGTTCGTGCGCCCCGCTGGGGGCGGGGCTGCCTTTATGTACCATCATAGGGTAAAGAATGGGCAAATGAGGCGTGGGAGGCGTGATGTGGCCCGAGGATCAGGGCTTTTCCCTTGTTCGTGGGCGAAAGTGTGGCCCACATTGCGGGCGGCTGCTGCGGGCTGAGCACCTCACGGGTGCGCGGGCAGGCGACATATGCCGGTCTGATCGTGTTTGTCAGGTCGGGGTGCGCCGAGGGGGTGGGCGGCCGGTGCCGCCCACCCCCTCGGGTGAGGAGAGTTCCTAGGAACTCACTTGCTCGCGTTCTTGGTGATCTGGGAGAGCACGGGCTGGCCCCTCCAGTCGAAGGTCACGTTGGTCACGTTCTTGGACCAAGCGCCGTTGACGTTGTAGTACCACAGCGGGATGACGGGCAGATCCTGCAGGAGGATCTCCTGGGCCTGCTGCATGGCCGCCGTGGCTTCGTCGGCGTTGGCGGCGCCCGCCGCCTTGGTGATCAGGGCGTCGAACTCGGGGTTGGAGTACTCACCCTTGTTCGAGGCGGCCTTGGTCACGTACAGGGGCTGCAGGAAGTTGTAGATCGACGGGTAGTCGCCCTGCCAGCCGGAGCGGAAGGCCGCGCCGATGGTCTGGTCATCTTCCTGCTGGAGCAGGGTCTTGAAGTCAACGATCGCCTTGCCCTGGGCGTCGATGTTCAGCGTGTTCTTGATGGAGTTGGCGGCAGCGTCCACCCAATCCTTGTGGCCGCCGTCGGAGTTGTAGGCGATCTCGAAGGTACCGTCCCACGGGGCGATGGCGTCGGCCTGGGCCCACAGTTCCTTAGCCTTGGTCTCGTTGTAGGTCAGGACATCGGAGCCGGTCAGGGACTCGGAGTAGCCCGGAAGGGTGGGGGCGGTGAAGTCCTTGGCCGGGGTGCGCGCGCCGGCGTAGATCGTCGAGGTGATCTCGTCGCGGTTGATGGCCATCGAGATGGCCTGGCGGCGCAGCTTGCCTTCCTCGCCCTTGAAGTGGTCGAGGTACTGCGGGATGGTCAGCGTCATGATGCCGGCGTAGGGCTCGTTGACGGAGGTGTCCGCGAAGGTCTGCTGGTAGGAGGCCATGGCGGAGGGGGGAACGGCGTCGAGGACGTCGACGTTACCGGCCTTGAGGTCGTTGTAGGCGGCATCCATCGAGTTGTAGAAGACGAAGGTCACGCCGTCGTTCTGGGGCTTCTCGTCGCCGACGTAGTTCTCGTTGGGAACGAGGGTGATCTTGACGTTGTGCTCCCAAGCGTCGTCGGAGGCCAGCTTGTAGGGGCCGTTGCCGACCGGCACCTGGCCGCCCTTCTCCGGGTCGTCCAGCGTCGAGTCGGGAAGCGGCGCGTAGGCGGAGTAGCCCAGGCGGGTCATGAGGTCGTAGGCGGGGGCCTTCAGCTTGATCGTGAAGGTGTAGTCGTCAACGACCTGGACGCCGGTCAGCTCGCCGACGCCTTCCTCATTGGTGCCGTCGAAGGAGTCGAAGAAGGAGGCCTGCTTCTGGCTCTGGGAGGTGACGAGGTTCCAGGCTCGGGTGAAGTTCTCGGCCTTGACGGGGGTGCCGTCGGAGAACTTGCGGTCCTGGTGGAGCTTGACGGTCCACAGGGTGTTGTCTTCGTTGGGCTCGATGGACTCGGCGACGTCGAGGACGGCCGTGCCGTCGGCCTCGTAGCGGACGAGCTGGCTGAACATCGCGGTGAGGATGCGGCCGCCGCCGGTCTCAGAGGTCTGGCCGGGCAGCAGAGCGTTCTGCGGCTCGGAGCCGTTGAGGACGATACCGTTGTTGTTGTTGTTGTTGGTGGTGGTGGCGGATCCGCCGCCACCGGCGCAGGCGGTCAGCGCGAGCGCAGCCGCCGCGGGAATGGCGAGCCATGCCTTCTTCAGGTTCATGGTTACTACCTCCTGGTTGATGGACGGGACCGGTGGGCTATGCCCGTGGTCATGTCTTCGAGGGTAGCCCGTCGTGCGTGGAAGTATCCGGACGTGTCCATCATGTGCGCATTACATTTTGATTACGAATGTAAAAAGTAGGTCAAATAATGGTGTGGGTCACATAAAACGGCGCGGTTGTGCCCATGTTCACACGCGACGAGGCCGGGGCGCGGAACGCGAACACGCTCCCCAGCCCCGGCCTCGTCCCACGCGGGTGTTCTCAGGACAGCAAACCCTTGGAGGACAGCCACTCCCGGGCAATCTGCGACGCCGACCGCTGCTCCTGCGTGGACGCGCGGTTCATCTCCACCAGATCCGCGGGCTCAAGCGCGGCGCTCACGCGGTTGATGACGGCGGCCGCCTCATCGTCCACGCGAGCCGACGCCAGGGGGACGACGTGCGAGGCCAGGAACAGGCCCTGCGGATCCGCCAGGACCGTCAGAGTTCCGTCCGCCAGCGCCGGATCCGAGGAGTAGATGTTCGCCAGCTGAATGTCCCCGTCCCTCAGCGCCTTGACCGTCAGCGGACCGCCCGAATCCTCGATCGGCGTGAAGGACACCGTCACGCCGTAGGCCTGCGACAAGCCAGCCGGGCCATACGGGCGAGTCTCAAGCTCCGAGTTCCCGCCCAGGATCAGCGGCCCCGCGCCGGCCAGGTCGCCGATCGAGGCCAGCGAATGCTCCGCGGCGAAGTCGGCCGTCACCACGTAGGAATCCTGGTCGGTCGCCGGCGCCTGGTCGAGGGCGCGCAACCCCTGCGGAAGGGCGGCGGTCAGCGCCGCGTACACCTCATCCGAGGATCGCGCGGACGCCTCGGAATCCAGGTATTGCAACAGGTTGCCCGTGTACTCGGGGAACACGTCGATCGAGCCGGCCTCGAGCTCGGGCATGTAGACCTCGCGCTGACCGATACGCATCTGTCGATCCACCGTGTACCCGGCTCCCTCCAGGGCCTGCGCGTAGACCTCCGCGATGATCTCGTTCGAGTAGTAATCCTGCGAGCCCACGACGATCGTGGACGAGGCCGTGGCGCCTCCGTCGACGGTCTGCGCCGACCCGCAGGCGGCCAGGACAAGGGCGGACGCGGCGGCCGCAAGCGTGATCATCGAGCGTTTCATAGTGACTCCTTGAGTGAATTGTTCCCCGCGTCAACGCGCGAGTGAGTGCGGGCGCGCAGCGCGCGGCTCGCGGCCGCCAGCGCAGCATCCGCGAGAAGAGCGAGCGCGACGACGACGATCGCGCCGCCGATCATCTGCGCGTAGTCGCGGGTCTTCAACCCCGCGTAGAGGAAGCGGCCCAGGCCATAGTTAGCCGTGTAGGCTGCCAGGGTGGTCGTCGCGATCACCTGCAGGGTCGCCGAGCGCACACCGGCCGCGACGAGGCCCGCCGCGTGGGGCGCCTCGACACCCACAAGAATCTGGCCCTCAGTCAACCCCATCGCGCGGGCGGCATCCACCGTCGCACGCGGCGTCGAGGCGATCCCCGAATACGTCGCCGACAGTAGCGGCGGGACCGCGAGCACCAGAAGTGCCAGCGTCGGAGCCGCCAGGCCGATGCCCAGCCACAGGCCCGCGAGCGTCAGCACGCCCAGGGTGGGGACCGCCCGGGCTCCGCCCGTCGCACCCACCAGCCACCGGCCCCTGCCCGTGTGCCCGATCCACGTGCCCACGGGCAGTGCCACCAGCGTCGCAAGCGCGACGATGAGGAGGGTGAGGCCCAGGTGCTCGGCGCTCCGGGCAAGGATGCCCGACTCGCCCACCCAATTCGCCGGGGTCGCAAGCCACCTCAGGGCTTCCCAGAGAATGCTCACGCCGTCCCCCTCCTCGCCCACGGGGTCAGCGCCCAGCCGATCCCCTGCACGGCCGCGTCCACCGCGAGCGCCAGGAGCACCGTCGCGACCAGGCCGGCCACGACCTCGGCCGTGATGCCGCGCTGAAAACCGTCCGTGAACAGCGTGCCCAGCGAGCGCACCCCGATAAACGCGCCCACCGTCACGAGCGACACCGTGGACGTGGCCACCACGCGCGTCCCGGCGATGATGACCGGTGTGGCGAGGGGCAGCTCGACCTCCACGAAGCGACGCGGCAGCGAGTAGCCGCACGCGTTCGCCGCCCGCAGGGTCGCGCCCGGGATCGCGCGGAAACCCTCAGCCGCCTGGCGCACCAGGACGGCCACGCCGTACAAGGTGAGCACCGCGATCATGTTCGCGCTCGAGCGCAGCGCCACCCCGATGATCACCGGCACCACCACCAGGAGAGGCAGCGACGGCACCGCGTACAGGGCCGACAGGGCCGACAGGACCCAGCCGCCCCGGCGCGAAAACGCCGCCCAGCGGGCGATTGGCACCGAGAGCGCGACCGAGAGCGCGATCGCCGGCAGGGCGATCCACAGGTGCTCGGCGGTCAGCTCGCCGATCAGCGCCAGGTTCGAGGACAGCCAGCTCATAGGCGCACTCCGGCGGGATCGGCGCCTCCGCGCGGCGCGGGCGAGGGGGCCGTGGCCTCGTCCCCTCCATGCTCAAGCGTGCCCTGCGTGAGCGTACCCACCGGGGTTCCCGCCTCGTCCACGACCAGGCCGTGGGAGCCCGTCACGCGCACCGGGCGCGCCGCGCGCGAGGCCCCCACGAAGTCGGCGACGAACGCGCAGGCCGGGGAAGTGAGCAGATCGAGCGGGCGACCCGCCTGCTCGATGTGCCCGCCCGCGGAGAGGACGGCGACCTGGTCGCCCAGGGTGAAGGCCTCGTCCACGTCGTGCGTCACGAACAGGATCGTCGTACCCAGCGAGCGCTGAATCTCCTTCAGTTCCCGCTGCAGATCCGCGCGCACGAGCGGGTCGAGCGCGCCGAAAGGCTCATCCATCAGCAGGATGTCCGCGCGGTTCGCCAGCGCCCGCGCGACCCCCACGCGCTGACGCTGCCCGCCCGACAACTCGGAGGGGTAGCGATCGGCCATCTGCGTGTCCAGGCCCACCAGACCCAGGAGCTCGAGGGCGCGCTCGCGGGACTCCTTCTTGCCGGCGCCCTCCAGGCGCGGCACGGTCGCGACGTTGTCCGCGACCGTGCGGTGCGGGAACAGGCCGGCTTCCTGCAGGACGTAGCCGATCGAGCGGCGCAGGCGCACCGGGTCCTCGTCCGCGACGTTGGCGCCGCGCACGAAGACCGCGCCCGAGGTCGGGGTGACCATCGCGTTCACCATGCGCATGAGCGTCGTCTTTCCGCAGCCCGAGGTTCCCAGGAGGACCGTCGTCGAGCCGCGCTCGACGTGGAGGGAAAAGTCCTCGACGGCGCGCGTGCCGCCCGGGTAGGTCTTCGAGACGTGGTCGAAGCGGATCATGCGCGCCCCTTCCCGCATCCCTGCGCGTTTCTGGCAGTTGGGTCCGCGGCCTCGTCAATGAGGGCGAGCGCGTGGGCGAGGCGTTCGCGCTGGCCCGGGGAGAGGGGTGCGAGGAGTCGTTCCTGCTCGGCGGTGACGATGGTCTCGGCGCTGGCGAGGTGGGTCATGCCCGTGTCGGTGACCGTCAGGATCGTGGCGCGGCGGTCGTGCTCGCACGGCGTCCGATGGAGCAGCCCGTCGCGGTGCAGGCGGTCGACCAGGCGCGAGGCGGCGCCCACCGTGATGCCCTGGCTCGCGGCCACCTCCTGGATGCGGCAGGCGGGGGTGTCGCGCACGGTGCGCAGGACCAGGAAGCGGCCCAGTGACAGGGGGTTGTTCGCCTCGCAGAGCGCGGATTCAACCGCGTTCCAGGCGCGTAGTTCTGCACTCACGAGGGCAGTAAACAGCGATGATGCATCCGTTGCCATGGTCAACACATTACGTGGAAATAATTGATATGTATAGTGAGTGTGAGGGGAGACTCGTTGATGCTTTCATGAAATCGGTTGCTACTGTGTGCTCGTCGAACGGCTCTCGAACCGTGTGTGGGGTGTGGTTGGCGGGCCCCCGTGCGGTGCTACAGTGCGTGGTGTCGGCGACTGACAAGCGTCGTGCCCTGCGCTTCGTGCACGGGGGGTTCCCTGTGGCGGGTGAGTTTTCTTGGTGCGTCACGTGTCTATCAATGAGGAGTGTCAACGGTGCGAAAACGTCTCTACTCTCTGCTGAACGGCGAAGACCGCGCGGCACTGTGGTACGGCCGCATCATGACCGTGCTCATTATCGCCAGCCTCCTTCCCCTGTGTTTCAAG
>ERZ773233.1834-NODE-1834-length-12106-cov-88.287196_pt1 | contig 12106 bp, 9 predicted proteins | sample MGYA00580991_ERZ773233 | MGnify/ENA primary metagenome ERZ773233 (study PRJEB29015, sample SAMEA2738178) | human oral metagenome | biome: human oral; feature: human-associated habitat; material: saliva | place: China | collected 2161 ...
CGTACTTGACCAGGCCGGAGCAGTCCAGGCCGGCGAGGGTCTCGCCACCGTAGACATAGGGGATGCCGGTCAGGCCGAGGGCGACGGAGACGATGTCCGATCCAGCGGCGTTGACGGCGGCCTGACGGGCCGAGGTATCCGAAGACGCGGTGGACATCTCGCCGCGGGACTCGGAACGCGAGGCAGCGCCATCAGAGGCGTTCGCGTCGGTCTCATCGGCGGGAGCTGCCTCCGGCTCGGGGGCTGCGGGGGCCTCGGCGGTGACGGACTCGGCGATGCCATCCTCGGCGGTCCACGCGATATCCGGAACCTCAACCGTGGTGACGTCGTCGACGGCAATGGTCGTGGTGTTCAGGTCCGCGCTCTGCGGCTCGGACTGAGGGGTAGCCGGAGCGGCGTTAGCAACACCGGCAGCAATCGCGGTCAGCGCAACACCGGCTGCCGACGCGAAGGCGATCGGGCGAGCGGCGTTCGTGGGGCTGACGCCCTCGACCACAGCAGCGGTCATGGGGCGGCGAGCCAGGCGGTGACGCGGAGCAGGCTTAGAAGTCTTCACTCGTTTTCTCCCTGTTTCCCTGCGAGGTTAGCTGTCGGGTTCGGGCGGGAGGCCCGGCTCGGCGTGCGAGCTTCACCCCAAGGCTACGAGGAGCCAGAAATGGGTTCCCCGCGTGAGACGCTTTTTCCGCGCCATCCGTTGTCTCACTTCGGGTCCCGGATGGGCGGTTGGCCTGATGACCGGTACTCACTATAGCCTGCACAGCTGGTCAATGTCACGTTCCGGTAACACACCAAGACCCCACCGTTATCATTTCGTGACATTTAAGCCCCAGAATTTCAGGCAAAACTGGACCTATCAGCAACTCGTCACACTTATTCCATAATCCGAGATGGGCTTGTTTCCGGGCAAAACAAAGGCCGAGACCCAAAAGGGCCCCACCTCGTCACACTCGCGCCTACTCGCCGCGAACGAACAGGTGAGCAGCCAGTGACATCGCAATGGTCAGGTAACCGCGCACCTCCCCGGCCTCGTCGAGCGCAGAGACGCGCACGACATCGCCGTGCGCCGACAAGCCCACGCGCACGCCCGGACGCAGGCCCAGCTCATCGAAGGCGGCCAGCAGCTCAGGATTAGCCTGGATAGGTTCGCCGATGCGCGCCAGAGTCAGCGCGCCCGACTCTGGCGAACGCACCGCCAGCTCCGCGGAGTGCAGGCGCTCAGTACCGCTCACGCCCGGCAGGGGGTTGCCGTAGGGATCGAGCGTGGGGTCGTGAAGCAGCTCCACCAGGCGCGCCTCAACGGCGTCGCTCATGACGTGCTCCCATCGGCAGGCCTCGTCGTGGACCTGTGCCCACTCCAGCCCGATGACGTCGAGCAGCAGGCGCTCGGCCAGGCGATGCTTGCGCAGCACCTCGGTCGCACGCGCGCGCCCCTCCTCGGTCAGCTCCAGACGCCGATCCCCCATCACGTGCAGCAGCCCGTCGCGCTCCATGCGCGCGACCGTCTGCGACACCGTCGGCCCGGAATGTCCCAGGCGATCCACAATGCGGGCGCGCAGGGGCGTCACCCCGTCCTCTTCGAGCTCGAGAATGGTCTTGAGATACATCTCGGTGGTGTCAATCAGGTCTGCCACGTCGTCCTCCTTCAAGGGGCACCTACGAACACCAGGATAGGGTGACCTTCCTTTTCTTGGATGGAATCGACACACTCATGCGAAAAAGTGCGCGTCGTGACGTGCGCTTTTTCACCCTAATTCGATTAATGGGCATGATGGAAATAGATCCGCGCGCGGGGTTAGGCTGTGGACATGGTGGCTTTCCCCGACATTGACCCGGTCCTCCTGCCCGCCGACGGCCGCTTCGGCTGCGGTCCTTCCGTGGTGCGCATCGACCAGCTCGAAGCCCTCTTTACTCCCCTCCTCATGGGTACCTCCCACCGCGCGGCCCCCGTGCGCAGCGTCGTCGCTTCCCTCAAGGAGGGTCTGCGCACGCTCCTGAACGTTCCCGACGGCTACGAGGTCGTCCTGGGCAACGGGGGCGCCTCCGCGTTTTGGGACGCGGCCTGCGCGTGCCTCATCTCCTCGCGCGCGGCCTTCGGCTCGTGGGGCGCTTTCGGAGCGAAATTCGCCACCTCAGCCGAGCGCGCGCCGCACCTGGCCGCTCCCCTCATCGACGAGGCCGTGGCGGGTTCCCTGGTCACGCTGGCACCGCGCTCGGCCGCCGAGGGCGTCGACGCGTATGCCTACCCGCACAACGAAACATCGACGGGCGTCACCTCTCCCATCTACCGCGTGGATGCACCCGACGCGCTGACCCTCGTGGATGGCACCTCCATCGCGGGTGCCGCGCCCGTGGACCTCACCCAGGTCGACGCCTACTATTTCTCGCTGCAAAAGGCCATCGGTTCGGACGGCGGCCTGTGGGTGGCCGTCCTCTCCCCCGCTGCCATCGAGCGCGCCCGCGCTATCGAGGCCGCCCCGGGCGGACGCTGGATCCCCCAGTTCCTTTCTCTGTCCGCCGCCATCGACAACTCGCGCAAGGACCAGACGCTCAACACGCCCGCGGTCGCGACGCTCATCATGGCGCAGCGCCAGGTCGCGTGGCTCAACGAACGTGGTGGAATGGACGCCGTCGCCGCCCACTGCGCCCGGGCCTCGTCCCTCGTCTATGACTGGGCGAGCGCGCACCCTGCGCTCTACCCCTTCGTCGCCGAGGAGGCGTGGCGTTCACCCGTCACCGCGACGATCGAGATCAACGCCGACGTCAAGGCCTCCGACCTGGCCGCGCACCTGCGTGCCCACGGCATCGTGGACATCGGCGCCTACCGAGGCGTGGGTGCCAACCAGCTGCGTATCGGCACCTGGCCCAGCGTGCAGATCGGCGACGTCGAGGCGCTCTTGGAGTGCATCGACTACTGCCTGGAACGCGTCCTCTGATCGCCCACCCGCGCGGGGGCGTCAGGCCGACGTGACCGAGCGGCGCGGCGCGTCCACCGAGGAGTCGGCGTCCACGCCCACCCACGGGAACGAGGGCCGACGCACGACGCGCCCCTTCCAGTGGATCATCGCCCACGCCCCGCAGATGAGCGCGATGCCCAGGGACGCGATCCCGCCCACGAGGAGCGCCCAGCGCGCGCCGAAGGTCGTCCCCACCCACCCGATAAACGGCGAGCCGATCGGCGTCGCGCCCAGGAAGACCAGGGAGTACAGGGCCATGACGCGCCCGCGCTTGTCGGGTTCCGTGCGAGTCTGAACCAGGGCGTTCGCGCTCGTGTTCATCGTGAGCATCCCAAAGCCCGTGGGGATCGACAGGAGAGCGAACCACCAGTACGACGGCGCTAGGCCCAGCGCGATTTCCGCACTGCCGTAGAAGGCGGCGCCCATGAGGATCGTGCGCAGCCGCGGGGCCCGGCGCGCGGCCCCCGTTGCGCCCAGGATCGATCCCAGCGCCATGAACGAGGACAGGATGCCGAATGACCCGGCGGCCTTACCGAACACCGTCGTGGCCATCAGCGCGCTGGTCATCTGGAAGTTCATGCCCAGGGCGCTCACGACGAAGATGAGCGCCATGATGATGCGAATGTCCGTGCGACTGTGCACGTAGGCGACGGATTCGGCCAGCTGGCCGCGAGCGCGCGGCACGAGGGTACGCGGGTAGAGGCGGTCGGCGCGCATGAGGGCCAGGGCGATGACGGGGGCGGCGAACATGCCGGCGTCGATGAGGAAGACCGGGCCTACGCCCCACCAGTCGATGAAGAATCCCGCCGAGGCCGGGCCGATGAGTCGCGCGGTGTGGAAGGCGGTGGCGTTCAGGGCGACGGCGTTGGCCATCTTGTCGGCTGGTACGAGCTCACCGACGAAGGCCTGGCGTGCGGGTGTGTCGATCGCGGAGATAGTCCCCGAGATGAAGGCCAGGACGTACTGGTGCCACAGCTGCCCCGTGCCCGTCAGGACGACCAGGCCGATGATGAGGGAGACGAGGCCCACCCCGACCTGCGTGCATTGGAGGAGGCGCCGCCCGGGGATGCGGTCCGCCAGCACCCCCGCGTGCGCGGAGAACAGGATGATGGGCATGAACTGGAGGGCGGTGACGACGCCGACCTGGGAGGCGTCGTGGTCGGTCAGGACGGTGAGCACGTACCAGTCCTGGGCGACGCGCTGAAGCCACACGCCGGTCGACGCGATCAGGGACGCGATGAACCAGTAGCGGTAGTTGACGTAGCGCAGCGAGGCGAACGTTGCTGACACGGGCGCTCCTCCTATTCCCTCACCACCCGGGGACGAGGCCGGGGCGCTCGCTCCCCCGCTCGCCGGGTGCTCTTCCAGGATACGACCGACCCGCCGGAGGCAGGTTCCGGCGGGTCGGACAAGGGGTGACAGATGAGCAATCAGGCGACGCCGAGGAGGCGCTGGACCGGCCCCATCAGGAAGTAGATGACGAACAGGCCGGAGACCAGCCACATGAGCGGGTGGACCTTGCGGGCCTTGCCCACGACGAGCTGGATGACCGTGTAGGTCACGAAGCCTACGCCGATGCCGACGGACACGGAGTAGCCGAAGGGCATGAAGGCCACCGTCATGAAGGCCGGGATCGCGACCTCGGGGTCCTTCCAGTCGATCTCGAGGACCTGGGTCATCATGAGGTAGCCGACGAACACGAGAGCCGTGGAGGCGGCCTCGGTCGGGACCAGCTCGACGAGGGGCGCCAGGAAGGTCGACAGCAGGAACAGGATGCCGGTGACCACGGAGGCCAGGCCCGTGCGCGCACCCTCGGCGACGCCCGAGGCAGACTCGACGTAGGAGGTGTTCGAGGAGACGCCGCCGACGCCACCGGCCACCGCGGCCAGGGAGTCGATGATCAGGATCTGGCGGGTCTTGGGCGGGTTGCCATCCTTGTCGAGCAGGTTACCCTCGGCGCCGACGGCCACCATGGTGCCCATCGTGTCGAAAAAGTCGGCAAGCATGAGCGAGAAGACCAGCAGGATCACGGAGACGACGCCGAGCTTGCCGAAGCCGCCGAAGAGGTCCACCTTGCCGAGCGTGTCGAAGACGGGAACCGCGATCGGGGAGCCCGTGAGCTCGGGCACGGTCTGGCCCCAGCCGGTCGGGTTCGTCTCGGAGATGAGCTTGATGCCGGCGAAGAACTGGACGATGACCGCCATCACGGTGGAGGCGACGATCGAGATCAGTACCGCGCCCTTCACGCCACGCACGTGGAGGATGATCATGAGGAACAGGCCGAACACAAAGACGAGGGCCGGCCACCCGTCGAGCGACCCCGAAATGCCAAACTGGACGGGGGTCGCGCCCGTACGCACGATGCCCGCGTTGACCAGGCCGATGAGGGACACGAACAGGCCCAGGCCCACCGTGATGGCGGTCTTGAGGGCCGGGGGAACGGCGCGGAAGACAGCCTCACGGAAGCCGGTCAGAACCAGCAGGAAGATGAGGATACCTTCCCAGGCGATGACGCCCATGGCCTCGCCGTAGCTCAGGCCCGCGCCACCTACCAGGGTGAAGGCGACGACGGCGTTGAGGCCGAGGCCGGCGGCGAGGGCGAGGGGGTAGTTGGCGACGACGCCCATGAGGATCGTCATGATGCCCGCGACAAGCGCGGTGCCGGCGGCGATGCCCTGGGTCGTGATCGGACCGTCTTCGGGGATGGCCTTGCCAAGAATCAACGGGTTGACGACCAGGATGTAGGCCATCGCGAAGAAGGTGACAATTCCACCGCGGATTTCGCGACCGATGGTCGAACCGCGCTTGGAAATCTGGAAGAACGAATCGAGTGACTGTGTGAAGCCGCCGCGGGACGGGGCGGTCTTTTCTTGGGTATTCACTGGTTAATCGTGCCTGGTCGCGCCCGGCGACGCAAACATACCCGCCGTGTTCCCACTTGTTGAGAAAGTACCCGGGAGTTGCCTCCCGGGTACTTCCTATCAGTTCGTGCGCCGAGGCCTCAGTCGGCTTGACGCTACCCGCTCTCCTCGGGGGTGTCCTCGGAGTGGGGAGCGCCCTGCGCCCGCTCTGCCACGGCCTCGTCGGACGCGGACTCCTTGGCGGGGCGCGGCATCGGCTCGGCGTCGAGCGCGCCCTCATTCACGCGGGAGGGGCGAACCGGCCAGGCCGTCCCATTCTTGGGCACGTCGGTCTCCGAATGGGAGCCGCACGTGTGATCCAGGGAGACGACGGCGCCGTCGTCGGTCGCCCACTCGTTGGCGCACACGCCGAACATCGTGCGCATACCGCCGCCCATCTTCACGAGAAAACCGCAGGTCGAGCACGTGTTGCGCGGACGGCGACCCGTATTCGGGCCGCGCTCCGACTCATACCAGCGCTTCGCGGCCTGGCTGCGCCCTTCCTCGGACAGGACGCGCGGACGCCCCATGCCGGGTTCGCGCACGACCGGCAGGTCCGGGTCCTCGCTGGTGTCCTCGAAGCTGTGCTCCAGGCGCTCATCGTCAGCCACATAGGGCAGGGTGTCCTCGCGCGAAATATCCGACGGACGCAGGCGTTCCTCCCACGGCACCCACTCGGGGGCCAAGAGCGCGCCCTCGCGCGGGGTCATGTCGACCTCACACACGGTGGCGACGCGCCCGCGCGGCACGCGCGCCACGGTCACCGCCCAGCACCAGCCCACGTAGCCCGCATCCGTGGAGGCAAAGTAGTGCGTGCCCAGGCGATCCGACACCATCTCGAAACCCACGTGCTCGCCGACAGGGCGCGGGTGCGCCACGGCCTCGGCGCCCGAGCGGGCCACGTCGAGCGCGGCCTCCAGGACGGCGTCCTTTTTCACTGCCCGCGTGCGGGCCACAGTCTTAGGCATCAAATTCCTCTGCGACGGCGCGCAGCACCTTCGCGATCTTGGTCGCGTTGTCCGGGTAGGATCCGCGGCGCAGCGCGGCGCTCGAGGAGTCGAGGAGCTTGATGAGGTCCTCAACCACGGGCACCATCGCCTGCGGCTTGCGGCGCTTGGCACGGGCAACGGAAGCTGTCTCCTTCAGGAAGCGCACGCTCAGCGCCTGCGGTCCCTTGCGTCCGTCGGCCACCGAATACTCCACGCGAGCACCCACCCTGGGACTGCGCACATCGGCCGGCAGCGCGGACGAGTGGAGGAAGACATCCGCCCCGTCGTCTCCCGCGATGAAGCCGAAACCGCGATCAGCGTCGAAGAATCTCACTTTACCGGTGGGCATGGTCCCCTCCTACTCTCAATAGTCTCTCAGCCCTATGGGCTCCCCCTATCATAGGGCGCTCTCCCGCCCGGCGTCGGAGCCTTGCCACTGCCTGTAGCGAACAGCACCGACGCCCCCCTCAATCGCGTACACTGACCCACAGCAGCACCAACGTTTCGCATAGTGCGTCACATCGCTGACCAACACGCGCGCCGTGGTGTACGTTAGCCTGTTCACCACAATGCAGGAGGACCCCGTGTCACGAATCCGCCGCTTCAGCATCGTCACTATGCTCACCTCGCTCCTGATCGCGCTCGGTGCCCCCGCGTTCGCCACCTCCCCCGTTACCACGAGCGGCATCGTGACCGACCCGACGGGGTGGCTGGCTGACTCCGACCGCGCCACCATCGAGACCGCTGCGCGCACCGCCCGCTCCAAGGGCGTCTCCATCGATGTTGTCATCGTTGACAACTTCTCAAACATGGACGCAGCTCAGTGGTGCGAACAGACCTTGAAGAACTCGGTTACCTCCAACGGCACCATCATCTACTACATTGGCTACGAGACGCGAAAGGACGGGTCGTGCGTCAAAGGCGGATCGATTTCATCGAGCGTGCGCGCCGAGGCCCGCACGCTCGCCGAGGCGAAACTCTCCAGTAATCCCCTGACGCCCTCCGACGCCGCAGCAGGAGCCGTCGCCTTCATTGACCACGTCGCTTCCAACAAGAATTCGACGACAAGCTCGACGGGCTCACGCTCCTCGAATTCTCCTAGCTCTTTACGCCTACTCAGCGGCGGACCGTCCTTGCTCCCCGTGATCCTGGTTGGATTCTTGCTGATCTCATACTTTGTTCGACGCAACTCGCGCCGCTCCGTGCCCACCGCCGCACAGACTCCCAGCCAGCCCGGCAGCGCACCCGTCATGAGCGCGCAGCAGCAAGCAACGGCGGCGAATCGCCAGCTCCTGGCCGCCGACGAACAGGTGCGCAGCGCCTCCGACGAACTCGACTTCGCGCGCCTCCAATTCGGCATCGCAGCAACGGACGAGTTCTCCCGCACCCTCGAGGCCGCCAAGGCCGCCGTCTCGCGCGGATTCGCTACTCAACAGCGGATGGAGGATGCCCACAGCGACGCGGAAAAGGCATCCCTGGCCTCGGCCATCATGCGCGACCTCGGGACGTACATGAACCCCCTGAGCGCCATGCAGGACTCGTTCGAGCGCAAGCGCTCCGAGCAGGCCAGCCTTCCGCGCCGCATCAGCGAGGCCTCCGAGCGCCTAGCCGAGCAACGCGGCGACCTGGAGCGGGCGTCCACCGAGCTGGTCTCGATCAGCGGCATCTACCCAGCCCAAATGCTCGCCTCCCTGCAGGACAACCCCGAGCAGGCCCGGGCGCTCCTGACAACCGCGCAATCCGCTATCGAGGCTGCGCAGCGGGAGGTGGACAGCGACCGCACCCAGGCGGAGAGTTCGCTGGATACGGCCCACCGAGCACTCATGATGGCCAAGCACCAGACCGACGCGATTTTCTCCGCTAAGTCCGACCTGGACGCGATCCACGAACGTCTGAGCGCCGCTATCGGCTCCATCTCGGCCGATATAACGGACGTGACGAGCCTGGGCGCCGAGCCCGCCGTCTTCGACCCACTGGTCGCCGACGCGCGCGCCGCCATCGCCGAGGCCCAGGCCGCCCTCATGAACACGGGCGACCCGCTGGCTGCCCTCGAACACCTGCGCGCCTCCGAGGCCATGCTCGATTCCGCCCTCGCACCCCTGCGCACGCAGCGCGAAAACAACCAGAAGGCGCGCGCGAGCGCACAATCCCAGATCTCCCTGGCAGAAACCGCCATCGAGCGCGCCCAGCGATACGTGCAGGGCCGACGCGGCGCCATGGACCTGAACGTGCGCTCCACACTTCACTCCGCCGAGCAGTCGCTCAAGGCCGCCCGCGCAAGCCTGGACGCAGACCCCACCAAGGCCTCGACCCTGGCCTCCGACGCCCGCGCCAGCGCCGATCGCGTCCTGGCCACGCCCCTGAGCGAGGCAGGTGCCCCCTGGGACGCTGACCGATCCTCCCGCTCCACCTCGACGCTGTCCTCGGTTGGCTCCACCCTCGGCGAGGCGCTCCTGTGGTCGATCCTCATGTCCAACTCCGGCTCGTCCTCCCACCACAGGAACAGGTGGGACAACGACCACGACTCGTGGAGTTCGGGTTCGAGCTGGGGCGGCTCATCGGGCGGCGGGGGCGGGATCTCCTCCGACCAGGGCAACTTCTAGTTGGCCGAGCGAATGGCGACCATGGCCTCGTCGACTCAGCGCGGGTCGCGTACACTAGCCATGGAGCCGGGCAGCGTGACACAAAATACAGCGCACTGTCGACAAATCCGAGCGTGACAGTGTATTTTAATCTGTTCACCATCAACCAGGAGGGTACCGTGACACGGATCCGACGCCTCAGCCTCGCCGCTGCTGCGACAGTGGCGATGCTCCCGTGCGCCGCTCCCGCGTTCGCCGTCGAGCCCCTGAGCGCCGACGGGACCGCCACCGTCGCCACGCGCGTCGCATCCCAGGCCTTCGACTACACCGCCTCAGCAGCGCCCGCGGCAGCCGCGACCAGCTCCGCGTCCACGAACACGACCCCCTCCCCCAGTACATCGTCTTCTTCCTCGTCCAGCAGCTCATCGTCCTCGTCCTCCTCCGGCAATGGATTCAAGTGGGCGTTGTTCGGCCTGGCGGCCGCCGTCTTCGGCTCGATCTCCTCGATCATCAAGCGCAAGCAAGACCGAGAGGACGAGGACCGGGCCGCCCGCGCTTCGCAGGAGAGCTGGCAGGCCGCCACGCAGGCGGCGCAGTACACCGTCGAAGAGGCCAACCGCCGCTTGCTTGAGGCCGACGAGGAGGTGCAACGCGCCCACGACGAGTGGACCTACGCGAGGGCCCAATTCGGGATTTCGGCCACCGAGCAGTTCCAACGGCTGGTGGAGGACGCACAGGAGGCAGTCACCCGCGGCTTCGCCACGCTCTCTCGCATCCACGGGGCCAACAACCCGGAGACCAAGACGGCGCTCGCCACCGAGATCGTCACCACCCTGGATGCGACCCTGTCGCCCCTGCGCGACGCCCAGCGCACCTTCGGCGCCAGGCGATCCCAGCAGGCCGCGCTCCCCGAGCGCATCGCGCAGGCCCGCGAACGCCTCGTCGAAGAAGCGGCAGACGTGAAGCGCTCACGGGAGGAGCTGGCGAGCATCGCGAGCATCTACCCCGAAAAGACACTCGCGTCCCTCCAGCCCAACCCCGACAAGGCGGCCACCCTCCTCGAGTCCGCCCGCACCGCCCTGGACGCCGCCGAGCTGGCCGCCGACACGGACGCCGCGCGAGCAGCCTCCTCCCTGGACACGGCAGAGCGCGCGCTCCTCATGGCTCGCCAGCTCACGGACGCCATCCTCAGCGCCAAGTCCGACCTGGACGCGATCCGCGAGCGCCTGGGAGCCGCCATCGCGGCCGTCACCTCCGACCTCGCCGACGCCGAACGCCTTCAGACCGACCCCGACCTCTTCGCGCCGCTCATTGCCGACGCGCACGAGGCGATCACAACGGCACAGTCTGCCCTCATCACGCTCGACAGCCCGCTCGATGCCCTCGAGCACCTGCGCCGCGTCGAAGCCAGGCTGGACGCCACCCTCGACCCCCTGCGCGCCGCGGACAGGGCCACTGCCTATCCTCCCTCCCACACGGGAAGGGGATGAGCACGCCCCTGGCGCGCCAGTAAGGGCCACAACAATCACGGAGGATCTCGACAATATCCTGGCGCCCCTGCGCGATGCTCGCAAGGAGTTTGCCGCACAACGCGAGAAGCGCTCATCGCTTCCCACGCAGCTTGCCGACGCTCGCGAACGTCTCGTCGAGGAGCTCGCCGATCTGGAGCGCTCGAAGGAAGAACTCTCCAGCATCGCGGGCCTCTACCCCGAGTCCATGCTCGCTTCCCTCCAGGACAATCCGCAGCGCGCGGAACAGCTGCTGGAGTCCGCTCGCGCAGCGTTGGAGACGGCCGGCGCGCATCTCGACACCGACGCCACCCGCGCAGCATCCGCGCTGGATACCGCCCAGCGTGCACTGTCCATGGCCAATGCGCAGACGGATGCAATCTTCTCCGCGAAGACCGATCTCGATGCGTTCCGCGAGAGGCTCATTTCTTCCATCGGATCCGTGTCCGCCGCCCTGTCGGACGTGAAGCAGCTCGATTCCTCCGACGCTTTCTCTCCCCTTCTGGACGAGGCCGAGGCCGCCATCTCCCAGGGCCAGCGCGCGCTGGTCAGTGACGAGGACCCCCTCGGCGCGCTCGAAAACCTTCGCGACGTGGAGTTCCGAATGGATGCGATCCTCGCTCAACTCATGACTCAGAAATAAGTTAAGCGCAAGGCGAAAGATACCGCCCAGCGCCATATTCGTGACGCTGATGCCACCCTCGCCCGGGCTCGCAAATACTAAACGACCACGAGGGTTCGGCACTGTTCGACGTGAACAAGCTGATGAGCGAAGCCAACCAGGCAATGACCGAAGCGCGCACAGCCCTCGACGAAGATCCCCTAGATGAATGTGTAAGAACCTTCCGCATTGAAAACGAACAGGATGTTAAAACTCAGCTGATTTCAGGGAATTACTTTTAGGTACTTTCAATGTCAGGATTTTAAAATGGGGTAAAAGCGAGACAATAACTAATGACTCCCATTTGGTTCTAAAATCTACGATACCTACGGAAGTTGATAGACGAATAATAGCCAAATTTAGTTTAGAAGAACCCCCAGTAAGGCACGGAATATTGTTTAGTACGTGTAACCCAGAAAGAAATAAAATGACTAGCTATAGCTAGAGTAAAAATGGCTGCAATACTCAACACTGTTATAGGATTAGAAGCGAAAAGCAAAGAGAGAATCAAG
>ERZ773233.1835-NODE-1835-length-12105-cov-31.291867_pt1 | contig 12105 bp, 7 predicted proteins | sample MGYA00580991_ERZ773233 | MGnify/ENA primary metagenome ERZ773233 (study PRJEB29015, sample SAMEA2738178) | human oral metagenome | biome: human oral; feature: human-associated habitat; material: saliva | place: China | collected 2161 ...
TCGCCGAAACCGCTCAAACCGACAGCCAAGCAGTCCATACAGATTCAGACGATTTAGCGTACACCCTTTCTCCCGCCGCCTTTGTGCGCCGTTATCAGTATGACGTGACGGACGAATTGCAGGAGGTGGAAACTGCCGTTTTGGTGTGGCGCGATAAGGAAGACGACGTGATGTATCAAACGCTCGACGATTTCGACGCCTTATTGCTGGAAACGCTGGCAGAAACGCCCACTTCCCTAAACGGCCTGCAAACCATGCTGGCAGAGTTCATGCCGTCTGAAAACGCTTGGCAGGACGCATTAAGGCAAAAATGGACGGAATGGTTGGAACAGGGCATTTTGGTTGCAGCATAAATCAAGGCCGTCTGAAACGGGCGCAGTCGGTTTCGGCGAAACAAAAATACTACTGAAATCGTTTATAGATTCAATCGCATGCTCTTTCCGTATCAGCGTAAAATCAGAAGCATATTGATCATTCATTTCATACTGATACATTATGGCCCTACCCGAACTGACCGATGCCGAGCTTGCCGAATCCCGCAAGTTGCTGCTGCGCTTTGCCCATATCCAGCTGCCCGACCGCCCCGACTTGGCGGAAGACCTCGTACAGGAAACCATGCTTTCCGCCTACCGTGCGGCCGAGGGTTTCAAAGGCGACGCCCAAGTGAGCAGCTGGCTGTTTGCAATCTTAAAAAACAAAATTACCGACTGCCTGCGCCAAATCGGACGGCAACGCCAAGTTTTCGTCACGCGCGACGAGGAAGCCTTGGATGAAGCCTTTGAAGGACATTTTGCCGCTGACGGGCATTGGACGGATGAAGGACAACCTCAGGGTTGGGACTCGCCCGAAGCCAGTTTGAACAATAAAGAGTTCTACCAAGTTTTACAGACCTGCCTCTACCATCTGCCGGAAAACACCGCCCGCGTGTTTACCATGAAAGAGATCCTCGGTTTTTCAAGCGATGAAATCCGCGAACAATGCGGCATCAGCCATGCCAACTATCACACCATCATGCACCGCGCGCGCGAAACCTTGCGCCAGTGCCTGCAAATCAAATGGTTCTCCCATGCCTGACAGGAAAATGCCATGAAAAAATGCCGCAAAATAACCGATCTGATTTCCAAACAGCAAGACCAAGTGCGTCTCAGTCTTTTTAACCGCATTGCCCTTGCCGTGCACTTGTCGCTCTGCCCCCGTTGCCGCGAATATAAGAAACAGCTCGAATTAATCAGCAACGCCATGCACAAGATGTTTCGATGATTCAAAAAAGGCCGTCTGAAACCTGCCCCTGTCAGTTTCAGACGGCCTTTTTGCATCTGCTTTATTTATCGCTAACCTTGAATAAGCCGTGGCTGGCCGCTCACTTTTTTAGTTGCCTTTATTTTCAAACTTGCGCCGTTGGCCTTTGTCTTTTGAGGCATGGGAGAAAGATTCTAATACGGTAGAACAAGATAAAGGCCGTCTGAAAGATGAATTTCGGACGGCCTTTTTCACGGCTTTTAGTGTTGTTCTTCCGGCTCGGGTTCGTCTTTGCCGAACCAGTTGTCAAAGCGGATGGTGTATTTCAATTCGCCGCCGGATGAGCGTGTGCCGATGCGGGCAATGGCTTGGATGGCGCGGGTCAGTTGGTACACGAGTTTGACAGATTGTTCGGCGCTGGAGATGCCATATTCGTAACCTACGTAGAGGTTGTTGGTGAGCTGTTTGCCGACGGTCAGGACTTGTTCGGCAGGGTTGAGCTCGCCGGTTTGGGCGTTGCGGCTGCGTTTGCTGGTAAAGCCCAAATCATCGACAAGGCCGATGCGGTCGTTGACTTGACCGGCAAGCAATGCGCTGGCGGCGGCGGAGAGTGTGGCGTTGTCGCCGTCGCTGCCGCTGCTGGCACGGTTGAGGATGAGCCAGGAGAGTTTGTCTTTTTCGCTCATGGCTTCTTTGGCAACCAAGGTCACGCGCGGATTGCTGATGCTGCCGAGGACTTCGACACCTGCGCCGACCGGGGAGAGGCGGCGTTCGGCACGGATGTTGAGGTTCGGATCGGTCAGTGGGCCGACAAAGGAAACCGAGCCTTTGGTGATGTCAAGGTCTTGGCCGTAGGCTTTGTAGCGGCCTTTGACAACGCGCACGGTACCGACGCCTTGGACGGCTTCGCCGGGGCGGGACGTGATGGTCAGTTTGCCGCCGATGGTAACGTCTGCGCCGTAGCCGACAAAGCGGACATTGTCGTTGATGTTCAAGACAAGGTTCAGATTAATCGGCGTGGTGGCCGTTGCTTCTTTTTTGGTTTCGCCCAGTACAACCACGTCGTCATCGAGGGTCGGCATGGAGGATTTTTGCGAACCAAACCTGCCGTAGTCGGTGTTGAGCGTGCCGTTGAGCGATACGCCTTTTTCCGGATTGTAGAGGACTTTGGCCGCACCGGAGAGCTGCAGTTGGCGGTTTGGACGCGAGAGGGTGCGGTATTTGTCGAAGACGATGTCCACGTCGACATCGGGGTTGGCGTTGGCAAGGTTGACCGCGCCTTTGAGCTCAATCGTGCCGCCTCGGTGGAATTTGAGGCTGTCGATGACCCATTTTTGACCTTGCAGGCGTGAACGCAAGACGCCGTTGTCGAGAATCAGGCCTTGGGTTTGATGGCGGTAATAGAGGTTGTCGCCGTTAATCTGGCCGCTCAGTTGCGGATCGTTCAGACGGCCTGCCAAGTTGACGGCGGCGTTCAGACGGCCTTTGAGGGTCTGGCCGACGGGCAGGAAGTTGCGGAAGACTTCGAGGTTGGCGACGTTCAGGTTAAGCTTGCCGCTCAGGGGGGCGGTGTCGAAGCTGGTACCCTGACCGATGTTGACGGTACCATCGGCCCGGCCGTAATTGGTTTGGAGGTCGAGGTTGCTGTTGACGGTAGGCGAACCGAGTCGGCCGCCGATGGTGGCGGTCGCGTTCAGACGGCCTGCAATGCCTTGGGCTGTCGCCGGCATAAAGGATTTGAGCGAGCCTAAATCGGGAACGCTGATATTGACTTTGCCGCTGACAGGGGCGTTGTTGATGTTGTTGCCGAACTGCTGGGCGATGCCGAGCGTGCCGTCAACTTTGCCGAAGCGGGTGTTGCCTTCCAGCATGCTGTCGATGCGGCCGTTTTGGAAACGGGTACGCAGGGCGAGTGCGGAAAGCCCCAAAGGCTGTTTGTTTTTCGGGTCTTTGCTCGGCAGGATGATGTCGCCGCTTTGACGGTTGATGTTGAGGAAGCCACGCGCGTTTTGACTGTACGCCAAATCCCAGTCGCCGCCCAAGACGAGGTTGTGTTCGATGGGCGGAGTGTAGAAATTGTGCAATTCGGTAATGTGCAGGTTTTGTGCGCTGCCTTTACTGGTAATGCCGGCTTTCTTGTCCCAAACGAAATTTTGCAGGTTGAGGCTGCCGCCCATGGCTGCCCAGCGCGCGCTGCTGAGGGAAACGCGTTCGCTGCCGGCTTCGAGGTTGAGGCGGTTTTGCAGTTTGAGGTTGAACGCGCCGTTGATGTCGAGCGTGTCGACCGTGCCTTTCCATTGGGTTTGGTCTTTGTTGAGGCCGCCGGCGGCGTTGAGGTCGAGCTTGTAGCGTTTGTTGTCCACCGCCATGCTGCTGTTGCCGCGGATGTGGTGGTGCGAGCCTGTGCCGCTGATGAGCAGGTTGACGTTGTCAATCATGGCCGCGCCGCCGGAGACGGCGATGTGTTCGCCTTTAATATCGGCACTCAACGGACGGTTGGTATCTGGCGAACCTTTGAGCTTGAAGTCGAGGGTGCGGATGTTGACGGTATCGGCGACTTTGAAGTTGCGCGCTTCGCCGTTCAAATCGGCTTCAAGGGTTTTGAGGCCGTCTGAAAAGCTGCCGGAGATGTAGCCGCGCGCGTTGAGCAGGCCACCCAAGCCGAAGCCGAAACGCGACAAATCGGGGGCGGTAATGTTGAGGTTGAGGCGGTCGCCTTTTTTGCCGAAGCTACCGTTGGTTTTGACGATATTGCTGCCGAGGGTCAGGTCGGTCAGGGTGCGCGCGAGGTGTTTGTTTTCATAGGCGATGTCGGCTTTGCCGCTGAGCGGAACGCCGTTGAGCGTACTCGGTGCGAACTGCATTTTGCCGGCGAATTTCTCTTGCGCCAGTATGCCGGTCAAGTTGATGTTGCCGTTGACGCTGCCTTGCGGAAGCTGCGGATCGATGCGTGCAGGGTTGAAGGCTTTGCTGACGATGTCCAATTGCAGTTTGCGGTCTTTGAAGAGTTCGAGCGAGCCTTTGGCATTGAGTTCGCCGCCGTTTTGCGGAACCAGGCGGACTTTGTCGAGCTTGAGCGTGCGCTGGCCGAGCTGTTTGTCGGTTTGGAAAAACAGCATGCCGTCTGTACGCGCAAATCCGCTGTCGAGATTCCAGTTGACAACGGGGGAGGAGGTTTCGCCTTTGACGTCGATACTGCCGTTCAGACGGCCTGCAATGTTTTGACGCACAAAGTCGTCTGCGCCGGTATTGTTGATGCCCAGTGCGAGTTTGAGCTGGTCTTGGGCGGTATCGATTGAGCCGGATACATCGATGCTGCCGTCTTTGAGCAGGTCGACGCCGATGTCTTCAATCATGACCGTGCCTTTGTCGTCGACGACTTCGCCGAAAAGTTTGGCTTCTTTGAGCGCGTTTTTCGCCCAAGTGCCGGTGTTGAGGTAAGCGGCTTTGCGCTCAAGGAGGTTATAAGGAACGTAGCAGAACTGCGTGGAGGCTCCGCCACCGAGGAAGATGACGCTGTAGTCTTCGGGCAGTTGCAGCAACTCGGCCACGAGGGCGCGGGCTTCGTCGATGACGGCTTGGAAGTTGGCACTGCGGTGGCTGATCTCCATGAGGGAGAGGTCCATTCCGTCGAAATTGAGGCAGGCGTCTGCGGTGGCGCGGATGACTTCTTGGGGAAGAATGGAGGGGCCGGCGCCGAAATTGTACTTTTTCATGATAATATGGAATTAGGGGGTTGTGAACAATGAATGAATGCGTAAGCGGCGACGTTGCTGAGGAGCGGGGTGTGACCTTGTCTACGAACGAGGGTAAAGGGACACCTGTCTGCGGCGAGAAAACATCGGCCAAACGTACGCTGAAAAGCGGAGAAAGGGAGGTCTAAGAACGCCGAAAGGTCTCGAACCGCGCCGAGTGGCGTGATTCAAGACCTTTGGGAGATGTATTACGTTGCAAGGCTCATGTGGATAGAAAACTAATACACGATGAGACAAACTCGGCGCGACAACTTAGACGATGCCTTTGCCGTGACAGTTTTTGAACTTCTTTCCGCTACCGCAGGGGCAGGGTTCGTTGCGAGCGGGCAGCTTGTCCTTGACAATGGGCTGCTGGGCAACCTGTTCGCCGGCGAGGGCTTCGGCTTCTGCACCGGCGGGAACGTCGATGAGGTCGCCGGCTTCGTCGAACTCTTGCTTGGTTTCGGTGTAGTGGCCTTCCGAACGGGGCGCTTCCTCACCGCCGTCGCGTACTTCTTCGCTGGCTGTGCCGGGGATGAAGGCGCGCATGAGCGTGGAAACAGAGCTGTCGTTGATATCGTTGACCATGTCGTCGAAGAGCTTCACGCTTTCGATCTTGAACACAACGAGTGGATCCTTCTGTTCGTAGGACACGTTGCGCACAGAGTGCTTGAGTTCGTCGAGTTGACGGAGGTTTTCCTTCCAGCAATCGTCGATATTGTGGAGAAGGATCGACTTTTCGAATTCGCGAACGACGTTGCGCGATTCGCTTTCGTAGGCCTCTTTGAGATCGACACGCACATTGTAAACAAGACGTCCGTCGCTGATGGGCACGAGGATGTGGTCAAACTGCTCAGCCTGCGTTTCGTAGACTTGCTTGATGACGGGGATGGCCACTTCGCGGAGCTTCTCCATCTTGCGGTTGAAGGTCTGGATGGCGGCTTCGAAGGCTTTTTCGTAGAGATCTTCTCGCTTTATGCTTTCGTATTCCGCCTCGGTGAAGGGAACTTGCATGGCGAAGATTTCGATGAAGCGATCGACGCAACCGGGATAGTCGCACTTGTCGATGGTGTCGACAACGCGATCCCAGATCATGTTGGAGATGTCCATGCCGATGCGTTCGCCCATGAGTGCGTGACGGCGCTTTTCGTAGATCACGGTGCGCTGCTTGTTCATCACGTCGTCGTATTCGAGCAGGTGCTTACGCGTACCGAAGTTGTTTTCTTCGACCTTCTTCTGTGCGCGTTCGATACTCTTGCTGATCATGCCGGACTCGATCATCTCGCCGTCCTTGAAACCGAGCTTGTCCATGACACGAGCAATGCGTTCGGAGGCGAAAAGACGCATGAGTTTGTCTTCGAGCGAAACGTAGAAGACGGAGCTTCCGACGTCACCTTGACGACCTGCACGACCACGAAGCTGGCGATCGACACGACGGCTGTCGTGACGCTCGGTGCCGATGATGGCCAAACCGCCGGCAGCACGCACTTCGTCGGTGAGTTTGATGTCGGTACCACGACCGGCCATGTTGGTGGCAATCGTTACGGCGCCGAGCAAACGCTCTTCTTCACGCACTTGTCCGTTTTCGTCTTTGATCTTGACGATGCCGGGAGTGCTCTTACCGGCCTGCGCTACAATGTCGGCTTCCTTTTGGTGGAGTTTCGCATTGAGCACTTGGTGCGGGATATGACGCAGCTTGAGCAAGCGGCTGAGCAATTCGGAGATTTCAACCGAACTGGTACCCACGAGAACGGGACGACCGCTGTTGCGCATGCGTTCCACTTCTTCGATCACGGCATTGTACTTCTCGCGTTGCGTTTTGTAAACGCGATCGTTCATGTCGATTCGCTGAATGGGGCGGTTGGTGGGGATTTCCACCACATCGAGCTTGTAGATATTCCAGAACTCGCCGGCCTCGGTGATGGCCGTACCGGTCATACCTGCGAGTTTGTGATACATGCGGAAATAGTTCTGCAGCGTGATGGTCGCGAAGGTCTGCGTGGCGGCTTCGACCTTGACGTGCTCTTTGGCTTCGACGGCTTGGTGCAAACCATCGCTCCAACGACGCCCTTCCATGATACGACCCGTCGACTCGTCGACGATCTTCACTTGTCCGTCTTGGATGACGTAATCGTCATTGAGCGTGAACATCGAATAGGCTTTGAGCAACTGCTGGAGCGTGTGCACGCGATCGGATTTCACAGCATATTCGGCGAGCAGTTCGTCTTTCTTCGCCACGCGCTCTTCGTCGGAGAGGTTCGACGCTTCGAGAGCGGAGAGTTGTCCGGTGATGTCGGGGAGCACGAAGAGCTGATCGTTCTGCACCTGCTCTGCCAACCACGCGGTACCCTTGTCCGTGAGATCGCACGAACGTTGTTTCTCGTCCACCACGAAATAGAGGGGTTCAACCGCTTCGGGCATGCGGCGGTTGTTGTTCTCCATGTAGATTTCTTCCGTCTTGAGCATGCCGGCCTTGATACCGGGCTCGGAGAGGAACTTGATGAGCGGACCGTTTTTGGGGAGTGCCTTGTGCGAACGATAAAGGGCGAGGAAGCCTTTTTCGCGATCTTCCTTGTTGTCGCTGGCGATCAAGCGCTTGGCTTCTGTGAGATACTCGGTAGCCAGTTTGCGCTGCACCTGATAAAGGCGATCTACAAGCGGCTGATATTCTTCATACATTTGGTCTTCGCCCTTCTCGACGGGACCGGAAATGATGAGCGGGGTACGCGCATCGTCGATCAGCACGGAGTCCACCTCGTCGACGATGGCGTAATAGTGCTTGCGCTGCACGAGATCGGCAGGGCTCATGGCCATATTGTCGCGCAGATAGTCGAAACCGAATTCGTTGTTCGTACCGAAGGTGATGTCAGAGTTGTAAGCACGACGACGAGCTTCACTGTTAGGCTGGTGCTTGTCGATGCAGTCTACGCTCAGACCGTGGAATTGATAGAGGGGACCCATCCATTCCGAGTCACGTTTCGCGAGATAGTCGTTGACCGTCACGACATGTACACCGCGACCGGAAAGCGCACGGAGGAAAACAGGGCAGGTAGCCACAAGCGTCTTACCTTCACCGGTGGCCATTTCAGCAATCTTACCTTGGGTAAGCACGACCCCGCCGAAAAGCTGCACGTCGTAGTGCACCATTTCCCATTTCAGGTCGTTACCGCCGGCCACCCAGTGGTTGTGATAGATGGCATGCACGCCGTCTTCGTCGAGTTCTACGAAATCTTTCGTCACGGCGAGTTCGCGATCGTAGTCCGTTGCCGTCACCTTGATCGTTTCGTTCGTCGCAAAACGGCGCGCCGTGTCCTTCACGATGGCAAATGCCTCGGGCAAGGCTTCTTCCAACGCCACGTCCATGCGCTCGAGCACTTGTTTCTCAAGTTTGTCGATCTGCGTGAAGAGTTGTTCGCGCTCTTCGATGGGCGTTTCTTCGATCTTGGCGCGAATCTCGCTAATTTGCTGATTGAGATCGTCGGCCGAGCTCTGAATATTATGTTGCAACTCGCGCGTTTTTGCACGAAGTTCGTCGTGGGTCAAAGCCTCAATCGCGGGGGATACGGCTTTGATCTTTTCGACCCACGGCTGAATCAACTTCATGTCGCGGGTGGCTTTGCTGCCAAATAGTTTGGAGAGGAGTTTATTGAAATCCATAGGATGTTTTTTACGAGAGAAAGGGGCTTACGCTGTTCGATATCAAGCGGAGTATGCGCCCGTGAAAAAGTGAAAGTGCTCGCTCAAGCGCGAGGAGATGGGAAAAGTCCACTCAAAAGAGCGGAGAGTGCGCACATCCGCTGGGGGCACGTATGCGCAACGCTTTCGACACCGTGGGCGCCAAATATTCGACGCACACCGGCGTACCGATCTGACGGCGGGCGATCCCGCATCCGTAGAAGATGAGCGGAAAATCGGTACGAGCGGCAGTCACGGGCGCCGTGGTCTGTCCGTCAGCTCCGATGCTGCGCCAACCCGGACGCAACACGATGATCACATCGCCGGAGCGTTGGGGGAAATACGCGGCCTGCGCTGCCGATGATGCCTGATTCGAAGCACCGGTCAAGAGTTCGCGACCGGTATAAACGGTTTTCACTCCCGAAAGGTCGAGGAGGAAATCAGCGGCACGACGTTGGAGTTCTCCGATGTCGATGCGCTGTTCGCTGATGCGCCGGCGATTGAAAAAGATTTCCGTGCCGAAAGTCGCATCGATATAATTGCCTTTTCCGTAAAGGTTGGCCAAATAGATATTGAGGAGGCTCACCGCACGGCGCATGTCGAACACCCCGCCGGGCAATCGCAAACGCTCATCGTCGGTTTGCTCGCGATCGAAAGTGCCGGTACCGGCAAACGTGAAGAGCACGCGCCCCTTGCCGGCTTTGGCCTCTGCCGATTGGATAATCGTGGACAAGGCGCGATCGAGCCGCACGTAAGTGTCTTGCAGTTCGAGCGCCGAAACAGCAGGAGTGCGTCCATTGTAAGTGCCGGCATACAACGCCACGTTCAGCAGATCGGGCGTGCCGTCCGCTCCAAGTGCGGTGTTGTTGAGCACATCCGCCACAGCGGCAGCCATTTCATCGTTCACCATCGCCGACGTTTTGAACGCCCCGAAGCGTCCACTGCCGGCCATGCGATGAGAGAAGGGTTTTACGGTCGTGCCGTTCAGCAACACCGTGGGTTTGTTGCGTTGCAAGGGCTGCCACGTTCCGGCTGCCAATCGACGATCAATGCTTTGGCGCGTATTACGGAGGTCGGCCCAAAGCGGCAACTCGCCATAATAAGAAGAGGTGACCCACTGTCCGTTCCGATCATCGATCCACACGGCCTGATCCGCCGCATGTCCGCCGGACAAGATGGCCATGGTGGCCTGTGGAGCAATCGAGACGACATAGGCATGTCCGCCGGTGGCCAATTTTAGCTCGTCGGCCAAGGTGGTCACGAGCAAAGAGGCGGGCGAAAAGCGGTCGGTCGTGCCGCGCCCCTGCACCGTGGCGTCTTCTACCGCAACGGTGGGACGCAGTGTTTCGCGGTGGAGAAAACGCTCCCCGACAATGCCGTGATTGGCCGGTGTCGTACCGGTCGCCAAAGTGGCGGTGCCCACTGCACGATCACGGGGCACAACGGAATACACCGCTTGACGATAGTAACACCCATCGCGCAACAACTGTTGGAAACCGTCTTCAACATAAAGTGGAGAAAAGGTTTCGAGATAATCAGACCGGAGCTGATCGATCAAGATATTGACGACCAATCGCGGCATCTCTCCTTCATTCCCTTGTACACGTTCCCCCTTGGCTTCGGCTGAAGCCAAGATCGTCATCACCGTGATGAGCGAAAGTAGGAAATTGTGCTTGTGCATGCGCGTGGGTTATCGAGAAAGAGGGAGAGATGATATAAAGGAGGAGGAGCGAAAACGACGAACAGCGTCAGTTAGTCCTATTCGTGCTCCGACCTTGAGCGGCGAGCGTCCACCGTCGAACGGCGGAAGATGGCCACACCACGAAGTAGCAAAATCAGTGCCAAGGGCACAGTCGCCGGCGAAAACCATTGCAAACCGGCTGCCCAAGCGACGAAATAGCCCACTGCACCGAGCAGCGGAACAAGAACGGCGAAATCTCGGCGCTGTTTGCGCAACGCCAAAAAATAAAACGCCATATAGAGGAGCCACAAGGGGCTAAACAGTGTCAAGAGCCAGTTCGTGCCGACAGCGGGATGCTCCGACCAGCCCACCAACAGCGTGAGCACTACGCCCACCAAACCGGTGAGGACAAAAAAGAGCGTGTCAAACGTGCCGACCCAAATGCGCCAAGCACGACGCGTCACCACCGTGCGATCCAACGAACGCTGCTCACCGATCGTCAGCAAGACGGCCAAGCACAGCAAGCCCCAAAACACCACCTTCGGGGTGAGGGGCGATGTCACTTCGTGAGTAGAGGTTGTGAAGGGAATGAGTGGACTTTCGACCACCACCAGCGAACGCAATTTACCATCAACGCCCTGCACTTTCGCCGACTGCCACATTTTCTGCGCATAAATCGGCAAAAAGTTCATTTTCGGCAAGTCCTCGCGCGCAAATTCGCGATCCACTTCCGGCCCGAGCAACAAATCTTGGCCAAATTCATACCAAGGGCTTTGCACCGTGAACTCGTGAATCATTTGCCGCTGCGTCAACTTCTGTTCATTGCCCTTCAAATTCGGGAAAACCAGGCGTTCGCCGTGCTGCTTCAGCACCTTTTCTACCGCCTCGATCGCACGCGTGGTACAATTATCATAGAGGAAGTTGTAGCGATAAGTCCATTCCGGCATTTCGAGCGTGAGGCAATCCTGCCCCCCGCTGAGGTTCGGCACGAGATATTCACGCACCTCTGTGTGATGTTCTTCGATGATGGCATTGAGCGCTCGCTGCACATCGCGCGCCTCAGCCGGAGTCAGATCGAGCACCTGCGCCGTCACCGGCGCATCATCCTCGATATAAGTCTGGGCAAAAAGCGCCGTGCTCTCTTTCGCCATCGAATAATCGGTGCGACCGAGCACAAAGCGCAGCATAAAGTTGGGCGTATTGAACGAGAACCAACCGAAATTATACGTATCGTCTTGCGTCGGTCGATTCACATTGCGCACCCGCAATGCCGTATGCCCATAGAGGCGATACACTTCATGCCCGGGAGCGCAAGTCAGCAAACTCACTTCCAGCGAATCGCCATCCCGCTCTTGCGGGGCGACACGCACACCGAAAGCCCTTGTCACCATCGACAAGAGGCAAATCGTGAGGAGAGTTTTTAACGTCAACTTCATAAAGCGCGATAATAGATTGTGGCAAAGTTACACATAAATCGGTGGCGAACAAAATGTACATTTGCTTTTTCTCCACCCGCTTGCGCTTTTCCTTCTCTATAAGTTCGAATACATGAGACAGGCGGTGCAGTTTGTGATTATACCTCCAAGCATTCCATTTCTTCAATCCAGAAAATTTCCGGCTTTCTCCTTTTTGAAATTTCTCATCGGGTGGAAAAAGATTTTCCACATTATAAAAAACAGCTAGTTCTTTATGACTCTTCATCGTTATCCTAAAATATACCGCAAGGTATCATTTTTTTAGCAAAAATCCTTTGAAAATTTAAATTATTTAATCCAA
>ERZ773233.1836-NODE-1836-length-12100-cov-20.170278_pt1 | contig 12100 bp, 7 predicted proteins | sample MGYA00580991_ERZ773233 | MGnify/ENA primary metagenome ERZ773233 (study PRJEB29015, sample SAMEA2738178) | human oral metagenome | biome: human oral; feature: human-associated habitat; material: saliva | place: China | collected 2161 ...
CGTCGACTCCATCCCGGCGATCTACTCCCTGACGGCCGAGCCCTACCTCGTCTTCGCCGCCAACGCCTTCTCCCTGCTGGGGCTGCGCCAGCTCTACTTCCTCATCGACGGGCTGCTCGACCGACTCGTCTACCTCCACTACGGCCTGGCGGTCATTCTCGGCTTCATCGGCTTCAAGCTCATCGTTCACGCCCTGCACACCAATGAGGTCCCCTTCATCAACGGGGGCCAGGAGTGGCACGCCATCCCCGAGGCGTCGATCGGAGTGTCCCTGAGCGTCATCATCAGCACCGTCCTGGTCACGGTCATCGCCTCGGTCCTCAAGTCGCGGGCAGATGCCCGGCGCTTGGAGGCGGCATCCTGAGGTCTCGGCCCCCAGGAGGAGGGGCACTCTTTGACCGATTCACTACTGTGTGACGTGTGAGCACCACGCATCCCCCTGAGTCCTCGGTCAGCGGGCTCAGCGCCGCCCAGGTCGCCGAGCGTGTCAGTTCCGGACGGACCAACGAGTACCGCGAGCGGACCTCCCGCAGTGCCGCCCAGATCCTGCGAGCCAATGTCTTCACGATCTTCAACGGCATCCTTGGCGCCGCACTGGTGCTCGTCCTGGCGCTGGGGCACTGGGCGGATGCACTGTTCGGTTTCGTCCTTGTGCTCAACACCGCCACCGGAACCCTGGCGGAGATCCGCGCCAAGCGTGCCCTGGACCGTCTGTCCGTGCTGGAGACCCCCCGCGCCATCGTCGTCAGGGACGGGGCCGAGACCGAGGTGGCCGTCGGCCAGGTCGTCCTCGACGACGTCGTACGGCTCCGGGCCGGACAGCAGGTGCCTGCTGACGGGGAGGTCCTGACCAGTGACGGCCTGGAGATCGATGAGTCGATCCTCACCGGTGAGTCCCGGCCCGTGCGCCCCGTGAGCGGAGCGAAGGTCATGTCCGGGACCACGGTGACGGCCGGGACCGGGCTGTTCCGCACCACCGCGGTCGGTGGGGACGCCTACGCCCACCGGCTGGCCCGGGAGGCCCGCAGGTACTCACTCGTCGTCAGCGAGCTGCAGGCGGGGACCAACCGGGTGCTGCACTGGATCAGCTGGGTCATCGTGCCCGTGGCCCTGGTCCTGGTGTGGTCCCAGCTGCGGTTGAGCGGAAGCGTCGGCGAGGCCTGGAGCAGCGGCGCCTGGCGCCACGCGGTCGTCGCCGGCATCGCGGGCGTGGTCAGCATGGTGCCCCAGGGCCTGGTCCTTCTGACCTCCGTCAACTTCGCCACCGCCTCCCTGTCCCTGGCCAGGCGCAACGTCCTGGTTCAGGAGCTGCCCGCCGTCGAGGTCCTGGCCCGGGTCGACACCCTGTGCCTGGACAAGACCGGCACCATCACCACTGGCCGCATCCGCCTCGGTGAGATCCAGGGGCCCGACGGCGGTGAGGCTCCCCCCGAGGTGTTCTCGGCGCTCGAACTTCTCAGTACGGTGGGGGAGGCCAACGCCACCGCCGACGCCATCAGGGAGGGGCTCGCTGATTCCGAGTGGCTCGGTGCACAAGGACTTCAAGAGGCGCTGTCGTCGGCCGGCGCTGGCAGCAGGGCCGGTGTGGAGTCAGTGCCCTTCTCCTCGCGCCGAAAGTGGTCCGCGGTTCGCGACCGCTTCGGCACCACCTGGGCGCTCGGTGCCCCCGAGATCGTCCTGGCCGGACACAACGGGTCAGTGCTGGATCGTGCCCGTCAGATCGCCGCGCAGGGGATGCGCGTCGTGGCCCTGGCCCGCTCGCGCTCACCCTGGAGGCTGATTCCGGGGGAGGAGGAGCCGCGGCTTCCCGACGACCTTGAGGCCGCAGGGATCGTCATCCTCACCGAGGAGATACGCCCCGACGCCGCCGAGACCCTCGCCTACTTCCGCCAGCAGGGCGTCGACGCCAAGGTCATCTCCGGGGACAGCCCCGAGACGGTGGCCGCGGTCGCCCGTCAGGCCGGAGTCACCGCCCCCGACGGCGGCGAGCTCGTCGTCCTGGACGCACGTACCCTGCCTGCCGGAGCGGGTAGCGGGCAGGAGACGGAGGAGGACCTGGAGCGCCTGGCCGACGCCGTTGAGGGCGCCAGCGTCCTGGGACGGGTCACTCCCGAGCAGAAACGGGCACTGGTGCGGGCACTGAAGTCCCGAGGGCACGTCGTCGCGATGACCGGGGACGGCGTCAACGACGCCCTGGCGCTCAAGGACGCCGACCTCGGCATCGCCATGGGCAACGGAGCGCCGGCGACCAAGGCGGTGGCGCGCCTGGTGCTGCTCAAGGGAGAGTTCTCGGCCCTTCCCGGGGTCGTGGCCCAGGGGCGCCGCGTCATGGCCAACACCGAGCGCATCGCCTCCCTGTTCCTGGCCAAGACCATCTACGCCTCGCTTATCGCCGTCGTCGTGTCGGCCATGGCGGTCGCTTACCCGTTCCTGCCCCGCCAGTTCACGGTCGTCTCCTCACTGACGATCGGGATCCCCGCCTTCGTCCTGGCCCTGGCCCCCAGCAACCAGCGCTACCGGGAGGGCTTCCTCGGACGGGTACTCAGCCTGTGCGTGCCGGCGGGGCTCATGGCGGGCACCGTGACCCTGACCACGTACCTCTGGCTGACGCTCACCCACGCCCCGCGCGCCCAGGTGACCACGGCGACGACCCTGGTCCTCATCACCTGCGGGCTGTGGCTGCTCACGCTCACCGCCAGACCATTGACGAGCTGGCGGCTGGGACTGGTCACTGTCATGGGGGCGATCGCGGTCCTCGGCGTCGTCGCCCCACCGGTGCGCGCCTTCTTCCTGCTGGCCTGGCCCACCCCCGGGGTGTGGTGGGTCATCGCGCTCATGGCGGGCCTGGCCGTTGGCGGCATCGAGCTGGTCCACCTGGTGCGGCGCCAGATCGTGCGCGGCCGCGGCTAAGAGACCTGCTGCCTCGCCGGCCTTCCTATCTTGTGGTGACGAGGCGAAGCCATCCGTGCCGGGGGTGGAGGCTGATATCGGCCGTGAGGAAGCCGGCCTCGTGGGCCAGCGCGGCAAGGCTGCGGCCATCAGGCACATTCATGCCCAGGCGCTCCGCCCAGTGCCCTGCTGCTTCCCGGTCGGCGACCTCGTTGGTGATCACGAGCCGACCGCCGGGACTCAGGACACGGCGGATCTCAATGAGGCCTGCCTGCAGATCGGGCCAGAAGTAGGTGGTCTCAAAGGCCGTCACCACGTCGAAGAAGCCGTCGCGGAAGGGCAGGTGGTCCACCGACCCCTCCAGGACCCGAAGACGGCCCGAGGCAATGGCGCAGCGGTTGAGACGGCGGGTCGTCTCAACCGCCTCGGGGGAGTGGTCGACACCGGCCACCTCACGACGAGTCCGCGCAAGGATCCGGGCGATGGCCCTGCCGCCTCCGCAGCCGACGTCGAGCACCTTGTCACGGGGGTGGATTCCCGCCGCCTCCAGCCCCCACCGGTGCAGGCGGGCGTGCCCGATGTTCATGCCGCGCAGCAGCAGACGCCCGGTCAGGGAGGAGGGACGGGCGAACTGGGAACCGGTCGGTGCGGCCTCCTGCCGGCTCAGGACAGGACTCCGATGACCGGGTTCCACTCGCGCGGGATGCGTTCGGTGATGTAGCCGGCCTGCTGGAAGGGGTCCTCCTCGAGCAGGGCCAGTGCACCGGCCTCATCCTCGGCCCGCACGACGATGAGGGCGTCGTGGGTGCCCACGTAGGGGCCGGCGGCCAGCAGCCGGCCCTCATCGGCCAGGCGGCCGTTGAAAGCGCGGTGCGAGGGACGGACGGCGGCCATCTCCTCGTCCTTGTCGGTGACGTAGCGGTACTCGACGGCGTAGATCTTGCTCATGGCCTCAGCATAAGGGCACCGGCCCCGGCCATGGTGAGAACCCCGGAGCACGGTCATTCCTCCGGCATCCCGACCATGAGACACGTCGAACACATGTACGACGCACGGGATGGGCGCTCACCCCTTAGACTCGAATCCCGTGAACGACTCTCTCATCATCCGTGGGGCCCGCGAGCACAATCTCAAGGGCGTCGACCTGGACCTGCCGCGCGACACGATGATCGTCTTCACCGGACTGTCGGGCTCGGGCAAGTCCTCCCTCGCCTTCGACACGATTTTCGCCGAGGGACAGCGCCGCTACGTCGAGTCCCTGTCCTCCTACGCGCGTCAGTTCCTCGGCCAGATGGACAAGCCGGATGTTGACTTCATCGAAGGCTTGTCACCCGCCGTCTCCATCGACCAGAAGTCGACGTCACGCAACCCGCGCTCGACGGTCGGCACGATCACGGAGATCCACGACTACCTGCGTCTGCTCTACGCGCGTGCCGGCGTCGCGCACTGCCCCGAGTGCGGGGCGCGCATCCAGGCACAGACACCCCAGCAGATCGTCGACCGCGTGCGCACGATGGACGAGGGCACGCGCTTCCAGGTCCTTTCCCCGGTCGTGCGCGGCCGCAAGGGCGAGTACCAGGATCTCATCGACGAACTGCGCTCCGAGGGCTACACGCGCGCGATCATCGACGGCGAGGCCGTGCGTCTCGAGAATGCCCCCAAGCTGGAGAAGAAACTCAAACACACGATCGAGGTCGTTATCGACCGCCTTGTCGTCCGCGAGGGCATGCGCCAGCGCCTCACCGACTCGGTCGAGACCGCGTTGCGCCTGTCCGATGGCCTCGTCGTCATCGATTGCGTCGACCTGGACGAGAACGACCCGGAGCGCCGCCGCCGTTTCTCCGAGAAGCGCGCCTGCCCGAATGACCACCCGCTGGCCCTCGACGAGATCGAGCCTCGCACCTTCTCCTTCAACGCCCCCTACGGCGCGTGCCCGGACTGCGCGGGACTTGGCTTCCGCCAGGAGGTGGACCCCGAGCTGGTCGTCCCCGACGAGGAACTCTCGCTCGCCGACGGTGCCGTCATCCCCTGGAACTCGAACTTCAAGTACCACAAGAAGCTCCTCGAATCCCTGTCCAAGGAACTCGGCTTCGCGATGGGCACGCCCTGGAAGAACCTGCCCAAGAAGGTCAAAAACGCCGTCCTGTATGGCAAGGACTACGAGGTCACCGTCAAGTTCCGCAACCGCTGGGGCCGCGAGCGCTCCTACACGACGGGCTTCGAGGGCGCGGTCAACTACATTGAGCGTAAGCGCGAGGAGACCGAGTCTGCGGCTGTGTCCGAGAAACTCGACTCCTACATGCGTGAGATTCCGTGCCCGACGTGCGAGGGAGCGCGCCTGAAACCGGAGGTCCTGGCAGTGCGTATCGGCGACAAGTCGATCGCCGAGCTGTCCGACATGTCCATCTCGGAGGCACGTGAGTTCCTCGCGGCCGTCGAACTCGAGCAGCGTGCGCGCGCTATCGCGGCACCCATCCTCACCGAGATCGAGGCCCGCCTGGCCTTCCTCGTTGACGTGGGCCTGACCTACCTGACGCTCTCTCGCGGTGCGGGCACACTGTCGGGAGGCGAGGCACAGCGTATCCGCCTGGCCACGCAGATCGGCTCCGGCCTCGTCGGTGTCCTCTACGTTCTGGATGAGCCTTCGATCGGCCTGCACCAGCGCGACAACCGCAAGCTCATCGCGACGCTCGAGCGCCTGCGCGACCTGGGCAACACGCTCATCGTCGTCGAGCACGACGAGGAGACGATGGAGGCTGCCGACTGGATCGTGGATATCGGTCCCGGCGCGGGTGAGACGGGCGGCTGGGTCGTTCACTCGGGGCCGCTCTCCGAACTGCTGAAGAACAGCAAGTCGCTCACCGGACAGTACCTGTCGGGCAAGCGCCGTATTCTCCTGCCGCCGACGCGACGCCCGGTTGATAAGAAGCGCGTCGTCACGGTCAAGGGCGCGCGCGAAAACAACCTGAAGAACATCGATGTGTCGTTCCCGCTCGGCGTGCTCACTGCCGTCACCGGCGTGTCTGGCTCGGGCAAGTCGACGCTGGTGAATGGCATCCTCTACCGCACACTGGCATCGCGTCTCAACGGCGCGCGCATGGTGCCCGGCCGCCACCGCACGATCACGGGCATCGAACAGCTCGACAAGGTCGTGCACGTGGACCAGAGCCCAATCGGTCGTACGCCGCGCTCGAATCCGGCGACCTACACGGGCGTGTGGGACCAGATACGCAAGCTTTTTGCCGAAACACAGGAGGCGAAGGTGCGTGGCTACGGTCCGGGACGCTTCTCCTTCAACGTCAAGGGCGGACGCTGCGAGTCCTGTAAGGGCGACGGCACGCTGAAGATCGAGATGAACTTCCTGCCCGACGTGTACGTCCCCTGCGAGGTCTGCCACGGCGCTCGCTACAACCGCGAAACCCTGGAGGTCGAGTACAAGGGCAAGACTGTCGCGGACGTGCTCGACATGCCGATCGCGGAGGCCGCACAGTTCTTCGCGCCGATCTCGCGCATTGCCCGTCACCTCAACACGCTTGTCGAGGTGGGCCTGGGCTACGTGCGCCTCGGACAGAGCGCGACGACCCTGTCCGGCGGCGAAGCTCAGCGCGTCAAGCTTGCTTCCGAGCTGCAGCGGCGCTCGACCGGACGCACAGTGTACGTGCTCGACGAGCCCACGACCGGCCTGCACTCCGAAGACATCCGCAAGCTCCTCCTCGTGCTGCAGTCCCTCGCCGACAAAGGCAACACTGTCATCGTCATCGAGCACAACCTGGACGTCATCAAGAGCGCCGACTGGATCATCGACATGGGGCCCGAGGGCGGCGCCGGCGGCGGTACCGTCGTCGCGCAGGGCACGCCCGAAGAGGTTGCGACCGTGGAGGAGTCCTTCACGGGCCAATACCTGGCGGAGGTCCTCGCGAAGGAGGCGCAGCGCGACTCCGCGAGGGTGTAGGAGAACCCGCTAGTATGGGCCTCATGATCCCTGCTTACGGTTTGTACGGTTTCGCCCACTACTGGCCCTCCTGGGTTCACCTGCTGGTGATTGCCCTCATGGTCGTGGCCGGCTCTCTCACGCTTAAGGCGCTCGCGGCCCGCTCGGCTGGGCGCAGCCGCGTCTACGGCTTGTCTTGCGGGTTTGTCGCTGGCCTGGGCAACCTGAGCCTGTGTGTGCTCGGCCAGGCGGAGGCCCGTCACGTGTGGCAGCTGGGCACGGTCATCGCGATCTATGCGGTCGTCGCTGTATGCGTGATCATGTCGCTGTTTATGCTGTGGAGCGGCGACGGCGATGGCTTCCTGTGGTCTCGCGCCTTCCACACCCTCCTGCTTGTCGGTATTCTCGTCTCGGCCGCTCTGGAGATTACCCGGCGCACGCTGTTCTGGATTCCGCTGCCCGTCATGGGCGTGGCGGTCCTTCTCGCGTTGTTCGGTGCCTTCGTCGTGGGACGCAACACCGCCGACTAGGGGAGTCCTCGCGCGCGACTCGGCCCCGACCTCGTTCATGGTGACGAGGCCGGAACGCTCTCAAAATATGGAATTTGCGGCGAACTGTAAAACTGCTGCGCTACTATCTGCGACATGGAACAATCTCGCAAGGATGCGGAGTTGCATCTAGACCTTCTGCTCAAAGACTACGAACAGGCACGTGAAGCCGACCGACAAGACGGCGCTGCTATGACCACTATTATGGGTGCTGCACTTGCTTCGTGTCTTGCGGTTCTAGGCTTTCTCAGCGGCTATCAAGGGCAGCCTGTTGGGGATAGCTTTATCTATTGGGTGATCATTCTTGCTCCTGTTGCGCTTCTGTTGCCCACGGGCTATGCGACAATGATGGGTGCAAATAAAGCGGTTCGCTCATATTATCTGAGGATTTTGGAATCTCAGATAGGTAATGAAATGAATAAGCTTTGTGGAGAGGTGGAGCTTAGCTATTCTGAGGAACTGAACTTTCCTGTATTTTCGTCGACTTATTTTGAAGTTGTTCGCTCGGCTCCGAAGAGCGGAAGAGGGATTGCTCGATTATTTGCATTCTTTGTTGTTTTGGTATTTGCTGGAGCGAACATTTGTTTGTTGAAAATTGCTTATTATGCATTGTTGCAAGTGAACAATGGGATTGTAGCAAACCTCTATTTCGTTCTCTATATGATTGTGGTTCTGTCGATGGGGACTTTGGCGTACCAGACTGGTATTAATGGGCGTTCGTTCTTTGAGCAGACCGTAAAAGATGTTAATAAGCGTTACTCTCAAGGATTCGGGGCCAGGGGATCACAATATGAGATCTATAAAGCTCAGTTAGAAAAAACTAAAGGAAATAATATAGTGACTGTTAAGAATACGCTCAAACTCTTCCCGAAGGCCGATGATCTTACTAAGATTCTTGTGGATATGATAGGTGCGATTCTTGCGGGATTGGCACTCTACTTTAATTTAGGTATTGGTATTGATGGCATTCAATTTGCATATATTTCCCTCGCGATATTATTTTTTGAGGGGTTTGTTTATCAGACTCGCTATATTCTTAATGATATACTGGGGGCTTCTGAGGAGAGGGTGCAGAAAAGTGCGGATATACGCGGCCGAATAGTGCAAGAAGAGGATGTATTCATTGCTGCGCGACACTTTTTCTTCCGCCTTGTAATTATTCTAGCTGCAATTGGTTTGGCATACAAACTTGGTCTGGTAGTAATTTATGTGAAAAGTCTTATTGGTCTTACGCTTATTACGATGCTCTATGAGCTGTGTCGTTATTTGCTTGGAAATAGCAAAGATGGTAGCTTGTTGCAGCAATTGTGTACTGTAGCAATGTTTCCGCTTGTGTCCCTTGGTATGGTGCTTCGATTGTGGGTATCTTTCACTGTCTACTGTGCTGTTGCGACAGGTGGCCTTGATTCAGTATCGAACTGGTGCACTGTCATAATAAATGATATAACCTCTGGCGGGCAAACGTTCGAGGTTTTCGTCCTGTTGATTTGCTTGCTTGTCTGGGGTGTATTATTTGGTATTGTAACTGTCTCCTTAACTTGGATGGTTGAGGCGTTATATGAAGTGAATAGGTGTGGAGCTGCATCGATTTCGGCGGACTGGAAGGTTCCTGGCAAGCTCCACGTGCTCGCATCGTTGCGGCTCTTCTTCTGGACTTTTGGAGTGCGTGTGATGAGAAACCATCAACCTGGTGATCAGGTGATGGAGAATGGTTTGTCTCCGCAGCAAGCGCTTGCCGAGCTTATCGCAGACAAATCTTTTAGTATTCCTAGCTGGTTCCGGCGCTACCTGCGCATGGTCGTTACTCCGTGGACGTGGTGTTCTGTGATCGGGATGGTGCTGAGTGTTCAGATTGCAAGTGGAGTGTGTGCTGTTAAAATGTCTAACTGGGTGTCGGTTCTCGTATTTATCGTGTCGCTATCGCTGGTTCTTTGTACTGAAGATCTACTCATGATCAAACAGAAGATTAACGGAATTCTCGTTATGCTACTTATACTGCTTCCTCCAATCCTTATCAGTCTTTTGCTTTGCGTGCTTTATTCCACTGCATGGATCACAGTATCAGAACATGGAACCCTATCTGGGTATGTTGTACTGTCTTTTATTCTGATGTTTTATGGCGGCCCCATGTCATTTATGTATTTGAGGACAACGTATGCGGAGACTCGTAATGTGCTCGTGAATACAGTCGCATTCATTAGTAACATTGATAAACAGTTCGCGTTGGCAGTGACGAATGCAGTCATAAAGCCGAAAAGTACTCCGAAATTACGCAGAGGTGATTGAGTGTAGGATTCGGCCCCGACCTCGTTCACGGTGACGAGGCCGGGGCCGAGTCGCACAGTGGGTGCTCCCGGGCGGGCGGCCGGGCTACTCCTGGTTCTTCTGGGGCTTCGCGGCCTCGCCGGACGCGTAGAGGGCGTCGACCTCGTCGGCGTAGTCGGCTAGGACGCGGCGGCGCTTGAGCTTGAGGGAGGGCGTCATGTAGCCGTTCTCCACGGTGAAGGCCGCATTGACGATGCGGTAACGGCGGATCGACTCGGCTCGCGACACCGCCTTGTTGGCGCGGGCGATTGCCTTCTCCAAGGACTCACGCACCTCGGGCAGGTTCGCCGCCTGTGCCGCGTCCACGACGGGCAGACCGTGAGTGGCCAGCCACTCAGGCAGCATCTCCGTGTCCAGCGCGATGAGCGCGCCGATGTAGGGGCGGTTGTCACCGACGACGATGATGTTCGCGATGAGCGGGTGCGTCGAGAGGGACTCTTCGAGGATCTCGGGGGACACGTTCTTACCGCCCGCGGTGACGATGAGTTCTTTCTTGCGTCCCGTGATGCGCAGGTGGCCACGGTCGTCGATGGAGGCGAGGTCACCCGTCTTGAACCAGCCGTCGACGAAGGCCTCAGCCGTGGCCTCGGGCAGGTTATGGTATCCCTTCGACACGGAGATGCCGCGCACGAGGAGCTCGCCGTCAGGGGCGATCATCATCTGGTTGCCCGGCCAGGGGAAGCCCACCGAGTCCGGAGGGAAGTCCTGCGGCGTCTCCACGGAGATCGGACCGGTCGTCTCGGACAGGCCGTAGCCCTGCAGGAGGGTGATGCCCAGGCCACGATAGAAGTTCGCCAGGTCGAGAGCCAGGGGAGCGCCGCCCGAAATGATTGTGTGCAGGTTCGGGCCGAGGATCGCCCGTACCTTCGACAGAACAAGGGCATCCGCGATGCGACCGCGCAGCTTGAGGGCAGCAGAAGGACCGGGGGAGGGCATTGCCGAGGCATCCGGGATGGGCGTCGTGTCCGGACCGGGTCCGGCGACCGCCGACTCGGGCAGAGGAGAATCCACGTAGGCGGTGGCCTTGGACAGGGCACGCGCCTGCTTGGCGGCCCACGCGAACATACGGCCCTTCATGCCGCCGCCCGCCTTAGCAGCGGCCGCGTTGTAGACCTTCTCCATGACGCGCGGAACAACAAGGAGCATCGTCGGCTTGAACGTCGCGATGTCGTCGACCAGGTTGCGGGTGTCCGGAGAGAACGCGGTGATGCCCTGGCCTGCGAGCAGGCAGTACATGACGAATCGTGCGAGCACGTGGGCGACCGGCAGGAAGAGCAGGGAGCGCGACTTCGGGTCGTTGATGAGGACAGGCAGGAAGTCGTAAGCCTGCAGCATCGGTGAAATAAAGTTCCCGTGCGTGAGGACCACACCCTTGGGCATGCCGGTCGTTCCCGACGTGTAGATGATCGTCGCCTCATCGCTGAGCGTGACGGCGTCGGTACGCGCGCGCACCTGTTCGACGCTCACGCCCCGCGCGGCACTCGTCAGGACACGCTCGGCACCCCGATCAAGGGAGAAAACATAGCGGACGCCCTCCGTGCGCACGGACTCCACCAGCTCGGCCTGCTGCGTGGTCGCCGTGATGACGATGCGCACGTCTGCGTCGGCCAGGATGTGCGCGATCTGCTGGGCCGAGTCCGTCTCGTAGATCGGCACGGTGATCGCACCGCAGGACAAGGTAGCCACGTCAATGAGGGCCCACTCGTAGGAGGTGGGAGCCAAAATCGCGAGGTGGTCACCCGGCTCGAGGCCGATGCCGATGAGGCCGCGCGCGATGGAATCCACTTCCGCCAGGAAGCTCTCCATCGTCACCTTGCGCCAGGCACCCACGTTCGAGCGACGCTCGATCGCGAACTGGCCGGGGTGGCGCTCCACGCGCTGGTGCAGCATCTTCGGGAGGTTCATATCCTCGGTGGCTTCTCGCGTCGCAATCGACTCCCATGAGCCATCGGCGAGCCTACGTACCGTCATTGCGGTCCTTTCGTGGGGTGAATGTATGCCGCTTGTGTGGGGGATCAGTTCTTTGTGAAGCGAGCGAAGAAGCCACGCTTCTTCGCAGGCTGCGCGGAGACTGGGCCGCCGTAGAGGGCGTCGACCTCGAAGGCGTAGTCGGCCAGCACCTTGCGGCGGCGCAGCTTCATCGACGGTGTGACGTAGCCGTTTTCAACGGTGAAGGTAGCGTCGATGATGCGGAACTTGCGGATCGATTCGGCGCGGGAGACGGCCTTGTTGGCGCGCTCAACGGCCTTCTCTAGGGACTCGCGGACCGCCGGCAGCTCGGCGGCCTCGGTGGGCGAGCACTGCGGCAGGCCGTGCTTGGCCAGCCAGTCGGGCAGCATGTCGGCGTCGAGGGTGAAGAGGGCGCCGACGTAGGGGCGCTGGTCGCCCACCACGATGACGTTGGCGA
>ERZ773233.1842-NODE-1842-length-12074-cov-2.884599_pt1 | contig 12074 bp, 6 predicted proteins | sample MGYA00580991_ERZ773233 | MGnify/ENA primary metagenome ERZ773233 (study PRJEB29015, sample SAMEA2738178) | human oral metagenome | biome: human oral; feature: human-associated habitat; material: saliva | place: China | collected 2161 ...
TCACGAAAGGCACTCCGCCACTACAAGCCATTGCAGCATTAATACCCGCAACCAAACCCTGTCCTGCAGCCTCTTCGTATCCCGTTGTGCCATTTACCTGACCAGCAAAGAACAGTCCTTTAAGCACCTTCGATTCGAGCGAAGCATGCAAAAGCGTAGGGTCGAAGTAGTCGTATTCAATAGCATAACCCGGACGATAAGCCTTTGCATCCCTTAAGGCAGGAATTTTACGCAATGCCTTTAGTTGCACATCAAGGGGCATACTCGATGAAAAACCATTGAGATACATCTCTGCAGTATTCTCTCCTTCTGGTTCCAAGAACAGCGGGTGTTGTTCCTTATCAGGGAATGTCACAAGCTTTGTTTCAATGCTAGGGCAATATCGTGGACCAGTACTTTGAATTTGTCCGTTGAAAAGGGGCGAATCAGCAATACCTTTTTGTAAAGTTTGGTGTGCTTCGGCAGTGGTATAGAACGTCCAGCAAGGTAATTGTTTCAGTGTTCTAGGCGTAGGCATATAGCTAAATTGGTGGAAATCCACCTCGCCGTCTTGCCTTTCCATATCTTCGAAATGCACGGTTCTCGCATCAATTCTTACAGGCGTTCCTGTTTTCATTCGTTCAACGGAGATGCCATGTTGTGCAATGCTTTCGCTTAATCGATACACTGCAGGTTCAGCACATCTACCGCCAGGTATTTGCGTTTTACCGATATGCATCAAACCATTGAGAAAAGTACCCGCAGTAATCACGATAGCCCTTGCTCTGAACTCAGCGCCCCATTGCGTTTTAACGCCCACGGCAGTGTCGTTATTCACAATCAACTCTTCAGCTTGGTCTTGCCAAATATCCAAACCTTCGGTTGAATCGAGCGTTTCGCGCCATTTAGTGATGAATTTAGCCCTATCGCATTGAGCTCTAGGACTCCAAACGGCAGGACCTTTGCCTTTGTTAAGCATTCTGAACTGTATAGATGTGGCATCAGTAATAATACCCATCTCACCGCCTAATGCGTCAATCTCTCGCACAATTTGCCCTTTAGCAATGCCCCCCACTGCAGGGTTGCAGCTCATTTGTGCTATTTTGTTCATGTCCATGGTGATAAGGCAGGTCTTAGCGCCTAGTTTTGCAGCTGCACGAGCAGCCTCGCAGCCAGCATGACCGCCACCAATGACAAGGACATCGTATTTAAATATCATATTATAAATTGCTGTATATGCTTGATTTTATTGTTGACGAGTAAATGAGAAAAGGTTGCGCATCAAAGGCATAGCGTTCATCAGACGATAAATATAGTTCATCATTTGACAAGCCGTTGTTCGCGAGTAGGCAATTCTTAGCATACTCGTTCGCACGCCTTTGCATATAGGTGACAAGTCGTAACTAACGCTAAGCCAAGTCGACGTTGCCAGCAGCACGGCCCAATCCTCGATACGCATAGAAGTCCTTGTGATACCCGTTTAAGAACAACGATAAGCAATTAAGATTTCAGAAAAATAAATTGACAACGAAGCGATGCAATATTCATAATACTAATATTTTATCGCATTGATGAAATTCTTTTCTATTTAACCTCATTCCTTAACGAGTGTAACTCAAACGCAAGTCTCATCTTACCGACCACTTTTAGCTTCGTTACTCCGTATCATTTCAACGTTACTTTATTCCTTATAGGTTTTACACATCCCGAAAAGCAGTCGAGTTAGGGAAATCACCTCCCCCTGTACAAGCCCCTTTCGCCATTGTTTGAGCGTTATTTAGCATCCCACAATGCGTGCATGCGCAATAGAGAGGTCATTAAATGGCCTCTTCGTTGCGTTATATATATGGCTCACAAGATATTTTGCAAGCACTTTTATTTCTGAAAATCAAGCGTTTGCAACACGATAAGCATGCCAGATGTGACATTTGGTATTGCAACGGCCTTACAAAGATAGAGTTTACAAACCATATATGCAAATTAAGTGCAACAAAAAAGGATGGCCGTAGCCATCCTTCGTCCTCAGTAGTGCATTTATGGTATGACGTACAAAGCTGTAACGCCAAAGATTATGATATCTGTTAGGGCTTACAAGTTAAGGCGATACACCAGCAGAACCCTCCTTATTTATGTCATTTCTTACGTTATTAAGCCCTTTAATACAAATTCTAGCACAATTAGCCACTATAAAACCGATAAAGCAACAGCGTCAAATCTAAGCTGTATATGGCATTTTGCAAGAGACAAAGCATGCAGTCAATTTGTTACACCACAGCTTTCGCATTCTCTTCGCAAGTCATTTCGCCCTCTTCTTCAGCCTGAGCAATCCTTCCGATAGTCAATTTCAGTTCCTCGTATTGCTGTTGCAGCACATCAAGGAAAGGCGACAGCAATCTAAGGCACTCATTAATATCTTCCATTTGTTCTTCGTTGTGCGCTTCAAGTTTAGCCACATCACATTCGTTCACCAGTTTTACAATGCCCTCACAGCTCTCGTTAGCGATGAAATCGTCGCTTAGCAGTGGAGTTATAGACGGCACTATACCCTTCAGTTCGTTGAAAATATGCACGTATTCACTAAACAAAGCCGACTCGTCTTTTTTCTGTTTGCTGCTATTATTCCATGTCTCCACCATTGTTTCGGCCGGTGCGATGATATTCTCCTGATAAGATTCTATGTACTTATTCAGTAAGAACAAGCGTTCGTAAAGCCTTTCAACCACCTCGCCTTGCTTGCCTGCTCTGAGGTAAGTGTAAATCTCTCGATACACATTTTTCAGTTTAGGCAGCATCTTTTCCATATATTGACTATGTTCAACTGTCGGTAATTCGTCAGGAGAATAGCATTTACCCTTATAGTAAGCCGCGCTAACCTCAAGGTCGCCGTTAATGATTTCAATCATCTGTTCAGCGTCTTCGAAAGCCCTGATATAAGCCGTAACAATGTTTCTATTGCGCTTTGTGAAGGGATAAGTCACCGTTTCGGCCGGCGTTTCCTCCATAGGGTTAAAGAGGTCGATACATCCGCATTCCATAAAGAAGCGTCTAAACCGCATGTCTAGCAATTCGGTAACAAGTTCTTTTTCAAGCCATTGCTTAAGTTCGTCGCCCTTAATCAGCACCCTTTCGGTCTCATTTGTTTTGTGTTCAAGCTTAATCAGTTCGCCCAAATTGTGTCTTAACTTCACAGGCAGAATGCTCCAGGCCGGCAAAAGTGGTTCGTTCGATGGTCTGGGTATATTTTGCAGCTGCTGAATACGTTCCCTATCCGAGGGGTGCGAATCCCAAACATCCTTGCACGAAAACCTCGCTGTGGGTTCATCATTCGTTTTTACCTCGGCCAAAAGCAGTTGCGTGGCCTCAAGTGTTTTGCCCTCCTCGTTAGCTTTAATTTGCGATAGCAGCTCCAGAATTTCGAAAGGGTCGGCTGTTTTGCCCTTTTCATCGAGTCTCATCATCGCTACATGTGTGTTAGAGCTGCATTGCATCATCACCGCCGTTTTATAAAACGACGACGCCATAACACACTTGCCCACCACTTTACAAGCGATATTATCAGCATCGAACTCCATTTGTCGCGACAATTCGCGATAAGCGATATTCACATATCTATAAACAGCCTGCAACAGCAATCTCACTGTAACGGTGAAAAAGCGTGTAAGCGAGCCGAAAATAGCGAACGTACTCCATTCAAATCCGCTCCAACGGTCAACCCATCTGTCCCATGCGTCTTCGCCATAGACAAGATTTCCCAGCACGATATTGGCCGTATAAACCACCGAACCAATTTTCATGCTTTCTTGCGAGAAGTGTCCAAACTCGTGAGCTAGAATACCTTTAATCTCTTCTGTGCTAGTTGTAGCAAACAAGCCAGCGCCCAACATAAGGTTTTTTCTTACTGGAAAGAACATCGACCAGAAAGTAGTGTTGAAGAAAACACAAGCATTAATTTCAGTAGAGAGGTACACTTTATGAGGCATGGGGCATTTAGTAGCCTGAGCCACTTCACTTATTAGTTGGAACAATTGCGGGCAATCGTTTTCGTTTACCAGTATTCTGCCATCCTCTTCGCCGCTTTGGCGTGTGAAGATAAACTTCAACAAGAAAAGTCCGAACATCAAGCACAGTGCGATAATACCGAGGTATATGCCTATGATTATCAGCATCACAATCCCGCTATTGGTGCTGTCAAACACCTGTTCCATCAAACCTACTCCCCAGGATGTTGCCCATTTATAGCCAATGTAGAGCAGTAGTAGGCCTAAGGCAACGAGAGAGAGGTAGACAAGCACGAAAAGGGCAATACGGTAGATAACCTTTTTACCCAATGCTCTTATTGCATTGTTTTCTCTCATGCGTTCAAAGATTTAAATTTTAGGCGTGTTTTGTAAACACGTAGTTTAGATAAATTTCCTTGTGGCGCTCTTCAAGGAAACACTTTTGCGCCATGCGAGGGCGTTGCGATACGAAAAGGATTAGTTACGTTTTTTTTATCGCCCTGCTTTTTCAGCTGTTGTGCGCACGTATGCGCTTGTTGTGTTGTTGTGGGGAGGTCTTTCCCCTAGGGTTTCCCCCATTTCATCGGCGATTTTTCAGGTATCAGAAAGCGCCATTTCTCATTTCCAAGGCTTTGTTTTCGGCCTTTTCCATGATTTCTCTTTCCCCCGGACCCTTGTCGTTTAGTCCGCATAGGTGAAGAATTCCGTGAATGATAACACGGTAGAGTTCGTCTTCGTACGCCTTGTTGAACAACTCAGCGTTTGTTCTTACGGTGTCGAGCGAGATAACGATGTCGCCATTAACGACATCGTCTTCATCGTAGTCGAATGTGATAACGTCCGTATAGTAGTCGTGTTGCAGATATTCCTTGTTTATTTCCAAGATTTTCTCATCGTCTACGAACATATATCCCACTTCTCCCACCATTCTTCCATAGGATTTAACCACAGCTTTTATCCAAGCAGAGGTTTCTTTCCTTTTTATTTTCGGCATTTTAACGCCGTCAGTGTTATATGTAATCATAAAATTTTTCTTCTTCTTGGGTTTACTCTTTCTTTGGTAGAAACATCGAGACATCTTTACCAAAGTGAATAAGCTCCCTAACGAGCGACGAACTAACGCTAGCATGTTGCGGTTGGGCAAACACCAGCAATGTTTCTATGCCGCCTAAGGCTCGGTTAATGTCTGCTTGTTCGCGTTCGTATTCAAAGTCTTTCACACTTCTCACGCCTTTAACAAAGAACCACGACCCCTCCCTATGGGCGAAATCCACAGCCAAATCGTTGAATGCACGCACCTCCACGGCGGGGTTCGGCATAAAGTTGGGTGATGGTATTCACCCTTTCTTCACTGCTGAACATGCATTGTTTGCGTTCGTTTACGCCAACACCGATAACCACTTTATCGAAAAGCGGCAACACGCGTGCCACAATAGACTGGTGTCCGATGGTGAACGGGTCGAAACTTCCTGTAAAAAGACCTACTTTCATGCTCAAATCAAGTGGCAATTACATCTTTTTTAGTTCTTATTGCTCGCCCCTTTTGCCATTAAGGGCAAGCATTGGTTGTGGTAGGCGAGCGAAGACGTTCATACGAGTGGAAGAGTTGACCAATTAACCAGTAATCAAGTTACGTCTCCCAGTCGGTTTCATCGCGTCGAGTCGCGGTGCATATGCTTGTAGTAGCGTTCCGATTGCGACCTAATTTTTGCAAAAATAGGTTATTACCAATTGATAACCAAATTTTTAGGCCAATTTTATTGTAATTATTTCGCAACATCTATTGTTCTGTTTTCCTTTATTGTTATTATTTTTATAACCATAATCGCACTACAATCAATATTTTTTCACCATTCCATCGTTTATTTTTTATCAAGCAAATGGTGTTAGAAAGCAGAGTTTAGACTACTGATTTTCATGTTAAATAACATGCTCAAAAAAGCGTATTTTTTAGGCTTTTCGCTCCGAATTTGGTGGTTTGTGCAGAATTATGCTTCTAAATCTAGTAGTTTTGTGCCTTTTTGTGTTGTGTGTTAGATGCGAAATTTTAGCTATTTTTGTGGTGATTTTTCCTACTTCTATCTGTCTTGCCCTCATCCCTTTTCTAGAAATCGTGCCAACTTAAGTATGTATTGATGAGTTTAAGGTTCTCAAATATCGTATTGGGCATACCACAACATATACTTCAACTGGCAAGATGGTGTTGAGTTTAAACCCATCCTAAACCCCAAACTTGGATAAAGACAACACATTCGGCATACCTATAGGGTTAAAAAGGGTAATAAAACTTTACATAATACACCTTACCAGCCGACCCTTTCTAGACAAAAAAGCAGCCAAAAAGCATGTCTTTTGCCCCAAATTCAGTCTGTCGCCTCTTCCTTTTACGGCAATTTTGAGCACGAAATCGGCATTTTGCACCATTTAGCGCTTCTATTTGGTCGCCAACTCGCGATTTTTCATCGGCCCAAAAACAGCTTTTTACCACTAAAAAGTCCTATTTTAGCCAACTTTTTACCCCAGGAAGAAGTAAAATCAGTAGCATTTCAATGCTTCTAGCCCTCTCCAGAAATAGTAAAAAGCACCATTTAGCCCTGCGTTTAGCACCATTTAGCCTTGCGTTTTGTAGGAGTTAGCACTGCGTTTAGTAGGAGTTAGCACTGCGTTTTGGTGCATTTAGCACTGTGTTTTGCTGCAAAACACACGAAAATTAGTGCAAAGCGCGGTATAATTCTCCGAAAATTCGTTTTATTTACCTCTTCTGGCTTAGGTTGTTTTTGGCCAAACGAAACGCTCGCGAGAATCGAATATTTGCGGTCGAGTGGGCCGTTGGTTAGAAAAAAGCTACTCATAATGTTAAAATTTATGCCGAATAATTTACAATCTTCGTGTCCCCTCCAATCATTAAACCATATAAACCGCAAAGAAACAGCGTTAAACCACAACATCAAAACAGTCTGCTAGGCCCTTATTGCCAATCGAGAGAAGTATTTATACATAGAGCTAGCGTTTGCAAACAACTCATAAGGCGAGTAAAGCCTGCTGTAGAGCGAGCAAAACCCTGACCGATGGCGCATATTTGCCAAACACGGGGTAAAGAATACCAGTGCATTGCTAGTACTCAAGTTGACCAAAAGGCATAATCAGTGCCATTTGTGTCATCACTCACCCATGAGTGTAGCAGCAAAGCCAAGCGCCAGCGACACACATAGTGAATACCCACTTTACTAATCCATCCCTGTATGCTTGCCATCTAAACACTGCATCGCACCCAAGCAGAACCAAAGAGGCCATCAAGCGGGCAACATGAATGTTAATTCGGTAAGTTTAAAAAGTTAAATATTGTTTACAAAAAACGACGCCTTATATTTCATCCCGTTGCGATGAATGCAAAAAATAGCCCAATTCATCGGTACAACCATTGCTACAAGGTGGTAAAAAAATGAAGCAACAGCCTCCGTGCCGAATAGTATCTCCAGCACCTAATCCCTTGACAAGCAAGGCAAGGCGCGATTGTTTGTACAAAAATGGCTATCTTTGTAGAACAAAAAGGGCGGACAACATGGATTGTTCGCCCAAATCAACATGAACATATACAAACATTCAAAACAAATTATGGGGATTAACAAAACGATTGGTTGCCTTGTGGTGGCCTTGGCGCTTGGCTATCAAGCACAGGCAAAGAGCGCTTTTGCCATAAAAGTGCAGAAAGACAGTACGTCACAAACAGCCAAAGTAGACACGACAAAGGCTAAGAAGCCAATGCCTATGAACGTAAAGCCTACGCCACCGAAAAAAGAAACCGATTACGAACGACTGATGAAAGACAGCGGAACGGTGGTGAAAGGACTGTTTACTGTGAGACATATCAAAGACAAATGGTATTTTGAGATGCACGACAGTATGGTGGGACGCTACTTTATGGCCGTTACCCGCTTTGCAAGCGTGCCCCAAGGATTTGGAAAATTCAGCGGTGAGATGGTTAACGAAGACGCCATTTACTTTGAAAAACGCGACGATAAAACCATGCTTTTGCGCACATTTGTACGCACACAAGAAGCCAACGAGAAAGATAGAATATACCTATCGCTGAAACAAAGCACCACCGACCCTATCGTTGCTGCATTCCCTATTGTGGCCGGAAATCCCCAAAAAGGCATGAACCTCATCGAGGTAACAGGCTTTTTTGTACGCGATAACAATATTGTGGGTATTAACAGAACGCTGTTTGAAAAGACAAAGATTGGCGGACAGATGCCCGACCGCACTTTTATAGACACCGTAAAGACTTATCCCATCAACATCGAAGTGCAAACAACGCGCACTTATGGCGCATCCCCTAGTTTTGTAAGGGCTTCGGGAACAGGTTCGATAACCCTCGCGCTCAACACCTCTATCGTGGAATTGCCCAAGGTTCCTATGCGTAAGCGCATCTGGGACACACGAGTGGGCTACTTTGCTTACCCTTACACCATCTTCTCAGACGAGCAACGCAAGAGTCAGCGCGAAATGTTTATCGCGCGTTTTAAACTCGTTCCAAAAGACGTGAAACGCTATCAGCGTGGCGAACTGGTTGAACCTGTTAAGCCAATCGTGTTTTATATCGACCCCGCAACACCCAAGAAGTGGGTGCCCTACCTCATTAAAGGTATCAACGACTGGAATGTGGCTTTCGAAGCAGCAGGCTTTAAGAATGCCATTCAAGGCAAAGAATGGCCCACTAACGACCCCTCAATGAGTCTAGACGATGCCCGTTTCAACGTGGTGCGTTATCTTCCATCAGAAGCCGAGAACGCTTACGGCCCTCATGTGAAAGACCCTCGCAGCGGAGAAATCATCGAAAGCCACATCTGCTGGTTTCATAATGTGATGAATTTGCTCACAAAGTGGTACATGGTGCAATGCGGACCGCTTGACAAGCGTGCTAGGAAAATGGAATTCGACGACAAACTGATGGGTGAACTGATACGATTCGTGTCGTCGCACGAGGTGGGTCACACCCTTGGACTACGCCACAACATGAGCGCTAGTTATGCAACACCTGTTGAGAAGCTTCGCGATAAGGCGTGGGTAGAAAAGCATGGACACACCGCTTCAATTATGGACTATGCCCGATTTAACTATGTGGCACAACCCGAAGATAATATTAGCGAACGTGGATTGTTCCCACGCGTGAATGATTACGACAAATGGGCCATTAAATGGGGCTATCAATATCGCCCAGAATTTAAAGACGAACTGGCCGAAAAGGAGAAGCTGATGACCGAAACCACCGCTATACTAGCCAAAAATCCTCGACTATGGTTTGGCGGTGAGGGTACAAACGAAGACCCCAGAGCACAACGCGAAGACCTGGGCGACGACAATGTGAAGGCTAGCGACTATGGCGTGAAAAACCTGCAGCGCGTTATTGCCAACCTACCACAATGGACACGTCAGGCCAACGACCAATACGACGACCTTAGAGAGATGTACACGGCTGTGAGACAACAGTTCTCGCGTTATTTTGGACACGTGGCAAAGAACATCGGAGGCCGTTATATCAACAACATGCCAGGCACATTGCCCTACGAAATTGTACCAGCAGAGAAGCAAAAGGCAGCAATAGACTATTTTGGTCGCCAGGTGTTCGACGCCCCGTTGTGGCTTTATCCCGCCGACTTAACGGCAAAAACCGGTGTAGATGCCAACAACGAGATAGCCAAGATGCAATCTGTGGCCCTCAACTCAATACTCTCGCTGGGTTTGCTCAATGCCGTCTACAACAATTCGCAGGCTTCTAGCAAGGCTTATCGTTTGGAAAACTATCTCAACGACCTCTTCGATAAAGTATGGACGCCACTCAACGCATCGCAAGAACTGAAGAACAGCAGTAGAAGAACCTTGCAACGCAACTACGTGGAACGCCTGAATAGCATAATCAACCCCGACGATAAAGAAAAAACTGCTGCTGGAGCACCAGCCTTTAACACCGATGCCCGCCTTTATGTGGCCCAGCATCTAGACAAGGTAGAGGCTTATCTTAAAGAGCAAGCGCAATCGGCCACAGGCATCAACGCCCTACATTATGCCGACCTTGCCCGTCAAGTGAAGCAGATAAAGGAACAACGCGAACACGGAAGAAACAACCGTTAGACCTTGTTAGGGGTAGAACAACCCCACGACTAGCAGTGAATAAAAAGCTGTCGGCATGGTTTGATATCGCCCTTTTTACCCCATTGCATCGACAAAATGGCCCTCAAATGGAGGCGTGGTGTCGTGCAGATGGGGCAAAAGTGGCACAAGGCAGAAGCCTTTCACCCCAAAGTATAGCCGTCAAGACTATTAACTTTAGGCGCAAAGATAAAAAACATCGTTCGCCAAAGGGCGAAGCCCCCATACACGATGCGCAAAGTGGCATCCACCCAATAAGAAAATATCAAGTAGACAATGGTTTTAAACTATATTTGGATATCCTTTTTCCTCGTGGCCTTCGTGGTTGCACTGATAAAGTTGCTGTTTACGGGCGACGCAACAGTGTTTCCGGCCATGATGGATAGCACATTCGAGATGTCAAAGAAGGCCTTCGAAATCTCGATAGGACTAACGGGCATCCTCTCTCTATGGCTCGGCGTGATGAAAATAGGCGAGCGCGGGGGCGTGGTAAACGCATTAGCCCGTGCATTAAGTCCAGTATTCACACGTCTATTTCCCGATATTCCCAAGGGACATCCCGTAACGGGAAGCATCTTTATGAATATCTCTGCCAACATGTTAGGCCTTGATAATGCAGCCACGCCTTTAGGACTGAAGGCCATGGAGCAGCTGCAAACGCTCAATACAAAGAAAGACACCGCCTCTAACCCCATGATTATGTTCTTGGTGCTCAATACATCAGGACTAACGTTGATACCCGTTAGCATCATGGCTTATCGTGCCCAGTTGGGTGCAGCGCAACCCACAGATGTGTTTATCCCCATACTTCTGGCCACCTTCTTTTCTACTTTGGCTGGTATAATCATTACCAGCATTTACCAAAAAATCAATCTCTTAAAGCCCAAAACACTCATCGGACTGTTTGTTGCCTGTACCATTGTTGCCGGAATAATATGGATTTTTGGGCGAATGGACAAAGAAACGATGAACTTAGTGAGTACCACGGTGGCCAATATGCTGCTGATGAGTATCATTGTGGCCTTTATTGTGGCCGGCGTTTGTAAGCGAGTGAACGTTTACGACACCTTTATCGAAGGTGCAAAAGACGGATTTCAAACGGCTGTTCGCATCATCCCTTACCTTGTTGCCATACTTGTGGGAGTGGCAGTGTTTCGTGCTTCGGGGGCAATGGATTTGCTTGTAGATGGTATTCGTTGGTTGGTGAGCTTGCTGGGCATAAACACCGATTTCATCGAGGCATTGCCCACGGCGCTGATGAAGCCTCTTTCGGGAGCAGGTGCGCGTGGCATTATGATTGATACGATGTCTACTTACGGTGCCGACTCGTTTGTTGGTCGACTTAGTTGCATCTTCCAAGGTAGCACCGACACCACTTTCTACGTCCTTGCTGTTTACTTTGGTAGCGTGGGCGTTCGCTATACGCGCCACGCTGTGGCCTGCGGCCTTCTTGCCGACCTAGCACATAGGTAGCATAATTGGGATAACCTAAAAGCTGTGCTAGTTCCATGCGAAGATTTACAAGCTTACGACACACATCGAAGTTATTATATTCGTTGTCTTTTGTGCATTTAGTCATGTATGCACGATATAATTGTTCGCGAAGCTCACGCACTTCAGAGTATTGCATAAAAGGAACAAAGGAAGGTGCATGGAGGGTTATCACCCATCCTTCTAAGCTCTTCTCTTGTGCAGCCAGTTCTGCTTGATCAACTTGACTCTTAGGAAGCCCTTTTAGTTGTGACTTGTCTGTCAAATGAAGATAGAAAGCATTGGTCTCTTTGATATTATTCTGAGAAAACTTTAAAGATGTCTTTGATAGTTCAGCTTTTATGGCTCGGAATCTTTCTTTCTTCTGTGAATCAAGGGTTGCACCTGAACGTTCGAATCCATCGAATGTCTTCTCTAGAAGCATTTTGTCCTCTCCCTGAAGTGTCGGTTCAA
>ERZ773233.1849-NODE-1849-length-12059-cov-7.093052_pt1 | contig 12059 bp, 11 predicted proteins | sample MGYA00580991_ERZ773233 | MGnify/ENA primary metagenome ERZ773233 (study PRJEB29015, sample SAMEA2738178) | human oral metagenome | biome: human oral; feature: human-associated habitat; material: saliva | place: China | collected 2161 ...
GCTTATGCTATTCGTTCAAGAGAAAGTATGAAAAATGCCATAATGGTACAAAGCGGTCTGTATGATGATCTTAAAGTTGAGCAGGATGGAAAAGTAGATCAAAAGGCTGTTTCAAAAGATATCAATGTTGCGACTAACAGAGCCTTAGAGGGTGGATATATGAGCACGATAGGAGATAGAAAAATCAGAAGAAGCTCATTTTATCTTACGGATGCGATATCATTTTACCCATTTGTAAATGATACAAGATTTCATAACAATATGTATCTTGCACAGACTTATGCCAAAGAAAACGGAATAAATATTCAAGAAAAAGCTGCAAATGCCGGTCTTATGCCGTATCAATACGAATATGACAAGTCATTAAAAAGATACAGCATTACAATAGATCTTGATAAAGTAGGAATTGATGAAAATTATGACACCAAAGCTCAAAAAGAAGAAAGGGCATATAGAGTAAAAGCACTTCTTAATGCTATAAAAAATCTTTCATTGGTAGTAAGGGGAAATATGGATAATGCCGAACCTATATTTGTAGTGGGAGGTATAGGAGAAAGAAAGACACATTACTTTGAAAATGTAATTCATATTGAATCAAATCAATTAAAAATAGAAGAAGACTTAAAGGCAAAGCTTAAAGAAGGTTATAAATCAGCTTTACTAAAAGGCTATAACTTTGAAAATGAAAAAGAAATAGAAGAAGAGCTTAATGCAGTTTCTATAGAAGAATTCTTTGTGAGTCTAAGCAAAGAGGTGGATGAATATTATGAAAGCATTGAGAATTAAACTAAGACAAAATCAAGCTTCATACACAAGAGAAGAAACAGTAAACAACCGTATGACTTATCCTTTACCGCAATATTCAACTGTTATAGGTGCATTACACAATGCGTGTGGATACACTTCTTATCATGAGATGAAAGTGAGTGTTCAAGGTAAGTATAGAAATATGCAACGAGAATTATATGTCAATCATGCACTTCTTAATAATTTGGAAGATGACAGAAGTATACTTATATATCTTAAAGATTCAAATGCATTAAATACAGGATTTTTGAAAGTAGCAGAAGCTCTTAAATCTCAAGGAAACAGTTTTAAAGACAAAAGGACTATACAGGTATATGATGAAGAAAAGTTGGAAGAATACATAAGTATAAAAAATATTTCCAATGAGCTTAAAACTGAGAAAAAAAAGATACTTGATGATAAAGAAAAAGCTTGGAAAGAAGAAAAAAAGCGCATAAAGGATGAAATAAACAAGTTAGAGGTAAAATCCGAAAAAATCTTCGAGCTTAAAAAAATTATAGAAGAAAAAGACTCAGAGATAAAGTCGTTAAAGTCAGAGTACAAGCAAGAACTCTTTGAAAAAGTAGATGAGCCTCTTAGTCATTTTAAGACCTTGACCAAGGGAATACAGACACAGGAAGTGCTTTATGATGTAGAATTAGTGATTCATATAAGTGCGGATTTCCCGGTATTAAAAGATATACTTGAAAAGCAAAATAATTTTGTGTCTCTTGGCAGAAGTGAAGATTTTATCGAACTTTTGGAAATGAAAGAGGTTGAACTTATTTCCGATATTAGTAGAGAATACGAGTTACTTAATGACTATTCTATGTATGTAAACGCAGACTGTGTGAATACAGATGAAAGCGGTATGGGAGATTATTTTATTGCACATGAGGGAGCGAAAAAACCTGCTAAAGGAACTGTATACTATGTTGCAAAAGATTATAGATTGGAGGGGAAAAAGAGAGTTTTTAATAAGATTCCCTGTCTTTATTCTTCTAAAATCGGTATAGATGAAAGCTCGACAAATGCCCTATATGATTCGGATGGCGGATACATAGTAAACTTAAATTAAGTAAATATATATAGTGTATGATATTTTAATGGGAGTGCATAAATAATTTATTTAAATAATTGTAAAAAATAAGACCTGCTTTTCACCGTGTAAAGAAGCAGCTGACTTCGGAGATCACTGTGAACATAGATGGTTTCCAAGTGATCTCCGAAAAAATAAATTATAATTGAAATATTTATTTCTATAACTAAGGGAATATGATTCATTTATTCTGATATTTGAACCTAAGCTTAAATGAATAAAGTAAGCTTTGGTTCTTTTTTGTATAATATGGTTGATATAAGAAAATATGAGATCAGTTACCGCTTACATTCATCAAATGAATAGAGAAAAAAATACGCTTACTCGATTAAGATAAAAATACAAGATAAACAAAATGGAGCGATAAGATGGGGATAAATAAAAAATTACCTGAATTTTATAAAAAATTTAAGGCAAAAGAAGATGAAACTATTTATGAGCATACAGCTAACTTGCTTGAGAATTTAGAAGAACTGAATAATAATATAAGTATAGAAGATATAGATTTAATAGAAGAGGCTTGTGTATATCATGATATCGGTAAGGTAAATCCTTTGTTTCAAAAAAGACTTGAATCAAAGAGAAAATTTGATGACAGCAAGGAAGTTGGGCATAATATCCTATCTTTTTACTTATCGAAGCAATTTCTTGAAAAGTATAATAAAGAGGACAAAAATATTATATTATATGCGATACTGAATCATCATAATTATACTGACAATTTTGAAAGCATATCTGAGCAAAAAGACTTGATAAGTGACAATTTGAAAATAATAGCCGAAGAAGTATTTGAAAATATTGAAACAGATTTTTCAAGAAGTATAGGTTTAAGAGAAATGGCAATTATTAGAAATCTACGAACTAAGCCTTCAAAAAGATCTATATTGGTCAAGGGTTTTTTACATAAGTGTGATTATGCTGCAAGTGCTCACAGCAAAGCGGAGATTCCCAATATAAACTTGGAAAGCAGACTTAAAGATATGATTGGGGATCTAAAGAGTAGGGGCTTGTCAAGTGGTTGGAATAGTATGCAAAAGTTTGCAAAGGACAATACCGACAACAATATAATACTTATAGGTTCAACCGGACTTGGAAAAACGGAAGCTTCTCTTCTATGGATAGGAAATAACAAAGGTTTTTATGTACTTCCTTTAAGAACAGCTATCAATGCAATGTACCAAAGGATCAAAAATAGTTTATTTCCTGGTGACTATAATAAAAATCTTGGTTTGTTGCATGGAGAAATTGAGAATATATATTTGGAAGACAGCAATGATAAGCAAACCGATAATATTGAAACAGAAGAAAGTATGAAGTTTTGGGAGTATTACGGATTTACTCGTGCCATGTCTTTGCCTTTAACAATAAGTACTCCCGATCAAATATTCAGATTTGCTTTTAAGTATTGCTCCTATGAGTTGCAACTTGCAACCTACAGTTATTCAAAAATAGTAGTAGATGAAATACAGGCATACTCACCGGATATATTAGCAACTCTTATATATGCCTTACAGCTTATAGATATGGTAGGAGGTAAGTTTGCAATCACTACAGCGACATTGCCGCCTTTTATCAAAGACCTGTTACAAGAAGGCATGGAGAAAAAAATAGAATATAAAGAAGCTGAATTTTTAAATGATAATATAAGGCATAGAGTAAGGTTATATCACAAGAGAGTTGATCCGGAAGATATAAAAAAGTTTATAGAATATAAGTGTGATCAAGAAAGCTTGAAACTTTTAATAGTTTTAAATACTGTAAAATTGGCACAAAGTATTTATAAAGATCTTAAGTTATGGTTTGAGGAAAATGATATAGAGATGGAAATGCACTTGTTACACTCAAAATTCACAGTTCAAGATCGTAATGAAAAAGAAGAGGCTATATTAAAAGATGGTGAAAGTAAATGTAAAAAAAGAGTAGTATGGATATCGACACAGGTAGTGGAAGCCAGTCTGGATATTGATTTTGATTACCTTTTTACAGAGCTCTCCGATCTGAGTGCTTTATTTCAAAGACTTGGAAGGTGTAACAGAAAAGGACTAAAGACTGTAGAAGAGTTTAATTCTTTTGTATATACAGAAATAGATGAAAGGTTATTTATAGTTTATGACAATAAAAATGCAAATTCGTCAAAAGGTATGATATTCAGATCTTTGTTTGAGTTAAGTAAAACTGCATTACTTGAATGGGAAGAAGAAGATAACATGGGGTTACTTTCCGAAAGTGATAAAAATAGCATGATCAATAAGTATTTTACTTCTGAGAAAGTAAAAAAATATGATGAAATATATCGCAGCAACAATATTGAATACATTTCAGAGTATAAAAAAATGTATGATCATCTGACCAATATAATGCCCGACTCTAAGAAGCTTAACGATGTGGCTAAAGAGTTTAGACACATACTTAGTAGAAGAGTTATTCCAAATTCAATATATGAAGATAAACAGGAGCATATTATAGAGATAATTGATAAAATTGAAGAGAAAAGAAAACTTATAGGAAGAACTAAAAATAAAGATGAAAAACAGCAATTGAGGGTAGATATATTACGACTGAAAGATAGTTTTAGGAAGTTTACTTTAAATATAAGTTTACATGAACTTGGAAAAGACAAAGATTATTGTGTGGTAGACAATGAGAAAATTATTATCTCTACAGGAACTTATAATAAAGAATTCGGGATATTAAAAGAAAAATATGACAGTGGCGGTATATTTATATGATGTATGAAAAAATAACCGGAATAATGGTGTATTATTATTTTGTTTGCAAAAGAAAGTTATGGTTATTTTATAATGATATTTCTATGGAAGATGAAAATGAGCTTGTTCAAATAGGAAAATTTATTGACAGCAGCTCTTATTCATCTGAAAGAAAGCATATAATGATCAACGAAGAAATAAATATAGATTTTGCCGAACACTCGGGAGTTATACATGAAATAAAGAAAAGCAGAAAGATCGAAGAGGCTTCTGTTTGGCAGCTTAAATATTATCTGTACTATTTAAAACAATATGGGGTGGAGAATATTAAAGCTAAACTTGATTATCCATTGATGAAACAAACCGTAGATATAACTTTAGAAGAACATGATGAGGAAAAGATCAGAGAAATTTTGAAAGATATTAAAAAAATAGTAGAAGCAGATAATATACCTGATTGCCTTAATAATAATATTTGTAAGAAGTGTGCGTATTTTGATCTGTGTATGATATAGGAGAAAACAATGAAAAACAGCTTATATATATACCAAAATGGAGAATTAAGCAGAAAAGATAATACCTTGAGGTTCACAAATGAAGACGGTGATAAAAGAGATATTCCGATAAACAGTATTTCTGAGATCTACTTTTTTGGAGAAGATACCATTAATACTAAGCTTATTACATTTTTATCACAAAACAATATTATTGTTCATTTTTTTAATTATTATGATTTTTATGTGTCGAGTCTTGTCCCAAGAGAAATCAAGGTTGCAGGAAAACTCCTAGTAAAACAAGTAGAACATTATACAGACAATAATAGAAGAATAGAATTGGCAAAAGAATTTGTGAAATCGGCAGGTAATAATATCTACAGAAATTTACGTTACTATAATGGTCGTGGCAAGGATGTAAAAGATGCTATGATTGAAATCACCGGTCTATTAAAAGAAGTTGATAAGTGTGAAAATATAAAGGAGTTAATGGGAGTTGAAGGTAACATTCATAAGATTTATTATAGTAAATGGAATGTGCTTATAGACCAGGATATAGATTTCACCACCAGAGTAAAACGACCGCCAGACAATATGATCAATACTCTGATATCGTATATAAATAGCTTGGTATATACTACAGTTCTAGGAGAGATTTATAAAACGCAATTAAATCCTACAATAAGTTATTTGCATGAGCCCGGTGTAAGTAGATTTTCATTAAGTCTTGATATTGCCGAAATATTTAAACCTCTTATTGCGGATAGGCTCATATTTTCTTTACTGAATAAAAATCAAATAAGGGAAAATCAGTTTACCAAGGGATTAGATTATTTACATTTATCAGAACAGGGATCAAAAATCATATTATCGGAGTACGATAAAAGATTAAAACAAACCATAATGCATAAGGAACTTGGTAGGGATGTCAGTTACAGATATTTAATAAGACTTGAATGTTATAAGCTCATTAAGCATTTGTATGACGAGAAAAAATATGATTCATTTATAATGTGGTGGTAATGATGTATGTAATATTAGTTTATGATATATGTAAAGATGGCAATGGTCAAAAAAGATGGAATCGTGTGTTTAAGTTGTGTAAGCAAAACCTTGTTCATATTCAAAAATCTGTATTTGAAGGAGAAATCTCAGAAGCTGATTTATTTAAATTAGAAAAGTCAATAGATAAAGAAATTGATAAAAACTGCGATTCTGTAATCATATTTAAAAGTCGTAATGAAAGATGGCTTGATAAAAATATTATGGGTTTGCAGCAGGATGATCCTTTTATGATATAGATTTGTATTGAAGTTATCATGATAAGTAAAAAAGTTGATTTAGTATAGATATTTTACTTTATTAAAATATTGGAAAAAGTATTTTGAGTAATAAAAAATAATTGTCGACCTATGGTAGTATAAAAAAATACGGGGATAGACAAATCTAAGGAATATCATACAAAATAAAGATAACAGGAATAAATATCGATATATATATTCTTGATAAAAGTATAAAATACAGGGTAGACAAAAATAACCTTTCAAAGCCCGTAAATATGTGGTATTATGGAAGACGGATTAGAATATGTCCAGATTGGAATGTAAAGAATCATGTGATTGCCCCCATCTTGAAGGTTTAATCCATTAGAATATGTCCAGATTGGAATGTAAAGCACGAAATCCGCTACATCATCCGGATCAAGCTCCCATTAGAATATGTCCAGATTGGAATGTAAAGCGATAAAACCTTTTTGCTTTCCAAATTTCCCAAACCAATTAGAATATGTCCAGATTGGAATGTAAAGGTTTAGTGCACATTCGAATTCTTTTAGTAGAGGAAGATTAGAATATGTCCAGATTGGAATGTAAAGAAGTGTAAGTAAATCTATATCCGTCGTCTATTGAAATTAGAATATGTCCAGATTGGAATGTAAAGACGTCAAAAAGAATACAATACACGTGAATAAAGCCCTTATTAGAATATGTCCAGATTGGAATGTAAAGGCACACGGCAGGGGTATTGCCGTATCAGTCAAACCCATTAGAATATGTCCAGATTGGAATGTAAAGCGTCAATAATGCAGTAAGGATAGGCGGTAGGCTGTAATTAGAATATGTCCAGATTGGAATGTAAAGTGAACTATACAAATCAACTTTATTACGCTGTCTACCATTAGAATATGTCCAGATTGGAATGTAAAGCTATATACCTGTGACTGGTCAAGGATAGGTTGTCTATTAGAATATGTCCAGATTGGAATGTAAAGGCACGTAGTGGCTATTCAGACATGTTATATGCTTGGATTAGAATATGTCCAGATTGGAATGTAAAGTCACTCTCAGTGTTTACATAAGTGCTATACGGCATAAATTAGAATATGTCCAGATTGGAATGTAAAGCGAGCATACCACCCCTTCATCCCTTTGTTATGTGGTATTAGAATATGTCCAGATTGGAATGTAAAGGAATATTTCCCGGTCTTGCTTATAAACGTGAGGCTATTAGAATATGTCCAGATTGGAATGTAAAGGCTTCAAGTATATACATTGATAAAGTTGAGCAAGGAATTAGAATATGTCCAGATTGGAATGTAAAGGTGTAGATGGCGTTGTATTAGTTGCAGGAAAGCTCATTAGAATATGTCCAGATTGGAATGTAAAGAGTCATTTATCAACAACAGTCAGTTTGATGTGGTTATTAGAATATGTCCAGATTGGAATGTAAAGTGCTTCATTTATAACGGCTTATGCTCGTGATTATATTAGAATATGTCCAGATTGGAATGTAAAGTAAAAAAATATCAGACGACGCCGCTGGGCTGACAATATTAGAATATGTCCAGATTGGAATGTAAAGTGCATTCAAAATATTATATACAATGAATTTGCAACATTAGAATATGTCCAGATTGGAATGTAAAGGAGGAAAAAACAGGCGATACAGCCGCAGACGGCGAGATTAGAATATGTCCAGATTGGAATGTAAAGTTTTGATTTCCTGCAGTGTAATTTTTTGAATTAGATTAGAATATGTCCAGATTGGAATGTAAAGTGTTGTGTGCCGCCTTGATTGTCTTCTGTTGATGACCATTAGAATATGTCCAGATTGGGCTTGAGATATAATAGGGATACAGAGGAAAAAGCTTGATAAATAGGAGCTTTCAGCACTGTATCCCTATTTTTAAAATCAAACAAAATATCGAAAAGGAGGCTTTTATGATATGTAAAAGAATATTTCAAACCATTATGTCAGTTATTCCATTAGCAAAGGCGGTGGAGAATAAATGAGATGGATAATAAAAATAATTTTATTTCCAATCAGCTTGCTGTTAAGTATTCTTACTGCATTTTTAACATTCTTGCTTAGCGTAGGAACAGCAATCCTATATTTGCTTATGCTGATGTGTGTATTTGTTGCCATAGGCTCATTCTTTATGCTACACAACACAAGAGCAGCAATAGAAGCACTCATTATAGGATTTCTACTAAGTCCTTACGGAATACCGATGATAGGAACTGTAATTATAGCTTTTATACAAGGAATCAATGAAGCCATAAAATCAATATAAAAAATTTCATAAAAATGGTTACCAAGGGCGATAGATAAAAACTATCGTCTTTTTTAGTGAAAAAATATCATGGAAAGGAGAGCTTTTAGATGAGTATGTATTTATTTGATGAACAACCTATCGTTGCAAATAAGACATTGGCAAGAGAGATAGGTTTAAATGAAGCTCTTATCTTACAGCAAATAAACTATTGGATAGAAATAAATAAGAAATCCGGCAATAACTTCTGTGACGGAAGATATTGGACATATAACTCAATAAGAGCATGGCAGGAAAAAGATTTTGACTATATGAGTTTCGATACTGTAAAAAGAACCTTTGCGAAGTTGGAAAAGGCAGGTTTTCTACTCGTAGGAAACTACAATAAAGATCCAAGAGATAAAACAAAATGGTACAGCATAAATACCGAAAAGCTGGAGGAACTTTATATTGAAATTGAGAACAAAAAGAAAAAAGAAGAATTACAAGCCTTAGAAAAAGCTGTGCCTAATGCATTAGGGCAAAATGCACCAATGGAAAAGTGCAAAATCCACCAATGCACAAGTGCAGATTGCACCAATGCAACAGAGCAAAATCTGCCAATGCAAAATGGCAATATGCCCCAACCATTACCAGAGAATACTACAAATAATTCATCAAAGATTACTACAGATATTTCATCATATAATTCCACCCATCATTCCGTCATAGATGCCGAGTATTCAGAACCAAGAAAAAGGATGGACGGAGAGGCGGAAATAGAAAACAAAAATATATATCAGAACTGCTTAGATGAGTTAAGAACACAGACAGGCTATTATGAACATCTTGAGTTGGGCAATAAATTTATAGTTAAAGACTTTGATGAGATATTAAAGATACTGGCAGATATTATGATACTTGATGATAGAGAGCTTGTTACAATCAATCAAACGAAGCTTCCGGCACATATAGTAAAAGAAAGATTTAGAAAACTTAAATCAGAGCATTTGGAGTATCTGTCAGATGTTATTAAGGAAAATGAATACAAGATTAGGAATATCAGAGCATTTGTCCTAACAGCAGCATATAATGCACCAAGTGGGATAGATGCACATTACTCTGCCCTTGTAAGCTATGATATGAGAGGAGGATATTGAATGTGATTAACGAAGAAATTGCAAGAAAGACACTAAGCCTTGAGATTAAGGCTGCCAAAGTAACCGGAAAACTTCTTTTAAATCTGTTGAAAAAACTGATAAAAGAAGCAGAGAAACTGGGAGGGCTTGAAAAACTCGTTAAAGTAAACGGAAATGAAGTCAAGCTCAAAGATATGGCGAAAAAAGGACAGCTTGAAGAAATACCGGTAGAAGAAGCGGAGCTTAAGGAACTGAAAAAAGAGCTTAACAAATATGGTGTTAAGTTTTCAGTGATGAAAGATAAGGAAACAGGCAAATACTCCGTATTTTTCCAAGCCAAAGATATGAAAATGATGGAGAAAGCCTTTAAAAATGCTCTTGCAACATCAGAAAGAAAGGCTGAGAGGAAAGAGTCCATTCACAAAAATATTGAGAAGTTTAAGGAGATGGCAAAAAATACTGTTTCTAAGGATAAAGTTACGAATAAACAAAAGGAGCAGAGCTTATGAGCAGTTTGATAACATTTGAAAATATGGAATTCGGGAAACTCACTGTAATGGAAAAAGACGGTGAGTTTTTCTTTATCGGAAAAGAAGTAGCCGAAAAACTGGGCTATTCAAACACGAGAGATGCTTTGGTAAGACACATTGCGGAAGAAGATAAGGGAGTCGTGAAACACGACACCCTTGGTGGTAGACAGTCATTTACGATAATCAACGAGTCCGGTCTTTACTCTCTTATCCTATCTTCCAAGTTACCACAGGCAAAGGACTTTAAAAGATGGGTAACCACAGAGGTATTGCCGAGTATTCGTAAGAATGGCGGATATATCAAAAATCAAAAAAAATGAGTAATGAAGAAATATTGGCAAATGCGGTACTCCTTGCCAATCACCTGATTGCTGAAAAAGAAAAAATCATAGAAGATTTAGAGCCGAAAGCCAAGTATTTTGATGAACTGGTGAATAACCATATGCTTACTAATTTCAGAAATACAGCAAAAGAGCTTCATATCCCACAAAAGGTATTTATTCAGTTTTTGATAGATCAGAACCTTATTTGTTGGGATAAGAAAAATAGACTTCTACCCTATGCCAAGAACAACAAAGGATATTTTGAAGTAAAGGAATGGTGCAAAGAAGGGAGCGAAGCGGTCGGAATACAGACCTTTGTAACACCGAAAGGCAGGAGCTACTTATTACTTTTTATTGGAGGTGAAAAGACTCGTGATAGATAAAATATTAAAGGACATCAAAGGCATATTTAAGGTGCAAGATAAGGCAAAGTTTGTAAAACAAAACATTCCCTATCTTGCATTTTTCTATATTGGCAACATCTTCTCCTATCATGTGAGAAGTTATACCGGTGGAGATGTGATTGACAGGATATTTCAGGGGATATTAGAGCTTAATACAATGAGTTTTCTCCCAAGTATTTATTTGGTGGATATACTGACAGGAATAGGAGTTGCTGCTATAATTAAATTCATTATCTATACCAAAGGTAAAAATGCGAAAAAGTTTAGACAAGGGAAAGAGTACGGCTCGGCAAGATGGGGAAATAAAAAAGACATCGAGCCGTACATGGATGAAAAGTTTCAAAACAATATCTTGCTAACACAAACAGAACGATTAACCATGAACGGCAGACCGTCGAATCCAAAGTATGCAAGAAATAAGAATGTACTTGTCATAGGCGGATCAGGAAGTGGCAAGACTAGATTTTTTGTAAAACCAAACCTTATGCAAATGCACAGCAGCTATTGTGTAACCGATCCGAAAGGAACGATAGTTCTTGAGTGTGGCAAGATGCTTGAAGATAATGGCTATGAGATAAAAATCTTAAACACCATTAACTTCAAAAAGAGTATGAAATACAATCCCTTTGCTTATCTTAGAAGTGAAAAAGACATACTCAAATTGGTACAGACAATCATTGCAAACACCAAGGGCGAGGGAGAAAAAGCAGGTGAAGATTTTTGGGTGAAAGCCGAGAAACTTTACTATACAGCACTTATCGGATACATTTTCTATGAAGCTCCAAGAGAAGAAAAGAACTTTGCAACTCTCCTTGATATGATCGATGCGTCTGAGGTCAGAGAAGATGACGAAACATACATGAATCCGATAGACAGACTCTTTGAAGCATTGGAAAAGAAAGAGCCTACACACTTTGCAGTGAAGCAATACCGAAAATATAAACTTGCTGCCGGAAAAACAGCGAAAAGTATATTGATTAGCTGTGGTGCAAGGCTTGCTCCCTTTGATATTCAGGAACTTAGGGACTTGATGAAAGAAGATGAACT
>ERZ773233.1854-NODE-1854-length-12045-cov-25.726606_pt1 | contig 12045 bp, 4 predicted proteins | sample MGYA00580991_ERZ773233 | MGnify/ENA primary metagenome ERZ773233 (study PRJEB29015, sample SAMEA2738178) | human oral metagenome | biome: human oral; feature: human-associated habitat; material: saliva | place: China | collected 2161 ...
ATTGCGGTTGGAAGAATCAATCCTGGGAGTCAATCAAGGTTGGTGTATTTTCTCGTGAGGACTCAATTAAGTGTCTTTTGCGAATTACAGACTCTGAGGATCTTGAGGCTGCTGATGCTGTAGCACAAAAGCTTGGGGATTTGCCGTTGGCTATTGCGCAGGCTGGAGCTACTGCATGTGCAGAAGATTGGACACTTAAAAAATACCTGGTGCGTTTAAAGCGCTATAGTAGCAGTAGAGTTATTAAACCTGTCCGAGGTGATTCTTATACTGAAGAAGTGTATAAAGCTTTGCTTATGGCCGTGGATGCAGCGCTTAAGGAACTTGGGGGCGATGAGCGTGAAGTTGCGCGTCGTCAGCTTGACGGGCTTGCAGTGCTTGCTCAATCAGGTGTGCCAACGCGTTGGATAGATCCATTATCGACAGATGCATATAGCTCTGATCTGGAAGAGAACGTTCCTGATATTGCTGACGAGAATGCGCATAGTGCATTGACCAGGCTTGTGAGGATGAGCGTGGTACAGCAGTCTGCTGATGATGGTAAGAGCTTGACTATGCTGCACCGGCTGCAAGCTCAGGTGTTGCGCGAAAACTGGGGTGAAGAAAAGACTGCTGCTCACGAGGAAGCGTTTGATGCTGCGGTAGAAATACTTGGCCGCACAAAATATGAACAGTTACCGTCTAATGCTACTGATGCTAGACGTCGTGAGGTTAGTGATCTTATTACGCAACTTAGCGCTATCGCTGTTCAGGATTACTCGCGTTCTTTGTTTGAGAGTGAACAGATCAGGCTTTATCTGTATCGTGCTTTTAAATATGGACACGATCTTGGAATTGGGTACAAGACGGTTGAGCTTAGTGCGGCTGTAGAGGTTATTGAAGATGTTTTGGGTCCTGATCACCCTGATACGTTAACTGTCCGCAATAATCTGGCTCTTGCTTATGACTCTGTTGGGCGTTTTGGTGAGGCAATCGATGCATGGGAGGAACTGCTGCTGGACTGTCAGCGGGTATTGGGTCCTGATCACCCTGATACGTTAACTGTCCGCAATAACTTGGCTGGCGCTTATGACTCTGTTGGGCGTTTTGGTGAGGCGATTGAGCTGTTTGAGCAGGTGTTGGCTGACCGGGTGCGGGTTTTGGGTCCTGATCACCCTGACACGTTGACCACCCGCAATAACTTGGCTGGCGCTTATAGGTCTGTTGGTCGTTTTGGTGAGGCGATCGATGCATGGGAGGAACTGCTGCTGGACTGTCAGCGGGTTTTGGGGGCTGATCACTCTGTTACGTTAACTGTCCGCAATAATCTGGCTGGCGCTTATGACTCTGTTGGTCGTTTTGGTGAGGCGATCGATGCATGGGAGGAACTGCTGCCGGACTGTCAACGGGTTTTGGGGGCTGATCACCCTGTTACGTTAACTGTCCGCGATAACTTTGTTGGGCGTCTTGATGAGGTGATCGATGCTTTGGAGAAACTGCTGCCGGACTGTCAGCGGGTGTTAGGGCTAGAACATCCACTAACCAAGCAAGTGCAGAAAAACCTTGAAGCGGCTAAACGCAAGATGAACCCGCCAGATACGCCATCACCAGAAACGGGTGAGGACTAGACTCTGCTGACTCTGTGGAAGGACGGAGTGTAGCGCGAAGCAACTGCCGCCACTAGTTACTGCAGCTCGCCATACAGGTTTATAGGTGGGCTGCTTAGCGTTGCTTTTCGGCGGAGGTGCCAAATGGTTGGCGTGAAAAAGCAACAGCTCCAAGGCTTAAAACAGCTAGGAACGCTACACATACGCAGATTTCCCAGCTGGGGGAGAGTAGCGGCTTGCTGTTAAACAAGCTCACTCGGATCAAGTCAACCAGGTAAGTGACTGGATTACACCTAGCAATTGTGGCAGCCCAACTAGGGAAAGCCTCAATAGGGTAAAACGCGCCAGCAAAAGTAATCAGCAAGACGCTAGTAAAAGACACAGCCAAAAAATTATTGCGCCTAATTGTTACCTGAGTGCCCAGCATAGCTGCCAGAAAACTAGTACTTAAAAGTAACCCCACACCTGCAAGTAGATACATTGGCTGACCTATTGGCCTATAGCTAACAAAGGGTATGGAGATAACAATAATCACCAGGCTTTGCATCGCTGCTAAGAAAGTCTGAATAAGAGCGTGTGCATTCACGAATGCAGGAAAACCACCTGGAGACAGACGCACCACATCCAAGCGAAGCCCCTGGATTTCCTCGCGGGCCTCATAGCTTGAACCCTGTATAGCATTAGTAAAAACGTTTACAACAGCCACTGAGATAATCATGAACGCAACGCCATAGCTAGGTGCTAGGTAAGTTGCTGCAAAGATTGCGAAAAGCGCAGTAGAAAGCAGTGGGCGAGCCAACATTGAAAACGTATCGGTAGGGTTGCGTCGCAAGGTTTGGTAATAGCGGTAAGCAGTAGCACTAATCAAAGCGAACCTCCAAATGCGCCGTCGACCTGATACTTTTTAGTTGAGCGCTTCACCCACGCAACACCAAACAGCAGGAAAATAAAGCTAACCAAAATTCCTAGCAAAGCATGGCTCGGGTTAGAAGTGCGAATAAACTCGTTTAAATGCGTCAGCGGTGACATTTGAGCTGCAATCCGAGTAATACCCGCAAAAGTATTCAGCGGCCACAACACACAAGAAAATATTACTAGTGCATCAAGAAGAAGATTTATGAAGTGAAAGGTCCGGTTAAAACGAACCTCAAATCCATACACCAAATACACACAGCCTAGTGAGGTGGGAACAGCGAGCAGCGCATAGCCCAGCATCTGCCACACAACCACCGGGAACCCTAAAGCGAACCCCAAAGCAAACACAGAAACTAGTGACGAAAACAGGTAAAAACAGCAAACTCCACCAGTGTAGCCAGACAGCCAAGGGATAACTGAGCCTTCTGAATGTAAGAAAGTATCCAAGCGGCCTCCGCCAGCCAAACCCTGGATAGACACCAAGCATTGGATTACGACGGCAGTAAAAAACGCCCAAACCATATTGGTGTACAAGAAAAAGTTTTGCGTGTCAGACTCAAGATAAGCGCGTCCAAGAAACAATAACGGAAGCACTTCCATGAGCGGCACCACCACTAAAACCCGCAACCAAATTCCCGGCTGGCGAGCATTCATGGTCAGGCTGTAGCGCATATGCGCAAATAAACTTCTCACTCAGCACCGCCCAAAAGCCAGAAAGTATCAGCAAGCTGAGCGTCCCGGCGAGTGTAAGTTAGCCCCATCTGGTCAAGCAGATTAGAGTTGGATAAACCAAAAGCAAGCACGTCAACTTCCACTCCGTCGTCCTGACGAATAACGGTGCGCGCCCCAAGCTCATCATTTAAGCGAGTAATAACGCTCTGCTTCTGACTAGTTGGTACTTGCAGCTGGTAAACCACCTCTCCAGCACGCATACGTAACTGCTCAGGCGAGGCGTCAGCCATTATGCGGCCCTTAGATAGAAACAGCACCCGATCGCATAGATCATTAACCTCAGTCATGATGTGGGTGCTCAGCAGCACGGTTACGCCACTGTTTTGCAGGCGTCGTATTACTCCGTACACGTCATTTGCTGCCAGCGGGTCTAAACCAGAAGTGGGTTCATCAAGGAAAATGAGCTTCGGGTTGGTGACCATAGCTCGGGCAATGTTGACGCGCTGCTTAAGTCCTGTCGACAAAGTCCACACCTGATCCCCACTGCGATCAGCCACATTACAAAGCTCCATAGAACGGTTGATCCGCTTAGCGCGCTGTGCCTTGTTGATGCCGTACAGGCGGCAGACATACTCCAGGTTCTCTCGTACTGTTAACAGGCCAAACAGCTGGCTTGAATTACTGGCAAAACCCAGCTGTTGACTCCACTGCTTGGACTTTTTTCTGGGTAAAGGCTTGAGCAGGTCAGCGCCAAGAACCTCTAAACGCTGAGCTCGGGTTGGTACCCATAGCCCACTAATGATGCGTAGCAGTGTTGTCTTGCCGGCACCATTTGGGCCAATCAGGGCTACAACCTGACCGGTTTCAAGCGTCAATGAATCAATCGATAAAACCAGGCGATCGCCGAAAGCCTTATCTACACCACTAAGAGCAGCAATTTGTGTCATACCAAAACTCGTAACCAGTAGCTGCGGTGCTGGGTAGGTCTGCCTGCGTCAGCTCGCAGCACTAACGTCTTTGTGATCTAGGTTAAAAATATGGTAGCTGCTTTTGCGGGAATTTTTCAGATTTTAGTGAAAATGTGGGGGGCCACAGTCTGAGCGGCGGGCCAGGCTCTAGGGGTGGGAGTTGGCGACGGCGTCGAGCCAGTCAGGGGCGCAGTCGAGCCTGCTACGGGAGGGTGTAGTCGAGCCTGCTAGGGGAACGGTGTCGTCGCCATAAGCTGCGCACAGGCGTAGGGAGCACCCTGACACATTGTTATCCCGTAGTGGTCTGGCCTACTCATATTTATACGCTGATCAAGTTGCTGAGGCGATTGATGAATGGGAGGAACTGCTGCCAGACTGTCAGCGGGTGTTAGGGCTAGAACATCCACTAACCAAGCAAGTGGAGAAAAATCTTGAAGCAGCTAAACGCAAGATGAACCCGCCAGGGGCGTCGTCGGAATAAAAATACTTAACCTGGCCCGCAGCCATAAGCCGGCTGGCCGCACGCAGCTGCGCTGAAACTGAACCAAACAAACGTTGCCCGGGGCGATTTTCATCGCCCCGGGCAACCGTTGTCTTACCCTCATGTATAAGTTATTAACAACTTGCCATACGGTTTTCCCCGGAATACTGCACTTACTTTTCTTTGGCCTCAATTCCGAGCAAAAACGCTGGTGGAGCACCCGCTCCAGACATGTTTGCGCTTGTAACATGCAGATATGGCTGATCAGGTGTCCTCGAAGGTAGCAGAGCTTAGTTGGGCTATTGGCAAGTTTCTGCTGAAAGCAAGTGGATCTGGTCTACTAGCAGATGCTGGTGAAACTGCAGGGAAAGCATACAAGCTAGTGCGATCACTAATCGAAAATAGCGGTAGTGACGTCAATAATGACGTTGCTGAGCAAATTAATAAAGTTCTGACTAGCAAAATACGTAGCATGTATGGGCGTCCGACAGTTAATAAAGAACTTCTAGAAGTGGCTGCTACTGAGGTAAAATTCCTCCTCGATCAAATTACTGACGATGATAAACTATTAGTGGTTGCTGTGAAGAATCCTGATAGTTTTTCTGATTTACTTCGAAATCTTGCTTATGCGCGCCAGCTAGATATTGAACAAGAGGCTGAGCCATATTTCAATGAACTTGTCGATGTGGTGAAAAAACAGTATGTCAAGGTTGCATCCCGGTCTTCTGAATTCGATAAGGCTGCACTGAAAGATTTATTTGCGTCAAACGAACAGGCGTTAACTAAAATTAATCAGATCTATGAACTCTTAGAAGATACTAATAAGGAAGTTAAAAATAGTAACGCTAAACTAGATTATGTTAAGGAAGCTGTGAATGATATTCCAGACAAGGTTGTTGCAAGGATAGGGAGTAAATTCTCTACCCCTATGCGGGAGCCGTTTACTTTTGGGGTGCGTCCAGATGTTGCCGCATTTTATATTGAGCGCGGTGAACGAGCGCGACTGCACGACTTGGCAATTGAGGGACAACAACCAAGAATAGTTTTAACTGGGATGCGGGGTTGTGGTAAATCGCAGTTGGCTTCTGACCTTGCACAATGGTGTGAGAAGCAGAAATGGAGCCTTGTTGCTTGGATTAATGCGGTTTCTAGAGAAGCTGTAAAAAATGATTTGGTTGAACTTGCGCGGTTACTTCCAATTGATCTAAGCGATGAACCTAATCGTGATCAGATAGTCAATCGTTGTATAGATTATTTTAACTCTTCCAACTCTGGGGACAGGCTTATTGTCTTTGATAATGTTAAAGATATTGACGATCTCATTAAGTTAGTTCCACGCGGTGACGGCCTGCGGGTGGTGGTTACTACCACAAATGATTGCGGTTGGAAGAATCAATCCTGGGAGTCAATCAAGGTTGGTGTATTTTCTCGCGAGGACTCAATTAAGTGTCTTTTGCGAATTACAGACTCTGAGGATCGTGAGGCTGCTGACGCTGTAGCGCAAAAGCTTGGGGATTTGCCGTTGGCTATTGCTCAGGCTGGAGCTACTGCATGTGCAGAAGATTGGACACTTAAAAAATATCTGGTGCGTTTAAAGTGCTATAGTATCAGTATAGTTATTAAACCTGTCCGAGGTGATTCTTATACTGAAGAAGTATATAAAGCTTTGCTTATGGCCGTGGATGTAGCGCTTGATAAGCTTGGGGGCGACGAGCGTGAAGTTGCGCGTCGTCAGCTTGGCGGGCTTGTGGTGCTTGCTCAATCAGGTGTGCCCACGCGTTGGATAGATCCATTATCGACAGATGTATATAGTTCTGATCTGGAAGAGAACGTTCCTGATAGTGCTGATGAGAATGCGCATAGTGCGTTGACTATGCTTGTGAGTATGAGCGTGGTTCAGCAATCTGCTGATAAAACCATAACTTTGTTGCACCGGCTGCAAGCCCAGGTGTTGCGTGAAAACTGGGGTAAAGAAAAGACTGCTGCTCACGAGGAAGCGTTTGATGCTGCGGTAGAAATACTTGGCCGCACAAAATATGAACAGTTACCGTCTAATGCTACTGATGCTAGACGTCGTGAGGTTAGTGATCTTATTACGCAACTTAGCGCTATCGCTGTTCAGGATTACTCGCGTTCTTTGTTTGAGAGTGAACAGATCAGGCTTTATCTGTATCGTGCTTTTAAATATGGACACGATCTTGGAATTGGGTACAAGACGGTTGAGCTTAGTGCGGCTGTAGAGGTTATTGAAGATGTTTTGGGTCCTGATCACCCTGATACGTTAACTGTCCGCAATAATCTGGCTCTTGCTTATGACTCTGTTGGGCGTTTTGGTGAGGCAATCGATGCATGGGAGGAACTGCTGCTGGACTGTCAGCGGGTATTGGGTCCTGATCACCCTGATACGTTAACTGTCCGCAATAACTTGGCTGGCGCTTATGACTCTGTTGGGCGTTTTGGTGAGGCGATTGAGCTGTTTGAGCAGGTGTTGGCTGACCGGGTGCGGGTTTTGGGTCCTGATCACCCTGACACGTTGACCACCCGCAATAACTTGGCTGGCGCTTATAGGTCTGTTGGTCGTTTTGGTGAGGCGATCGATGCATGGGAGGAACTGCTGCTGGACTGTCAGCGGGTTTTGGGGGCTGATCACTCTGTTACGTTAACTGTCCGCAATAATCTGGCTGGCGCTTATGACTCTGTTGGTCGTTTTGGTGAGGCGATCGATGCATGGGAGGAACTGCTGCCGGACTGTCAACGGGTTTTGGGGGCTGATCACCCTGTTACGTTAACTGTCCGCGATAACTTTGTTGGGCGTCTTGATGAGGTGATCGATGCTTTGGAGAAACTGCTGCCGGACTGTCAGCGGGTGTTAGGGCTAGAACATCCACTAACCAAGCAAGTGCAGAAAAACCTTGAAGCGGCTAAACGCAAGATGAACCCGCCAGATACGCCATCACCAGAAACGGGTGAGGACTAGACTCTGCTGACTCTGTGGAAGGACGGAGTGTAGCGCGAAGCAACTGCCGCCACTAGTTACTGCAGCTCGCCATACAGGTTTATAGGTGGGCTGCTTAGCGTTGCTTTTCGGCGGAGGTGCCAAATGGTTGGCGTGAAAAAGCAACAGCTCCAAGGCTTAAAACAGCTAGGAACGCTACACATACGCAGATTTCCCAGCTGGGGGAGAGTAGCGGCTTGCTGTTAAACAAGCTCACTCGGATCAAGTCAACCAGGTAAGTGACTGGATTACACCTAGCAATTGTGGCAGCCCAACTAGGGAAAGCCTCAATAGGGTAAAACGCGCCAGCAAAAGTAATCAGCAAGACGCTAGTAAAAGACACAGCCAAAAAATTATTGCGCCTAATTGTTACCTGAGTGCCCAGCATAGCTGCCAGAAAACTAGTACTTAAAAGTAACCCCACACCTGCAAGTAGATACATTGGCTGACCTATTGGCCTATAGCTAACAAAGGGTATGGAGATAACAATAATCACCAGGCTTTGCATCGCTGCTAAGAAAGTCTGAATAAGAGCGTGTGCATTCACGAATGCAGGAAAACCACCTGGAGACAGACGCACCACATCCAAGCGAAGCCCCTGGATTTCCTCGCGGGCCTCATAGCTTGAACCCTGTATAGCATTAGTAAAAACGTTTACAACAGCCACTGAGATAATCATGAACGCAACGCCATAGCTAGGTGCTAGGTAAGTTGCTGCAAAGATTGCGAAAAGCGCAGTAGAAAGCAGTGGGCGAGCCAACATTGAAAACGTATCGGTAGGGTTGCGTCGCAAGGTTTGGTAATAGCGGTAAGCAGTAGCACTAATCAAAGCGAACCTCCAAATGCGCCGTCGACCTGATACTTTTTAGTTGAGCGCTTCACCCACGCAACACCAAACAGCAGGAAAATAAAGCTAACCAAAATTCCTAGCAAAGCATGGCTCGGGTTAGAAGTGCGAATAAACTCGTTTAAATGCGTCAGCGGTGACATTTGAGCTGCAATCCGAGTAATACCCGCAAAAGTATTCAGCGGCCACAACACACAAGAAAATATTACTAGTGCATCAAGAAGAAGATTTATGAAGTGAAAGGTCCGGTTAAAACGAACCTCAAATCCATACACCAAATACACACAGCCTAGTGAGGTGGGAACAGCGAGCAGCGCATAGCCCAGCATCTGCCACACAACCACCGGGAACCCTAAAGCGAACCCCAAAGCAAACACAGAAACTAGTGACGAAAACAGGTAAAAACAGCAAACTCCACCAGTGTAGCCAGACAGCCAAGGGATAACTGAGCCTTCTGAATGTAAGAAAGTATCCAAGCGGCCTCCGCCAGCCAAACCCTGGATAGACACCAAGCATTGGATTACGACGGCAGTAAAAAACGCCCAAACCATATTGGTGTACAAGAAAAAGTTTTGCGTGTCAGACTCAAGATAAGCGCGTCCAAGAAACAATAACGGAAGCACTTCCATGAGCGGCACCACCACTAAAACCCGCAACCAAATTCCCGGCTGGCGAGCATTCATGGTCAGGCTGTAGCGCATATGCGCAAATAAACTTCTCACTCAGCACCGCCCAAAAGCCAGAAAGTATCAGCAAGCTGAGCGTCCCGGCGAGTGTAAGTTAGCCCCATCTGGTCAAGCAGATTAGAGTTGGATAAACCAAAAGCAAGCACGTCAACTTCCACTCCGTCGTCCTGACGAATAACGGTGCGCGCCCCAAGCTCATCATTTAAGCGAGTAATAACGCTCTGCTTCTGACTAGTTGGTACTTGCAGCTGGTAAACCACCTCTCCAGCACGCATACGTAACTGCTCAGGCGAGGCGTCAGCCATTATGCGGCCCTTAGATAGAAACAGCACCCGATCGCATAGATCATTAACCTCAGTCATGATGTGGGTGCTCAGCAGCACGGTTACGCCACTGTTTTGCAGGCGTCGTATTACTCCGTACACGTCATTTGCTGCCAGCGGGTCTAAACCAGAAGTGGGTTCATCAAGGAAAATGAGCTTCGGGTTGGTGACCATAGCTCGGGCAATGTTGACGCGCTGCTTAAGTCCTGTCGACAAAGTCCACACCTGATCCCCACTGCGATCAGCCACATTACAAAGCTCCATAGAACGGTTGATCCGCTTAGCGCGCTGTGCCTTGTTGATGCCGTACAGGCGGCAGACATACTCCAGGTTCTCTCGTACTGTTAACAGGCCAAACAGCTGGCTTGAATTACTGGCAAAACCCAGCTGTTGACTCCACTGCTTGGACTTTTTTCTGGGTAAAGGCTTGAGCAGGTCAGCGCCAAGAACCTCTAAACGCTGAGCTCGGGTTGGTACCCATAGCCCACTAATGATGCGTAGCAGTGTTGTCTTGCCGGCACCATTTGGGCCAATCAGGGCTACAACCTGACCGGTTTCAAGCGTCAATGAATCAATCGATAAAACCAGGCGATCGCCGAAAGCCTTATCTACACCACTAAGAGCAGCAATTTGTGTCATACCAAAACTCGTAACCAGTAGCTGCGGTGCTGGGTAGGTCTGCCTGCGTCAGCTCGCAGCACTAACGTCTTTGTGATCTAGGTTAAAAATATGGTAGCTGCTTTTGCGGGAATTTTTCAGATTTTAGTGAAAATGTGGGGGGCCACAGTCTGAGCGGCGGGCCAGGCTCTAGGGGTGGGAGTTGGCGACGGCGTCGAGCCAGTCAGGGGCGCAGTCGAGCCTGCTACGGGAGGGTGTAGTCGAGCCTGCTAGGGGAACGGTGTCGTCGCCATAAGCTGCGCACAGGCGTAGGGAGCACCCTGACACATTGTTATCCCGTAGTGGTCTGGCCTACTCATATTTATACGCTGATCAAGTTGCTGAGGCGATTGATGAATGGGAGGAACTGCTGCCAGACTGTCAGCGGGTGTTAGGGCTAGAACATCCACTAACCAAGCAAGTGGAGAAAAATCTTGAAGCAGCTAAACGCAAGATGAACCCGCCAGGGGCGTCGTCGGAATAAAAATACTTAACCTGGCCCGCAGCCATAAGCCGGCTGGCCGCACGCAGCTGCGCTGAAACTGAACCAAACAAACGTTGCCCGGGGCGATTTTCATCGCCCCGGGCAACCGTTGTCTTACCCTCATGTATAAGTTATTAACAACTTGCCATACGGTTTTCCCCGGAATACTGCACTTACTTTTCTTTGGCCTCAATTCCGAGCAAAAACGCTGGTGGAGCACCCGCTCCAGACATGTTTGCGCTTGTAACATGCAGATATGGCTGATCAGGTGTCCTCGAAGGTAGCAGAGCTTAGTTGGGCTATTGGCAAGTTTCTGCTGAAAGCAAGTGGATCTGGTCTACTAGCAGATGCTGGTGAAACTGCAGGGAAAGCATACAAGCTAGTGCGATCACTAATCGAAAATAGCGGTAGTGACGTCAATAATGACGTTGCTGAGCAAATTAATAAAGTTCTGACTAGCAAAATACGTAGCATGTATGGGCGTCCGACAGTTAATAAAGAACTTCTAGAAGTGGCTGCTACTGAGGTAAAATTCCTCCTCGATCAAATTACTGACGATGATAAACTATTAGTGGTTGCTGTGAAGAATCCTGATAGTTTTTCTGATTTACTTCGAAATCTTGCTTATGCGCGCCAGCTAGATATTGAACAAGAGGCTGAGCCATATTTCAATGAACTTGTCGATGTGGTGAAAAAACAGTATGTCAAGGTTGCATCCCGGTCTTCTGAATTCGATAAGGCTGCACTGAAAGATTTATTTGCGTCAAACGAACAGGCGTTAACTAAAATTAATCAGATCTATGAACTCTTAGAAGATACTAATAAGGAAGTTAAAAATAGTAACGCTAAACTAGATTATGTTAAGGAAGCTGTGAATGATATTCCAGACAAGGTTGTTGCAAGGATAGGGAGTAAATTCTCTACCCCTATGCGGGAGCCGTTTACTTTTGGGGTGCGTCCAGATGTTGCCGCATTTTATATTGAGCGCGGTGAACGAGCGCGACTGCACGACTTGGCAATTGAGGGACAACAACCAAGAATAGTTTTAACTGGGATGCGGGGTTGTGGTAAATCGCAGTTGGCTTCTGACCTTGCACAATGGTGTGAGAAGCAGAAATGGAGCCTTGTTGCTTGGATTAATGCGGTTTCTAGAGAAGCTGTAAAAAATGATTTGGTTGAACTTGCGCGGTTACTTCCAATTGATCTAAGCGATGAACCTAATCGTGATCAGATAGTCAATCGTTGTATAGATTATTTTAACTCTTCCAACTCTGGGGACAGGCTTATTGTCTTTGATAATGTTAAAGATATTGACGATCTCATTAAGTTAGTTCCACGCGGTGACGGCCTGCGGGTGGTGGTTACTACCACAAATGATTGCGGTTGGAAGAATCAATCCTGGGAGTCAATCAAGGTTGGTGTATTTTCTCG
>ERZ773233.1862-NODE-1862-length-11998-cov-11.125680_pt1 | contig 11998 bp, 14 predicted proteins | sample MGYA00580991_ERZ773233 | MGnify/ENA primary metagenome ERZ773233 (study PRJEB29015, sample SAMEA2738178) | human oral metagenome | biome: human oral; feature: human-associated habitat; material: saliva | place: China | collected 2161 ...
TTTCTGAAAATTCCAGCTTTGACAATTTTGCTATTTTTAAAACATCTTCTTTGCTCAGCATTTTTTCTCCTTCATCAATTTATTTTTGATTTTCTCTCCACTCCAATATCTCATTAAAGTTATCAAACTCAAGAAAATCAATATTTTCTTCCAAACAAAACTTAACAGCTCTTGTCCCCTTTCTTACAAAAACAAAGTCAGCTGTTTCCATCGCCCTGTAATCAGACGGGCCGTCTCCTACAAAAATTACTTTGTATCCCTTTTTCTGATAGCTTTCCACAGCTTCCTTCTTATCTACTCCATAATACATTTCCTTATCCAGAAATGGATTTGTTATCTTTATTTTATTTCCTTCAAAACTGATGTCATTAGAAATAATGTCATCATCTGTCAAATTTATATTATACTTCAAAAGCGAGCCTTGTATATTAAGCCTCGTTCCTGCACTCACTATTTTAAATTCCGTACCACTTTCGACAAAATCCTTAAAACTCTCATCAATAGTAACATTCTTATCAAGAGTTGCTATATATTCTTCCCTAGTTATATTTAATGACTCAAGTCCAAATATGACAAACTCCCTCATGGTTATATCACCATTTTTGTACTTTTCCCTTATAATTTTTTTATACTCGGGATTATGAGTTTCAAGCAATGTATCTGTTGAATCTTTTCTACTTATGGTAACATCGAAATCTATTAAAAATATACTTTTATTTTCTGTCATTCATCTTCTCCAAAATTTATTTCCAACATTCCTGTCAGATTTAAAGTTCCTAAAGATTCTTTAAATACTTAATTTCATCTTCTGTCAGAGGTCTGTAATGCCCCACTTCCAAACTTCCAAGAGTAAGTTCCCCTACTTTTACTCTTTTCAGGGATTTAATTTCATATCCCAATGTTTCCAGCATTTTTCTTATCTGTCTGTTTCTTCCTTCAAAAATTGCTATTCTTATTTCTCTTTTGCTGACTATTTTCACCTTTGCAGGTGCTGTTCTTCTTCCGTCTATTACAACTCCATGCTTCAACGCTTCCAGATGATCCTCTGTAATATCCTTGTCCAGTTTTGCAATATAGCTCTTGTAAAGTTTTTTGCTTGGATGCATCACATGATTATAAATATCTCCGTCATTGCTTATTATTATAAGCCCTTCTGTCATATAATCAAGCCTTCCGTACGTATACAGACGCTTTTTAGACTTTATGTAGTCTATTGCAAGTTTTCTCCCAAACTTATCTTCACTTGAGCAGATTACCCTCTTAGGCTTATTTAACATGTAATATTCATAATTTGTATTGATTTTTACCTTTTCTCCGTCAACCCTTACAACATCTCCGGAAGAAACTTCCATTCCTATTACTGCTTCCTGCTTATTTACAGTAACTCTTCCTTCCTTAATCATTTCATCAGCTTTTCTTCTCGAACATACTCCGGCGTCAGCTATAAATTTATTCAATCTCATTTTCTACCTCTATATTTTCTTTTTTATCTGTTTTTTCCTTAATTTCTTCTATTATACCCGGCTTTTCAGAATCCTTCCCTTCATTTTCCTTATAAAGCAGTTCTATTTTTTCATACTGGCTATATCCTGGAAGTTCTGATTTTTCACTAATATTCAGATAACTGTAAAAATCTTCTGTAACTTCATAAAGATTAGGAGTTCCTATCGCCTTCTTTTTTCCTGAGATGTAAATAAGATTTTTTTCCAGTAAATTTGCCATTGTTTTTTCTACACTGACACCTTTTATCTGTTCAATTTCCCCTTTAGTAACAGGCCCTTTATAAGCAATGATTGCCAAGGTTTCCATTGTAGGTTTTGTCAATTTCTTTATTTTAAGTTCGGGATTAAAAAATTTTTTTACATCTTCACCATATAAAGGATTGGAAACAAGAAACACTGCCCCATTTTCAATCCTTATATTTATACCGCTTTCTTTTCTTTTTTCCTTAAGCATCGACAATATTTCCTGCGTTTCATCCAACGATAAACCGTAAAATTTTGCCAGTTCCTCCACTGTTAATGGATCTTTAGAAAGAAATATAAGCGTTTCCATTTTATTTTCAATATTTTCTATTTTTTCCATAATATTTCCCTATTATTTCAAATATATAAATTAATATTCCATAGTAGGTGAAATTATTATATTTTTATATCTGTCAAAGTCATCCAGCACTACTGCTATTCCATTTACAACTGAGTGGATAGCATCATCACTTACAGTTACTTTCAGTTTCAGCTGTTTTTCAATTTTTTCCTTTAATATTCTTATTCCGGCTCCTCCACCTGACAGATAAATACCAGTTTCATATATATCTGCAGCCACTTCAGGTTCTATTTCTTCCATTGTCAGTTTAATTTCATCTATTATAAGATCTATATTCTTATCAATAGCTGAATCTATTTCCTGAGCTACTATTTTGATACTCTTAGGAAGTCCTACACCTAATTCCCTACCTCTTATTTCAAATGTTGCATTTTTATCAGGCATGCTGATTGTATTTACTTTTAAATCTTCAGCCGTTTTTTCTCCGATTAGAAGGTTATGTTTTTCCTTAACATATTCCATTATATCCTCATTCAGGTGATCTCCGGCAATTTTAACTGATTTTGATACAGCCGCCCCTCCTGATACGATAAACGCTATTTCAGTAGTTCCTCCTCCTATATCAACAATTAAATGTCCTTTAGGCTGGAATAAATCTATTCCTGCTCCGATTGCGGCCGCAACAGGTTCTTCCATAAGATATACTTCTTTCGCCCCTGCATCTTTTACAACTTCCACCACTGCTCTTCTTTCAACCTGAGTTACTCCACTTGGTACACATATTATAACTCTTGCGCTTTGAACTTTATCTTTTCTTATTCTTTTTAAAAATTCTGTCAACATTTTTTCAGTAATTTCATAATCTGAAATAACTCCATTTTTAAGAGGTCTTACTATTTCAGTGTGTTTTGCTGTTCTTCCGATTATTTCTTTAGCTTTTTCTCCGATATATTCCACTTCTTCTGTTTTTATGTTTAACGCAACATAAGTAGGCTCATCAATCTGTATTCCTTCACCTTTTACATAAACTACTGTATTTGCCGTTCCCAGGTCAATTGCCACGTCCTTTGTCGGTTTTGTACTAATTTTGAACACATCAAAAAATTTCATATAAATATCTCCTTCATTTTTATTTCTTTTTTTATTCTATTTTTTTATTTCATTTTCTAAATCATCATCAATCAGTATCTGATTATCGTAACTTATAATTCCTTTTTCCTTTAACTGGTCATAGATTCTTGATGCCCTGTTAAATCCTATTCTCAATTCACGCTGCAGCAGGGATATGGAAACTTTTTTCTCCTGTTTTATTATCTCTATCGCATTTTCAAAGTAAGGATCTACATTGACATCATTTTCCTGTGTTTCCACAAGAATTTCATCCCTATATTTTACCTTTCTGCTTGATTTCAGCGTAGAAGTAAGGTTTGTAACTTCTTCATCTGAAATAAATGCTCCCTGTATTCTTTCAAGTTTTGAAGAACCATTTTCAAGCAGAAGCATATCTCCCTGACCTAGCAGTTTTTCCGCTCCTGCAGAATCCAGTATAGTTCTTGAATCTATCTGGGATCTCAGTGCAAATGAAATTCTGCTTGGAAGATTTGCCTTTATCATACCTGTTATAACATCTGTTGACGGACGCTGAGTAGCCACCACAAGGTGAATTCCCACCGCTCTCGCCTTCTGGGCAATTCTCGCAATGGATTCCTCCACACTTCCTGAAGCAACCATCATAAGGTCTGCCAGCTCATCTATTATTATAACAATATAAGGCATTTTTTCAACATACTTCAAGGAATTGTAACTCTTAATGTTTCTAACTCCATTTTCCATAAGCTGTTTGTATCTGTTTTCCATTTCATTTACTGCCCATTTCAAAGCTATTGCAGCTTGCTGAGGGTCGATTATGACAGGGACAAGCAGGTGAGGTATGTCATTGTAAGGCATAAGTTCCACCATCTTCGGATCCACCATAATAAACTTTACTTCTTTTTCGGATTTCTTTGATATCAGTGTTGCTATCAAAGTATTTACTGCCACTGATTTACCTGAACCGGTCTGCCCGGCTATAAGCAGATGCGGCATTTTAGTAATATCTATTATTTTGTCTCTTCCGACAATGTCCTTACCTAAAATTACGTTCAGTTCTCCCTTTTCCAGTTCCTTATTCTGTATTATATTGGAGAAATGTACAGGTTCCTTTATTTTATTAGGAGTTTCTATACCGATTGTATTTTTCCCCGGAATAGGCGCTTCTATTCTTATGCTTTCAGCTGCAAGATTCATTGCAATGTCATCTGAAAGGGAAGTAACTTTACTAACCTTCACTCCGGCAGGAATTGTAATCTCATATCTTGTAATCGTCGGTCCGTATTCATAATTTACAACCTTTGCATCTATTCCAAACTGTTTAAGTACATTTTCCAGATGATTGACATTGTCAATAATACTTTTTTCAATTTCAAATTTCTTTTCCATATCCATAGGCTTAATCTTAAATATTTCTTCTATGGATTTTTTTAGAAGCTCGTTATATCCTTTGTCTGTATTAAGTCTTGCCGCTTCAGCCTTTTTAAGATTTTCTTCCAGTTCCTTCTGTCTTTTTATGGCCTCCACATCTTCAAATGCTTCTATTTTAGGAATAACCATTTCTTCATGATGATTTTCCACTTTCCTATTTTCTTTTTTAACTGTTTTATCTTCTACAGGTTTTATTTCTCTTGATACTACTGTTTTTACTTCCTTCTGAAGTTCCTTTTCAGCAGAAGGTTTTACATTAACCTGACTGTTTTGAACAGTTTCTTTATTTTCAGGAGTTTTTACTTCCGGAGTATTATTTTCCTGAGAAACTTTTGTATTTTCAGTCACAGTTTTTTGCAGTTCAGGTCTCTCAGCAGTTTTTAGCTGTTGTTCTTCCTGTTTCTTTACTTCTGGCTTTTTCTCTTCAACTTTGGAATTTTCAGGTTTTCTTTCAGATTTTACTTCAGTTTTCTCTTTTTCAGCAGAAATTTTATCATTTTCCATTTTTTTAGAAAATTCTGTCCATTCCTTTTCTTTCTTGGCCAGTTCCGCATCTGAATAAACTTCCGTCTTATCTAAAAAGCTGTCCTTCGGCTTTTTAGCCAGCTCAAAGCTCAATTTCTGATTTCTTGACTCTATTATACGTTTTTTCATTTCTTCCTTCTGATATTTCTTATAATCAGTACGTTTAAGCTTCTCAGACATTTTCTTAGCTTTAAGAAGCGTTGCCTTTTCCTTGTATTCATCACTTCTGTAATATTGTCTTACTCCCTTTATCCATTCGTAAATATATTCCAGTGGTGCAGACAGTAAATATATAATACTCAGTCCTACAACTGCCCAAAGGAAAATTCCCATTACAGTTGTTGCTATTATTTTATATAAAGGCATTGCAACCAAACTTCCTACAATTCCTCCACTTTCTCTTCCAAATCCCAGCTCCAGAATTATTCTTCCGGCATCTGTAAATGAATCAGGTAAAGGTGTCACAATGTCTTCCCTTATAAACAGTAATGAAATTGCCAGAAGGCAGATTGCTCCTGTCAGTTCTTTCTTTCTGCTTATCTTTACTTCTTTTTTTATAAGATAAGCAAGTCCTGCCACAAATATCAGACCAATTATAATCCATGCCATTTTACCTGTAAGTAAAGTAAAAAAATTCAAAAATAAAAACAGAAAATTCCCTTCAGAATTATTAGAGGCTTCTATCCCTCTTCTATTGACCAGAAGATACGTAAGGAACATTCCCAGAACAATGAAGGAAATTCCTTTAACTTTTTTATTCATTTCAATTCCTTCCTTTTTTATGACCTATGAATATTTTTTATTAATTTATTATTGTGTAAAACTATATACATTATACATTATTTTTTCTATTTTGTCATTTTTTATTATAATTTTTAACATTTTATTTTTCATGGTATTTTTTAACTTATAGACAACAACATCTAATATTTTCCACTTATTTTTATCCATAATTTTATTTTTTGTTAATATATTTCTTTCTGAGTCCATAGGAAACTGCCTCAAGAATTATAGCAGTAAATAAAATCATATAAGCAAAAACTCCCACTTCCCTCAAATCATGGTACATAGTTCCCGCCATAAACATTTCATATCCTATCCCTCCAGCTCCTGAAGCCGCTCCAACGACAACTGCATTTGTAAAGTTCATTTCAAAACGTACAAATGTCCATGACAGTATCGATGCCATTGATGAAGGAATTACCGCCTGAAATATAATCTGCCACCACGAAGCCCCGCTTGCCTTCAGTGCTTCGATTGTTTCCTTGTCGAGTTCCTCAATGCTTTCAGAATATGCCTTTACAAGAAAGGCTACCGTATGAAAGGATATTCCAATAACTGCAGCTTCCACCCCTATATTTGCCACAACTGAATATACCATAACCCACAGTATCGTAGGAATTGATCTTATAAAAGATACTGTAACCCTTATTATTCTTGAAGTTCTTCTGCCTGAAAGATTTTCAGCCGCAAAAAATGCCAGAAATAATGCAATAAATCCCCCTATCAGAGTTGACATCATTGCAAGTGACAGGCTCACTCCCAGACTTTGAAATATTTCCGGAAAACTGTATCTGTCTGAAAGCCTTGCCCCTAAAAACATTTCCTGCAAATTTTTAACAAATTCCTTTAAAGCAACGGCTATTTTTACATCTCCTGTATCTATTGTAAATATTGTATACAATCCTGTTAGACAGAAAACTATTAATATAACTGTTAAATAAGCCCTTGACTTTGTAAACTTTTTTATTACTATTTTCCCATTTCTATTTTTTTCCATGTAGCTTTCTACTGCCATTCCTTCACCTCCCTTTCTATACTAGAGCAGTTCCTTTCTTATTTTATTTGACACAAGCTCTATTATTAGAACTATTAATGCCACAATGAGAATAACAAGGCCTGCCGCATCATATCTGAAACTTCTGTAATACAGGTTAAATATAAATCCTATTCCTGTTCCTGTAAGTATTCCTACAAGAGTAGCCTCCCTCACATTATTTTCTGTATAGTACAGAACCCACGAAACAAGCTGTGAAGAAACACTTGGAATTACCCCCTGAAATATAATCTGCCACCATGAAGCGCCTGTAGCCTGTAACGCCTCCACTACATCTCCTGCAACATCATCAATTGTCTCCATAAAGGATCTTGTCAAATATCCGAATGTTATAAATGTCAGTGACAGAAGCCCTGTAAACTGGCTCTGTTTAAAGGAAAACAGCAGAAGCAGCGACCATGCCACAACCGGCATATTTCTAAAAAATGAGGCTATAAGTTTTACAGTAAATTCAGCTATTTTACTTACTCCTAATGTTTCTGAACCAATTACTGCCATTACAAGTGCAAACATCGACGAAATCAAGGTTGAAGTCAGTGCCAGCAGAATTGTTTCAATGGCAGGCTTCATAATTTTAGGCAGATACTGTAGTGTTTTCCCGTTAGGAATAAATTTCTGGAACAGCCATAATACCCCTTTTGGAACTGATAAGAAAGCCAGTCCATTTTCAAATCCTGAAATTATGGACGACACAGTATACAGCACTATGACAGAAAGCAGAAATATTATTTTTGACTGCATTCTCCTTTTAAATATATCTTTATTAGTTAACTTCATTAAATTACCTTTCCAAATCCTATTAATTTATTTTCTGATAATTTTTTCTGACAAACTTAATCCTTTTCTCCCTTACCTGAATAAATTTCCTCCACCTTTTCCTTTGTCAAGTTTCTTACAGCATCATCAAATACTTTATGCCCTTCATTTAGCCCGATAATTCTATCAGAATACTTTGTTGCAATGTCAACCTGATGTAAATTTACAATACATGTTATTCCCATTTCATCAGTAATTTTTCTCAAGTAGTCCATTACTCTTTCTGAACTTTTTGGATCAAGTGATGCAATTGGCTCATCACATAGAAGAAGTACCGGATTCTGCATTAAAGCCCTTGCAATTCCAACTCTCTGTTTCTGACCACCACTTAACTCGCTACATCTCTGATATGCATATTTCATCATGTCAACTTTTTCAAGTATACTAAAGGCTTCCTGTTTCTCCTCTTCAGTATACAGTCCCAGAGAGCCTGCCAGAACAGACTTGTACCCCAATCTTCCATGAAGGACATTTTCAATAACTGTCAGCCTTTCAACAAGGTTATAGCTCTGGAATATCATTCCTATCTGTCTTCTGAATTTATTTATTTCCTTTCCTTTAAGTTTCTCTATCTGAACATCATTGAAAAGTATGGTTCCCTCATCTATATCAATCATTCTGTTTATTGTTCTCAGCAAAGTTGATTTTCCTGATCCTGAAGGCCCTATAACTGAAATAAATTCACCCTTTTCAGCTGTCAGCGAAACATCTTTCAGGGCTGTTGTCCCATTTTTATATTTTTTTGTAATGTTATTTACTGATAGCAGCATTTTCAACCCCTTTCTTTTATCTTTATTTATTTTACCAATATTAATTAAAAAGGCCGGATTCCCTCCAGCCTTCCGATTTTATTCCTAGTATTTATTCTATTCTCATAATAGTAGTTTTCATTTTCTATGAATTTTTATATCCAGTTTATTCCTTTGCCTGTTCATACCATTTTGAATCTGTTTCAAGGAATCCGACATTTGGATTTTCCTTCAGGAACAGTCCTCTTATTTTACTTTTCTTATCACTGAAGATTGCAGGATTGTCTGTTGTTTCCTTTGACATAAGGGCTTTCTTAATTTTATCCTGATCTTCCTTGGAAAGCTTTTTCACATTGAATACTATCGGTCCGTTAAATACAGGTATCGATTTTATTACAGTAAAGCTTTTTCCCGCATAATCTCCAAACGGTGCAACTGCCCCCTGTTTTACCTTATAAGTGGCTCCTGCTTTATTTTCCTGTCCTGAAGTCAGTTCATATATTGTAAATGACTTCGGAATGGCAAATGTTGCAATATCAGAATCCTTTTTAAACAGATTTACCTGTGCTCCCGGATGAGATCCTCCAAATATTACTTTTGAGAAAACTTTTCCTTCCTGTATTACTTCATCGTTATCCTTCAGGTTAAATATCTTTACAATTTCATGTGCCGGTATTTTAAATCCTGATGTCGAACTGTTTGTAACAAATGTTATTGATTTCCCCTGCATCTTTTTAAGGTCATATCCGTCTCCAGACTTATATTGTGGAGCATCTTCCTCACGCACAGCTATAAAACTGTAATAAAATGCATCATCCAATGTTCCGCTGGCTCCTGAATTTGTCAATACCGCTTCCACATCCTTACTTCTTTCCCTTGCACTTAACAGGGCTTCTGCACCGATATATGCAATCTGAGCCTGTCCTGAAATTATATTTTCCACCGCAATGTTATAATCTGTCGTTGTTATTATTTCAACCTTTTTTCCAGTTGCCTTTTCTATAACCTTTGCAAATTCTTCCCTTGAATTTTTCAAGGAATCATTTGATTCATTTGGCAGAAATACTATTTTTATTTTATCTTCCTTTTTTCCACAGCTTAGTAACACCAATGAGAGCAATATAATCAAAACTATTTTCAGAATATTTTTTTTCATTTCCATCTCCTTTATTTTAAATTTCTATTCTTTCTTTTTCTTTATTATCGACATATTATATCAATTTTTTTCATTTTTTTCTATACTTTTTCATTACTGTTTTTCTCTTATTTTAAATAATTTCAAAATATAGTTTTCACATTAATTTTTATAGCTGTATTCTGAGACATCCTCACAAAGAAAATTGACACTGGCCAATACATTCTGATATCATATAAAAAACTTGAAAAGAAGGGAGTCATAAAATATGAATAATAGTAACCGTTGCGGATGGGCAAAGGGGGAAAAGGATATCTTATATCACGACACTGAATGGGGAGTTCCTTCCCACGATGATGGATACATCTTTGAAATGCTCATACTGGAAGGTTTCCAGGCTGGACTGAGTTGGAATACCATTTTACAGAAAAGGGAAAATTTCAGGGAAGCATTTGATAATTTTGACTACAAAAAAATTGCAGAATATGATGCAACAAAACTGTCTGAACTTTTAAAAAATGAAGGAATTATACGTAATAAACTAAAAATAAATTCTACTGTTACAAATGCCAAAGCATTCATGAAAGTACAGGAAGAATTTGGCTCCTTTGCAGAATACATATGGAGTTTTACTGATAACAAAAGAATTATAAATAAATGGAAGGAGCTTTCTGAAGTACCTGCCACAAGCGAACTGTCAGATAAGATAACCAAAGACCTTAAAAAGAGGGGATTCAAGTTTATCGGTTCCACGATTATTTACTCTTTCTTACAGGCTATAGGAATTATTGATGATCATCTGATAAGCTGTCCTTATAAGACAGAGTGAGAAATAGAATTTTTTAACTCCTTTTAAGAACATAGTTTTTTGTGTACTCAATCAATTTAACCATTAAATATAAAGAAAATAAGGCTAAAAAATTTTTTAGCCTTATTAAACTTTAATATTCTAAACATTACAGTATTGTTATCTCTGGTAATCATTTTTCTGTTCATTTTTAGTATTTTTCTCATTTTCTTTTTTATTAGAAATTTTAGCTGCTGCTACCCTTTCAGCTAAATTCATTACATATTTTCCAGAAAAATTTGGAGTCTTTTCTGTTTTTGAAACTTTTTCTTTAATACTTTCTTTAGCAATTTTAAAATTTTCAACAGCAGATTTTCCACTGGCATAATGGTCTGCATCAAAAGTTGTATGCTTATTTCTTATCATATTTTGAGCTGGAACAGCAACTATATTTGTAGTTGTTTTTAAAATTTGAATTGCTTCCTCCAAAAATAATTTCTACAGTTCCATTTTCCTTGTTTCCAATAACTGTATAGGACATTTTTGTTTTCTTATCTATTTTCATCGGTTCAAGTATTTCATATTTTTCCGAGAATTTTAATACACTTTCATAAAAATTTTTTCGAACTTCTCTTTCTCTTTTTTTCCTTTATATTTTTTTAATTCTTGAACATTTCCACTATTTTTTAAGTCTTCAATATCTGAGTTTATTTTTCCTAAATCATTTTTTAGAATTTCAAGACTTGATTTAATTCCTTCAGTATCTTTTATAAACTCTATAAAACTATAAGTTCTATTTTGATTTGTAAATTGTGTTATAACTTCCGTCTTAGCTAGAATTTCTTCTTCTGAAAAATTTTTTAAAGTATTATCAATTTTAGAAAATAGGGCCCCACTTTCAAAATCCCTAATAAATTTTGCATCAGCTTTTTTATCATCCAAAGCAAAACCTCTTTTTAACTGACTGCTTAATCTGTTATAGTCTCCCCTGTCTTTTCCAAGGGCAAAGCTTACATTTATCAGTTTGGCAGATTTTGGTTCATCTATTTTTTTAATTTTAAATTTTTTCCCATTTGACTTTTCTTCATATTTACGTTTATAGCTGTCTTTTAATTCTCTTGCTGCCAGTATTTCCAAAAATCCATCAAAATTGCTGTCTTTTTTATTTATTTTTTAACTTCCCTTCTGAACAGTCAGCTTTTTTATTTTCATCCTTTGTTTTGTCTACATTATCCTCTTTTCTATTCCGAATAGCAGAGTAATCAAAATCAAGGTCATATCCATATTTTTTAAGAAGTTTTTTCTCTTTTTTTGTCATTTCATTCGGTTTTTTTGAATAAGCAAGTTCACCAGCTTGAGCAGCCTCAAGCATATTATACCAGGCAAATACATTTGTATTTAATCCTAAAACCATTATGGCTAATATTAGCATTTTTTTCATATTTATCATTCCTTCCATTTATTTTTACTGAAAATATAATTCTTGACATTTTACCTATTTGATTAAAGTAATGTTCAAATCCAAAATATCCTTTTAACACAATATTATTATATTGCATTTTTATTATAATGTCAATTTTTAA
>ERZ773233.1863-NODE-1863-length-11996-cov-4.804790_pt1 | contig 11996 bp, 10 predicted proteins | sample MGYA00580991_ERZ773233 | MGnify/ENA primary metagenome ERZ773233 (study PRJEB29015, sample SAMEA2738178) | human oral metagenome | biome: human oral; feature: human-associated habitat; material: saliva | place: China | collected 2161 ...
ATTTACAAAGAATAGTTAATGTCCCTAAAAGAAAAGTTGGGGAAAAAGGAATTGAAAAAATAATTGCCTTTGCAAGAGAAAATAATCTTAATTTACTTGACGCACTTTCTCATGTAAAAGACATTTCAGGACTAACTGCAACAGGAAAAGAAAAACTTTCTGAAATGTATGATATAATAAAGGAACTGAAAGATTTATCTTATAGTGAAACTGCCTCTTACATAGTTGAAACTTTACTAGATAAGATAAAATATATAGACTATGTCAAAGAAACTTATGATGATGCAGATGCAAGAATTGAAAATATTGAAGAGTTTAAAAACTCTATTTTAGAATTAGAAAATGTTGTTGGTGTATTAAGACTTAGTGAGTATTTAGAAAATGTTTCACTTGTCAGTGCAACAGATGACTTAGAGGATGAAAAAGACTATATAAAATTGATGACTATACACAACTCAAAAGGTCTAGAATTTCCTATAGTTTTCTTAGTTGGTTTTGAAAATGAAATCTTCCCAGGTGCAAGAGCGTCATTTGACGAAAAAGAAATGGAAGAAGAAAGAAGACTTTGCTATGTTGCCTTAACGAGAGCAGAAAAGAAGCTATATTTATCTCATACAGCAATAAGATTTGTCTATGGTCAAGATAGACTAGCAACTCCTTCTGTATTTTTAAAAGAAATACCTGAAAAACTTTTAGATGTAGAAGTTAAAAAAGAAAGATTATACTTTGAAGATGACGAATTTTCAGATACGAGACATTCTGAAAAATTTAAGAGATTCGAAAAAAAGAAAACTGAAATAAATACAAAAAATACTATTGTAATTCCTGATGATGTAAAGAAAGTACTAGATACATTAGGTTTTAAAATAGGTGATAAAGTAAAACATAAAAAATTTGGTTTAGGTGTCATCAAAAAGATGGATGCTAAAAAGATATATGTTCAATATGTTGATGAAACAAGAGAAATGGCTATCATACTAGCTGATAAACTTTTAACTAAATTGAACTAGAAAGGAAAATATGAAGAGAAAAACTTTAAAAAATGTAGTAGAATATGATGGTATAGGTCTACACAAAGGTGAAGTAATAAAAATGAAACTTATTCCTAGTAGGTCTACTGGAATAGTTTTTAGAATGATGAATATGCCTGAAGGGAAAAATGAAATACTTCTAGATTATAGAAATACTTTCGATTTAACAAGAGGTACAAATTTAAAAAATGAACATGGGGCTATGGTCTTTACTATAGAACATTTTCTATCAGCTCTTTATGTTGCAGGTATCACAGATTTAATAATTGAATTAAGCGGAAATGAGCTTCCTATCTGTGATGGTAGTGCTATTAAATTTTTAGACTTATTCCATGAAAGTGGTATAGTTGAATTAGATGAAGATGTAGAAGAAATTGTTGTGAAAGAACCTATATTTTTATCTAAAGGAGATAAACATATAATTGCTCTACCTTATGAAAATGGTTACAAACTAACTTATGCAATAAGATTTGAACATACATTCTTAAAATCACAACTTGCAGAGTTTGAAATAACTGAAGAAGTTTATAAAAAGGAAATTGCTCCAGCAAGAACCTTTGGTTTCGATTATGAAGTTGAATACTTAAAACAAAATAATCTTGCCCTAGGTGGAACTTTAGAAAATGCTATAGTTATAAAAAAAGATGGAGTTTTAAATCCTGAAGGTTTAAGATTTGAAGATGAATTTGTAAGACATAAAATGCTTGATATTATTGGTGACTTAAAGATTTTAAATAGACCAATAAGAGCACATATTATTGCTATAAAAGCAGGACACCTTATTGATATTGAATTTGCAAAAATTCTTGATAATATAAAATAGTTTTAGGAGGAAAAAAGGAATGTTAGATGTTTTAGAAATAATGAAAAGGATACCACACAGATACCCATTTTTACTAGTTGATAGAATTTTAGAAATGGACAAAGAAAATCAAACAATAAAAGGTAAAAAGAATGTAACAATCAATGAAGAATTTTTTAATGGACATTTTCCAGGACATCCAATTATGCCAGGTGTATTAATAGTAGAAGGCATGGCTCAATGTTTAGGTGTTATGGTTATGGAAAATTTCCCAGGAAAAGTTCCTTACTTTGCTGCAATAGAAAGTGCAAAATTTAAAAACCCTGTAAAACCTGGAGACACATTAATTTATGATGTAAAAGTTGATAAAGTTAAAAGAAACTTTGTAAAAGCAACTGGGAAAACTTATGTAGATGATGCAGTAGTTGCAGAAGCAAACTTTACATTTGTAATAGCAGATCTCTAAGGATTTAAGGGAGGAAAAATGGTAGATATACATAAAACAGCTATCATAGAAGAAGGTGCTATCATAGAAGATGGTGTTACAATAGGTCCTTACTGTGTAGTTGGAAAAGATGTTATTATAAAAAAAGGTACCGTTTTACAATCTCATGTTGTTGTTGAAGGAATAACAGAGATAGGAGAAAATAATACCATTTACTCTTTTGTTTCAATAGGAAAAGCAAATCAAGACTTAAAATATAAAGGCGAACCTACAAAAACTATTATAGGAAATAACAATTCTATAAGAGAATTTGTAACTATTCATAGAGGTACTGATGATAGATGGGAAACTAGAATAGGAAGTGGAAATCTTCTTATGGCATATGTGCATGTAGCTCATGATGTTATTATTGGTGATGATTGTATACTTGCAAATAATGTTACTCTTGCTGGACATGTTGTAGTTGATAGTCACGCAATTATTGGAGGACTTACTCCTATTCATCAATTTACAAGAATAGGTTCTTATTCTATGATAGGTGGAGCAAGTGGAGTAAACCAAGATATTTGTCCTTTCGTTTTAGCCGAAGGGAATAAAGCAGTTATAAGAGGTTTAAATAGTATAGGTTTAAGAAGAAGAGGTTTCACTGATGATGAAATTTCTAATTTGAAAAAAGCATATAGAATACTATTTAGACAAGGTCTACAATTAAAAGATGCTATAGAAGAACTTGAAAAAAATTTTAGTGATGATAAAAATGTAAAATATCTAGTAGATTTTATAAAGAGTAGCGATAGGGGGATAGCTAGATAATGGAGAAAATAGGACTTATTGTAGGAAATGGTAAATTTCCTCTGTATTTCATAGAGGAAGCTAAAAATAGTAATATTTCGGTATATCCAATAGGTCTTTTTCCCTCTGTTGATGAAGAAATAAAAAAATTAGATAATTATGCAGAGTTCAATGTTGGACATATAGGAGAAATTATAAAATATTTACTTCTAAATGACATTACTAAAATTGTAATGCTTGGAAAGATTGAAAAAAAGCTAATTTTTGAAAATTTAATACTTGACAAATATGGAGAGAAGATAATGGAGATTGTTCCTGATAAAAAAGATGAAACTCTCCTTTTTGCAATTATCGGATTTATAAGATTAAATGGAATAAAAGTTTTACCTCAAAATTATTTAATGAAAAGATTTATTTTTGAAGCTAAATGTTATACAGAGAAAGAACCTGATGCTGATGATGAAAAAACTATTTCTATGGGAATTGAAGCGGCAAGACTTTTAAGTAGAGTTGATGTGGGGCAAACAGTTGTATGTAGAGATAAGGCAGTTATAGCTGTTGAGGGTATAGAAGGAACTGATGAAACTTTAAAGAGAGCTGGACAGTATTCTGATAAAGATAATATTTTGATAAAAATGTCAAGACCTCAACAAGATATGAGAGTTGATGTCCCTGTAATAGGACTTCATACAGTGGAAACAGCTATACAAAATGGTTTTAAGGGTATAGTTGCTCAGGCTAAAAAAATGATATTTTTAAATCAGAAAGAATGTATAGAACTAGCAAATAAGAATAACATCTTTATAATTGCTAAAAAAATATAGGAGAACTTTATGAAATTTTTTGTTTCTACAGGAGAAGCCTCTGGAGATTTACATCTTTCATATTTAGTAAAAAGTGTAAAATCAAGATATAAAGATGTGGATTTTGTTGGAGTAGCAGGAGAAAAATCAAAAAAAGAAGGAGTAGAAATACTTCAAGATATAAGTGAACTTGCAATTATGGGGTTTACAGAAGCTATAAAAAAATATAAATTTTTAAAGCAAAAAGCTTATGAATATTTACAATATATAAAAGATAATCAAATAGAGAATGTAATTTTAGTTGATTATGGAGGTTTTAATGTAAAGTTTTTAGAGCTTTTTAAAAACGAAATTATGGATGTAAAAATTTTCTACTATATTCCACCTAAGGTTTGGATATGGGGAGAAAAAAGAGTTGAGAAATTAAGATTAGCAGACTATATAATGGTTATCTTCCCTTGGGAAGTAGATTTCTATAAAAAACATAATATAGATGCTGTCTATTTTGGAAATCCTTTTACAGATTTCTATAAAAAAGTTGAAAGAACAGGAGATAAAATCTTGTTACTTCCAGGTAGTAGAAGGCAAGAAATAAAAGCTATGCTTCCTGTTTTTGAAGAAATCATAAATGATTTAAAAGATGATAAGTTCATTTTAAAATTAAATTCAGAACAAGATTTAGTGTACACAGAAAACTTAAAGAAATATGCTAATTTAGAGATTATTATTGATAAAAAATTAAAAGATATAGTTGGAGATTGTAAACTTTCAGTTGCAACTTCTGGTACAGTTACACTTGAATTAGCACTTTTTGCTCTGCCTAGTATAGTTGTATATAAAACTAGCCTTATTAATTATTTAATAGGAAAATATATTTTAAAAATTGGTTATATATCTTTACCAAATTTAGTTTTAAATGATGAAATTTTCCCAGAGCTTATTCAAAAGGATTGTGAAGCAAAGAATATTGAAAAGCATATGAAAAAAATACTGGAAAATTTACCAGAAATTGAAGAAAAAATTGAGAATATGAGAAAAAAAATTGAAGGAAAAGCTGTTGTAGAAAGTTATGCAGATTTTCTTATTAAGGAAGGAAAATGAAAATATTAAAATTTAAAAACAAATCTCTTAATGTTTTCTTAGGTTACAGTTACAGATATAAATGGCATATGATAGCTGTTATTATCTTATCAACTATTGCCTCAGCAATGAGTGCTGTACCTGCTTGGTTAAGCAAAAAATTTGTTGATGATGTATTAATAAAACAAAATAAAGAAATGTTTTTATGGATAATAGGTGGGATTTTTGCAGCTACTGTAATTAAAGTTATATCGTCATATTATTCTGAAATAACTTCTAACTTTGTAACCGAAACTATAAAAAGAGAAATAAAAATAGATATATTTTCTCATTTAGAGAAATTACCAATAAATTATTTTAAAAAAAATAAATTAGGAGACACTCTCTCAAAATTAACTAATGATACTACTTCATTGGGAAGAATAGGCTTTATAATTTTTGATATGTTTAAAGAGCTTTTAACAGTTTTAATTCTTACTGGAAGAATGTTTCAGGTGGACTATATTTTAGCTTTAGTTTCTCTTATACTTCTACCTTTAATTATTAGAGTTGTTAGAAAATATACTAAAAAAATTAGAAAATATGGTAGAGAAAGACAGGATACAACAGGTAAGGTTACTGCCTTTACTCAAGAAACTCTTTCAGGAATATTTGTTATAAAAGCTTTTAATAACACAGATTTTGTTATTGATAAATATAAAGATTTAACTAAGGAAGAGTTTGAACAAGCCTATAAGACTACAAAAATTAAAGCAAAAGTATCTCCTATAAATGAAGTTATAACAACATTTATGGTACTTTTAGTTGTTTTATATGGTGGATATCAAATATTGGTTACTAAAAATATTACATCAGGAGATTTAATTTCCTTTGTAACAGCTTTAGGACTTATGCACCAACCTTTAAAAAGACTGATTAGTAAAAATAATGATTTACAAGATTCTTTACCTTCGGCAGATAGAGTTGTTGAAATTTTTGATGAAAAGATTGAAACTGATGTCTTTGGAGAAGCAGTCAAATTTGATAAAAAAATTCAAAATATAAAATTTGAAAATGTAAACTATAAATATGATGATTCTAATGAGTATGTCTTAAAAAATGTAAATTTAGATGTAAAAGCTGGAGAAATAGTTGCTTTTGTTGGAAAGAGTGGAAGTGGAAAAACTACACTAGTAAATCTATTAGCAAGATTTTTTAATACTGATGAGGGAAGTGTAACTGTAAATGGAGTAAATATCAAAAATATTCCTTTAGGTATTTATAGAAATAAGTTTGCAATAGTACCTCAAGAAACTTTCTTATTTGGTGGAACTATTAAAGAAAATATAAGCTTTGGTAAAGAAGTTACTGATGAAGAAATTATTACAGCTGCTAAAATGGCAAATGCTTATAACTTCATACAAGAAGATTTACCTAATAAGTTTGAAACAGAGGTTGGAGAAAGAGGAGCATTGTTATCTGGTGGTCAAAAACAAAGAATAGCAATAGCTAGAGCCTTAATTAAGAACCCTGAGATTATGATACTTGACGAAGCTACTTCTGCACTTGATAGTGAATCTGAAAAGCTTGTACAAGATGCTTTAGATAGCTTAATGGAAGGAAGAACTACTTTTGTTATAGCACATAGATTATCTACTATAGTTAGAGCTGATAAGATTGTTGTTATGGACAATGGAGAAATCAAAGAGATAGGAACACATTCTGAGCTTATAGCTATGAATGGAATCTATAAAAATCTTTATGATATCCAATTCAATGAAAATAAATAAGAAAATTAAAAAACTGCACCTGAAATCTTAGATAAAGATTTTGAGTGCAGTTTAATTTTTATATTTATTTTACTGATTTAGATATATGAAACAGTATCTTTTACTTCTTTTATTTCCTTTTTCAATTCTTTAAAAGTTTCATTAGAATAACTAGCTAAAATTTGATCTTCATCATAGCTAAGAATATAACCAAAAACTTTTGGAAGTGGTATGCGAAAAAGTGAAAATATCTTTGCCTTAATATATACTTTCTCACTATCTACGGCTAAAGATCCAACTTTAGAATAACCTGTGCCTATTCCACAAAATTTAGAAGCTGATAAAAGTTCTTTTTTATTTTCATCATGCTGTATTAGAATTTTTAATATTTTTTCTCTTTGTTCATCTGATAAATTACTAGTTTTTGGAAAAACTGTTAACTTAAAAATAATAAAATATGCAATTAAAGCTAAGATAGTACCAAAAATACCATAATCTAGATATTTTTCAAATTTATTCTCTGTAGTTAAAACTTCTTCTCGCGTACTTTCAATTACTTCATCTATTTCATCATCTTTATAAATTAATCTTAATGTTACATTCCCTTTTTCATCATAGTTAACTAATTCGCCATTCCTTTTTCCTTCTTTATAATTTTCTTGAGCGGATAGCTGTCCATTCTCATAATATTCTTTTGAAAGTCCATCTAACAGATCATTTGTATAATTAAGCTCTAGATTTAATTTTCCACTTTCATAATAAGCTTTAGTCAAACCTTCAAGTTTTCCATCTTTATAGTTTTGTTCGTACCTTATATTTCCATTTTCATAATAAGTTATGACTTTTCCATTTACCTGACCATCTATATAATTTTCTTCAGCTTTTAATTTACCACTAGGATAATACTCTTTTACTATTCCTTCAAGTTTTCCATTTAAATAAGGAGCTACTAATCTCAGACTTTTGTCCTCATAATAATCTTTTCCTATCCCAGTAAAAGGTTCTTTTTCATCGATAACATATACAAGTTCATTCTCTTCATAGTATCCAAGATTTTCATAACTTACTTCTCTTTCTGCAAAAATACTGAAAGAAGTTAAAATAAAAATAATAAAAGTGTAGATAATAAAACTTTTCTTCATAAGCCCTCCTAAAATATTAAGATAAACAATTTCAATACTTCTTTTTAAATATGTAAAACTGTATCTTCTATTTCTTTCTTAACTTCTTTAAAAGTTGCATTAGAATAACTAGCTAAAATATGATCCTTACTATAACCAAATAGATAACCAAAAGTTATTGGAGTTGGTAGATATACAAAAGAAAGCATTTTAGCATAGATATAAACTTTTTCATTATCTACCATCATAGAAGCTACTCTATAATAACTTGAACCTACTCCATTCAAAGTATAAGATGAGAAAAGTTCTTTATTTCCTTCATCATGTTTCATTAAAATTTTAAAGATTCTATTTCTTTGTTCATCAGTTAAATGACTAGTTTTTGGAAAAGATTTAAACATCTTAAAAGCAGTTAAAAATACATATAGGCCTATAAGTCCACAAAGTATAATAGATCCTGTGTAGCCTTTAAGTTTATTATTTTTACTTGAAGTATCTTCTTCAGTGTCTCCAAATAAATTTTCAACCATTTCATCGTCTTTATAAATTGCTTTTGATGTTAAATTCCCATTTTCATCATAATTAGTTGACTCACTTTCTAATTTTCCATCTTTATAATTTTCTTCAATATGTAGTTGTCCATTCTCATGATATGCTCTTGCAAGTCCATCTAATTTACCATTCTTATAGTTAAGTTCTGTTTTTAATTGCCCATTCTCATAATAATTTTTAGTTGAACCATCTAACTCATCATCCTTATAATTTTCTTCATATTTTAAATTTCCATTTTCATAGTAACCTGTTACTCTTCCTTGAAATAAACCTTTAACAAAATTTGCTTCAGATTTCAATTTACCACCTGGATAATATTGCTTTCCAAATCCTTCTATTAAACCATTTACATATGGAACTTCAGCTTTTAGCGTCTTATCTTCATAATAATCTTTTGCTATTCCTGTAAAAGCTTCTTTTTCCCCTTCAACATAAACAAGTTCAGTCTCTTCATTGTATTCAAGTTTTTCAAAATCTACTTCCCTTTGAGCAAAAATACTAAAAGATGTTAAAATGAAAATAATTAAAGTATAGATAATAAAATTCTTTTTCATTTTCTCTCCTTATGCTTGAGTGTGTATAGAAGCTTATTCTATATACCTTTAAATTTAGTTTTTAATTAGTTTTCCATTTTTATAAAGCTCTCTTCCCTTTAATTTCCCATCTTTGTAGAAATTAAGAGATTCTCCATCTAGTTCACCATTTTTATAGTTCTCTTGAATAAATACTTGACCATTCCCATAGTATTCTTTTGCAAGTCCATCTAACTCACCATTTTTATAGTAAATTTCAGTTCTTATAGTCCCATCTTCAAAATAAGTTTTTATTAAGCCATCTAATTTACTATTTTTGTAATTTTCTTCAGACTTTAAATTTCCATTTTCATAATAAGTTATGAATTTTCCATTTAATTTACCATTAGCATAGAATGATTCTGATTCAATTTTACCACTAGGATAATACTCTTTTGCTTTTCCTTCATATTTTCCATTTTTAAATGGAAGCTCATATTTTAGACTTTTATCTTCATAGTAAACCTTCTCTATTCCAGTAAAAGGCTCTTTTTCATTAGCATAATGATAAAGTTGAGTTTTTTGATTGTATTCAAGTTTGTCAGTATCTACAACTCTTTGGGCAAAAATATTAAAAGAAGTTAAAATAAAAATATAGATAATAAAATTCTTTTTCATAAGCTCTCCTAATTATTGTGGATTAAATTCATAATAGATAGTTCTTATAGTTTTTTCATAATCAGAATTATGTACTCCCACTATAATATTAATTTCATCACTTGTTTGAGATATTACAACTATATTAATTCCTGCTTTACCTATTGCAGAGAATAATCTTCCTGATAATCCTTTATAGTTCTTCATTCCTAAACCAACAGTAGCAATTAAAGAAATTTCACTTGTCAAAGTAACTTCTCCTGCTGAAGTGGCTTTTTTTAATTTCCCCATAAGCTCATAAACAAAAGGTTTTACTGCTTTAGTTTCAACTACTACAGAAAATGAATCAACTCCACTTGGAATATGTTCAATACTTACATTATAATCTTCAAAAACACTTAGTGCCTTTCTTATCAAACCAACTTCATTAGACATATGTACTTTTCTAATTGTAATAATAGAGAAATCTTTTTTTCCTGCTATACCAGTTATTATATGTTTAAATGCTCCTTCATCACTGTTATTGATTATAGTTCCCATGTCTTCTGGTTTATTTGTGTTACGAATTTGTATAGGAATTTTCTTTAAGGCAACAGGGAATACTGCTTCTTCGTGTAAAACACTAGCTCCCATATATGAAAGTTCTCTAAGTTCATTATAGTTTATAACCTCAATAGGAAGTGGATTAGGAATTATTCTTGGATCTGCCATTAAAACTCCTGAAACATCTGTCCAGTTTTCATAGACATCTGCATTAGCAAGGCTAGCAACAATTGCTCCTGTAACATCTCCTCCTCCACGAGTCATAAGTTTAACATCTTTATTAGGGAAAGAACCATAGAAACCTGGTATAATAAAGTTTTCCCCTGTCTTAGTTATTTCTTGGAATGCTTCTTCACTCTTAATATAATCAAAAGTGTTATCATAATTATAGAAAATTACATCCTTAGCATCTATAAATCTGTAACCTAAATATTCTGCCATTAAAAGTGCTGTCAAATATTCTCCACGACTAACTAAATATTCTTCTGATACACTTTTTTGATCTAATTTTTCTTTTAATTGTGCAAGTTCCCCCTTTATATCAAATTGTAAATTCAGTTCTTTAGCTATATCACAGAATTTCTTTTCAATTATGCTAAAAATTGCATCACAATTCATATTATATTTTATATGTGCATAACAAAGATATAATAAATCTGTTATTTTATTGTCATCTTTATTTGCCTTTCCAACAGCACTTACAACAACAAATTTACGACTTGAGTCCATCTTAACTATTTCTTTAACTTTTTTAAACTGTTCTGCACTTGCAACAGAACTTCCTCCAAATTTTGCAACTTTTAACATTATGCTAACACCTCACTTAACTTAGTAACAAGACAATCTTTTCCTTCAATCACTTTTAATAAATCTGCTTGAGTAATTTCTTTTGTATAGTGATAGAAGTTATTTCCATCTTTTTCTATTTTATCAAATTCACCTTTTAATTCTTCATTTGAACGAAGTACATATCTATGTTTGAATAATTTAGCTGAATAAGAATATTTCTTTTCTATTGAAATAGGATTGAAAGAAATATTTGCTTGAATATCTAAGATATCTTGAATTATTGCATTAGCAGTTGGTAATTTTCCTGCACCTTGACCATAGAATTTTATTTCTCCCATAGTATGAGACTGTACAGTAACAATATTATAGTTACTTAAAACATTTCCTTCTAAAGCATTTGTTGGGAATAAATTTAACATTACTGAAGCTTCATATTCATCTCCAACAGTTGTTGCTTCTCCAATGTATTTAGCTATTAAACCATTTTTCTTAAAATATAGTATATCTTCTTTAGTTATATTTCTCATAGTAAAACAAGGAAATTCATTTTTAATGAAACCATCATAAGCTAAAGCTGAACTTATAATAACCTTGTTAGTTACATCATATCCATCTATATCAGCACTAGGATCTGCTTCAGCATAACCTAATTCTTGAGCTGTTTTTAAAGTTGTAAAAAATTCATTTTCAAATCTATACATATTATCTAAGATAAAGTTACTTGTACCATTGAAAATTCCATAAAATTTATCTATATTTTCTACACGACGAACTTTTTGAATACCTGCAAGACAAGGAATTCCTCCTCCAACACTTGCTTCAAAACGAAACTCAACATTATTTTCTTTAGCAGCTTGTAAAAATTCATCTAAATATTTTGCTATAACTGCCTTGTTAGCACTTACAACAGATTTTTTACTTTTTAAAGCTTGCATAATGAATTCATAAGCAGGATGTAATCCTCCCATACATTCAACAACTAATTCTATTTCTTTATCATTGATAATTTCATCATAATTGTCAGTAGCTATATCTATTTTACTTAAATCTTTTTCAAGAACTTTCTTCACTTCAATATTCTTTAGAGCCTTTGCTATCTCATAAACTCCACTTCCAACTGT
>ERZ773233.1869-NODE-1869-length-11953-cov-13.454194_pt1 | contig 11953 bp, 10 predicted proteins | sample MGYA00580991_ERZ773233 | MGnify/ENA primary metagenome ERZ773233 (study PRJEB29015, sample SAMEA2738178) | human oral metagenome | biome: human oral; feature: human-associated habitat; material: saliva | place: China | collected 2161 ...
AGAATTGTGTATGATATTTCTTCTAAGCCACCTGGAACAATTGAGTGGGAATAATTTTATATGCAAATAAAATTTTAATTTAATTTTTATTTTTTGTTATATAAAAAATGAGAACATATATGATATAATGATTATAAACAATAAAAAGGAGATAGAAAAATGAAAAATTTAAAATTAACAGTAAGTGCAATGATGGTTATTATGTCTATTTCTGGAATGTCAGCAAGTTTCAGATTCTTTAAAAAGAAAAATAATGATAATAATAAGCCAGCGGCAACAGTTCCAGCACCTGCAAAGGTAACAGGAGCGAATCCAGCTTCACAATTCTGCGTTGACAAAGGTGGAAAATCTATTATTGTAAAAAGCGGTAAAGGTGATTATGGAGTTTGCATGTTAAAAGACGGTACAGCTATGGAAGAATGGGAATACTACAGACAAAATCATACTGCAAGAGATGCTGAAGCAGCAGTAATTGGAATGCCTAATCCAGCTTCTAAATTCTGTGTTGATAAAGGTGGAAAATCTGTTACTGAAAAAGATAAAAATGGAAATGAAAGAGGAGTATGCAGATTTAATAACGGAACAAAAGTTGATGAATGGGATTATTACAGAGAAAATAATTAATTAATTTAAATTTTTAACAAAAAGATGGCAAGTTTTTTAATTTGCCATTTTTTTATAAAATAAACAAGGGGATTTTAACCCCTTGCTAAAAAATATTTAATACATTATAATTTTATTATCTTTCGTTTCGTTTTTTCAATGCCGCTTTTATCCATCCTGTAAATAATGGATGAGGACGGTTTGGACGGCTCTTAAATTCTGGATGATATTGTGAAGCTATAAAATATGGATGATCTTTTATTTCAATTACTTCTACGTAATTTCCATCTGGAGACAATCCCACAATGTCCATTCCTGCCTTTTCAAATTCTTCTCTGTAGGCATTGTTAAATTCATATCTATGTCTATGTCTTTCTGCAATTTCAGTTTTTCCATAAACTTTTGCAGTTAAGCTGTCTTCTTTTAATACACATGGATATGCTCCTAGACGCATTGTTCCTCCCATATCCTTAAGCCCTTTTTGCTCTTCCATAAGGCTGATAATTGGATAGGCTGTGTCCTTTTCAAACTCTGTTGAAGTTGCACCTTTGTACCCAAGAACATTTCTTGCAAATTCCACACAGGCCATTTGCATTCCAAGGCAAATTCCGAAAAATGGAATATTATTTTCCCTCGCAAACTTAATTGCTTCAACTTTTCCATCAATTCCTCTGTCACCAAATCCACCTGGCACTAGAATTCCATCATAATCTGCCAATTTTCTCACATCAAATTCTCCAGCCTTAAAGTAATCAATCTCAACTTTTGTATCAAGATTAAATCCAGCATGTTCTATTGACTCATGAATACTTATATAAGCATCCTTTAATTCAACATATTTTCCGACAACTGCCACTTTTACAAGTTTTTTAGGATTTTTGAATTTTTCAACCATACTAGTCCATTCTTTTAGCAATGGTTTTTCATTTTTTATTTTAAAATGTTTACAAATTACATCGGCAAGTCCTAATTTTTCCATAGTTAATGGTATTTCATAAAGACTTTCCGCATCAAGTGATTCAATAACCGCTTCCTCATCAATGTCACAGAAAAGCGAGATTTTTTTCTTAATATTTTCATCAACAGGATGCTCACTTCTCACTACAATTACATCAGGTGAAATTCCAAGCCCTTGAAGCATCTTCACACTATGCTGTGTAGGTTTTGTCTTTAATTCCCCTGCAGCCTTCAAATATGGCAGTAATGTAACGTGAATATAGGCAATATTTTCTCTTCCAACTTCTCTTTTCAATTGACGGATCGCTTCAATAAATGGATCGCTTTCAATATCTCCAATAGTTCCACCAATTTCAGTAATTACAATGTCAGAATTATTTTCTTCAGCCGCTTTTATAACATTATACTTGATTTCATCAGTCACGTGAGGTACTGTTTGCACTGTTCCCCCCAAAAACTCTCCACGACGTTCCTTTGCAATAATTTTTGACATAATTTTTCCAGTCGTCAAGTTATTATACTTTGTCAGATTTTCATTGATAAATCTTTCATAATGTCCCAAATCCAAGTCAGTTTCCGCTCCATCTTCTGTAACAAAAACCTCTCCATGCTGATAAGGGCTCATAGTTCCTGGATCCACATTTATATAAGGATCAAATTTTTGAATTGTAACTTTATATCCCCGCTCCTTTAGCAATCTTCCCAATGAAGAAGCCACAATCCCTTTTCCAAGCGATGAAACAACTCCACCTGTAACAAAAATATATTTTGTCGTATTACTTTGTTTATCCATTTTTTCCTCCTACATTTTTTTATATATCTATTAATTTTATTTACTTCTGGCAATTTACTGAAATATCATTTTATTCTATTTTTTAACAAAATTTAGCAAACAATATAAAATATAGTTTCTACTTTTAAATAGGGTTTAGCAAATCATTGATTAATAATTATTTTTTTTTCACAAAAAAAGATGAAAAAAAAAATTTTCACCTTTTTAAACAAAATTCTTTTGAATTATTTCAAAGGAAATATCTCAAATTTTAAAATAAACTTGAGATAATTCCAAATTTAATTTTTTGTTTTATATTTTACTATCTTGCAGCTCCAGCTTTGTAAGCTCCATTTGATCCGAATACGTTTCTGATTTTATCTTTGTAGTATTCTTTAATATAGTCTTTTGCAGGTCCTAAATATTTTCTAGGGTCAAATTCTCCTGGTTTTTTAGCGAATACTTCTCTAATTCCTGCTGTGAAAGCTAATCTTCCATCAGTATCTACGTTAATTTTAGCTACTGCTGATTTAGCGGCTTTTCTTAATTCTGAATCAGGGATACCAATTGCATCTGCAATATCTCCACCATATTGGTTGATCATTTCAACAAATTGATGAGGTACTGCTGAAGAACCGTGTAATACGATTGGGAATCCTGGGATTCTTTTTTCAATTTCAGCTAAGATATCTAATCTTAATTTAGGATCTTCACCTGGTTTAAATTTGTGAGCTCCGTGAGAAGTTCCGATTGCAATTGCTAATGAATCAACACCAGTTTTAGATACGAAATCTTCAACTTCTTCAGGTTGAGTGTAAATGTGTTCAGCTGCTTTTACATCATCTTCGATTCCAGCTAAAACTCCTAATTCAGCTTCAACTGTAACATCGTGTTGGTGAGCGAAATCAGCAACTTGTTTTGCTTCTGCTACGTTTTCATCGTAAGGGTGGTGAGAACCATCATACATTACTGATGAGAATCCATATTCAACACAATCTTTTGCTTCAGCAAAATTTGGACCATGATCCAAGTGCAAAGCTACTGGAATATCTGATCCAGCTGCTTCTACATAAGCTGTTGCAGCTTTTGCAATCCATGGTAACATTTCTTTACCAATATATTTTCTTGCACCTGTTGATACTTGAAGAATTACTGGTGAACCTTCTTCAACACATGCTTCAATAATTCCTTGTAATTGTTCCATGTTGTTGAAGTTAAAAGCAGGTACTGCATACCCTTCTTTGTTTGCTTTAGCAAACATTTCTTTAGTGTTTACTAATCCTAAATCTTTGTAATGATATTTCATTATTACGCCTCCTAATATTTATTAATTAGATTAACTTCTTTAATTATATGTTACCAAATTTTTTTATAAAAATCAATAGAAAACAAAAAATAATTGTAAAATTATTAATTTATTTTATTTTGTCCTATCAAATCCTCTACAGTCATTCCCTTTCTAAGTACATTTTTATCAGTAAATCCAGGTATTCCTTCAATTCTTCCACGTCTTGAAACTTGCCAGATTACCCATCTATTGTTTTCTTTTATTCTAGGAAAATATTTATAATCTGTAATCCATATTTTATTTTTAGGAAATTCACCTTTTATATAAGCATTGTAAGTATTGTAATTCACATAAAAAATTACTCTTTTTTTATAATGCTTTTCAAGTTTATCAACCATTTCCTCTAAATTTTTCATTACATCCTTTTTTTTATATTTCTTTGTAGATATTTCCAAATCAATAATCGGCGGTAATGTCTTATCAGAGTCAGGAACTTTACTTATGTAAAAATCCGCTTGTGCCGCTCCGCTGCTTGTCATTGTAAAAAAATGATATGCTCCAACTACAAAGCCATTTAATCTAGCATTATTCCAGTTATACAAAAAATCCGTATCAAGAAAATTCTGCCCTTCAGTTGCCTTTAGTATAATAAATTTGTATTTGGGATCTACACGAGTCCAGTTTACCTTTTCCTGATGGTGTGAAATATCCAGTCCTTGCGTTTTATAGCCTGCCATTTGTGCCAGAATTTCATTGTGGTACAAATATCCGCTAATTTCCAAAAAACCTGCTATGCCTCCAACAATTATCATAATTACTAAAAATTTTATAAATTTCCCCATATCTTCTCCATTCAGTTATTTAATAACAAAATTTTTTTCAAAGTCGCTCAAAATTGCCCAAAGTTTTTAGAATATTTTTAAAAATCTTCAAATTAAACAAACTTCAAATTTCAGTAATACAGCCGTAATTTTTGAGTTCAATTTTAAAATAATTTCACTCTAACTTATTTTACACTGCTAAGCTTAATTTTTGAGCGGTTTTGGCAGTTTAGGAAAAAATCAGATTAGCTTGATATTAATTTATAGCCTTTGTTATTTTATAACTGTCATTCCGCCCATATATGGCACTAATACTTCTGGAATTTTTATAGTTCCATCTTCCTGCTGATAATTTTCCATAATCGCAAGCAATGTTCTTCCTACAGCAAGCCCTGATCCATTTAAAGTATGAACAAAATGGCTCTTCTTAGTTTCTTTTTCCCTATATTTAATCATCGCACGTCTAGCCTGAAAATCTTCCGTATTTGAACAAGATGAAATCTCTCTATATTTATTTTGGCTAGGTACCCAAACTTCCAAATCATAAGTTTTTGCCGCACTAAATCCTAAATCTCCACTGCAAAGCGCTACTACCCTATAAGGCAGCTCCAATTTCTGCAAGATTTTTTCTGCACTATTTACCATTGATTCAAGTTCATCATAAGAAGTTTCAGGTTTTACAATTTTTACCATTTCAACTTTATTAAATTGATGTTGACGAATTAGTCCTTTTAAATCACGTCCACCTGAACCAGCTTCTTTTCTAAAACAAGCCGTATATCCGCAATAATGTTTAGGCAATTCTTCTTCGTCTAAAATTTCTCCATTATGTAAATTTGTAAGTGTTACTTCTGCTGTTGGGATTAAATACATTTCTTCTCCTTCGATTTTGTAAGCATCCTCAGCAAATTTAGGAAGTTGTCCAGTTCCAATCATCATTTCTTTTTTTACAAGCTGTGGTGTAAAAATTTCTTCAAAATCCTCTTCTTGAGTGTGAACATCAATCATAAAAGCAATTAATGCTCTTTCTAATCTAGCAGCCGCATTTTTATAAACTGTAAATCTTGAACCACCAAGTTTCGCACCTCTTTCAAAATCTAAAATTCCAAGATTAACTCCTAATTCATCGTGAGATTTTATTTCAAAATCAAATTCTCTTGGAGTTCCCCATTTTCTTACTTCTACATTTTCATCTTCATCTTTTCCAATTGGTGTCGTATCACTTAATTTATTTGGAATTGTATAGGCAAGCTGCACTTGTTTTTCATCAATTTCAGCCACTTTTTGATCCAATTCCTTAATTTTTGCACTTACAGTTTGCATTCTGTCTAGCAATTCAGCAGGATCTTTTCCTTCTTGCTTATATTTTCCAATTAACGAACTTGATTCATTTCTTTCCTTTTTTAACATTTCAACTTCCTGAAGCAAGTTTCTTCTATCTTCATCAAGTTTTAACAATGAATCCAAATCAAAGTCACTATTTCTATTTTTTAAATATTCCTTGATTTTATCAGCATTTTCCCTTATGTATCTCATTTCTAACATAATTCTTTTATTTCCTTTCTTTAATTAAAATTTTCAATATATTTATACAATATTTTTTTACTTTCACTCAAATCTTCAAAATTATAATTTTTATCAAATTTTATTTTTTCCACATTTTTAACATTATACTTTTCCACAATTTTATCAAAGTTTTCCACATAAATTTTTTTATAAAGTTCATCAACGTGATTTTCCACAAAATAATTTAAGTTTTCCACATTTTCAAAATTTAAAAATGTTAAATCAGATTTTGTAAAATAATTTAAGATATTTTTTATTATCTCATCTATTTTATCACGAATTTCATTAAATTTCGAGTTATTTTCAATTTTAATTTTTTCTATCATTCTTTCCGCAAAAAAAGTTTTCACAAATTTATTCACATCCATCGAAATCAAAGAATAGTTATACAGTATCTCAAAAAATTTACCTTTATCCCGATACAGCAATTCATTTCCCAATTTTACCGCAAAAACTGACTCTTTATTAAAAATGCTCCTTCTAAATCCATCCACCAGTTTCGACATTTCAATTTTACTTAATCGCTCTATCTTTTTTTCTTTTTTCTTAAATGTTTCCAAGAACTGCCCGCCTACAATTTTTTTTATATTTTCATTTTCCTTATTTTCAGCAAAATAAATATATGCAAGTTCCAATATAAACGACGGCTCTTTTTTAATAATTTTAAAATTTTCATCAATTTGATAATATTTTCGTTTTTCAAAATGATTTTTATATTTTAAAATAAATTGTGAAAAATTCTCTATATTTAAAAATACATTTTCACTTTCTAAATTTTGATTTTCGGCCAAAATCAGATTCCTCCCTCCTGATTATTTCTATTTTAAGTTATCAGCAAAAATTTATAAAATTCTATTGTTTATCTGCATATTTTTCAATTTTTATTTTTTTGACAAGATACTTTGACTTGCCACATGAAGACATTACATAATTTTTACAATTTACTAAAATTTTTATTCACCTTTTATTTCTCAATAATTTTAAATTCCATTTTCAAAATCAATAAATTTTCTATATTTTCATCAATTTTGACAATATCCTTTTCTGTTGTCAAGACATAATCATAACTTTCAGCCTTTTCCTTTATTTCCAAAATTTCCTCATTTGTATAAACGTGGTGATCTGAAAATTTTATTTCTTCAATATTATTCGGATTCAATTTTTTTATTGTTTGATAAAATACGGCTGGATTAGCAATTGAAGAAAAAATCAGCACATTTTTACTTTGAATAACTTTCAAAGGCAATTTTTCATTTCCAATTTTATTTTCGCTATTCATTTTACCAAATTTTTCATTATTTTCAAAATTTAATTTGTAAAAATAACTTTCCTCAAAAGTCGCAACAAAAATCGGCTTTCCATATTTTGCCAATCTTTCCTTAATTTTCCCAACTTCACCTTCCAAAACATAATTACTTTTCGTAATAATAATCTCATCAGCCCGCCACAAAGCCTCCAGTGACTCCCGCAACCGCCCTTTCGGCAAATAGTCATCCATTCCAAAAGGATTTGTAGCATCAATCAAAATTATATTTTTATCTTTCCTCAATTTTCTGTGCTGAAAACCGTCATCCATGATAATTGTTTCAACACCACACTTTTCCTTCAGAAAAATCGCACCTTCATAACGATTTCTACAAACTACAACAGGAATTTGAAAATTTAAGGCATGTAGATAGGCTTCATCTCCTGATTCTCTTGGAATCGCATAAATCTTTTTTTCATCTCTTACAAGCAGTAGGTCTGTTGCCCTCTTTCCTTTGTACCCTCGGCTCAAAATACCAACCTTTTTATTTTTTTTCAAATACTTTTGTACAAAATACTGCACAGCCGGTGTTTTTCCAGTCCCGCCTGCCACAATATTTCCGATACAAATTATTTCCACTCCATCAACTTTTTTTTCCTTAAAAATTTTCAAATCATAAAGTTTATTTCGTAGAAATACGATAAATCCATATATAATCGACAATAATTTCATTAATTTTTCCTCAATCTAATTTTTCTAATTAATTTTCCACTAAACCTTTGTAAATTGTTTCCAGCCTTCTAAATCGGTTTTTTATTCCAGATTTGGAAATTTCCATTAAATCTGCCAGTTCCTGCAATGACATTTCCTGATTTTCTAGCCGTAATTTCGCCGTTTCACTCAACACATCCGTCAATTCAGAAAGTCCTAATTTCTGGTCAATTACTTTTATCATATTAATCTGCTTTTCAGAAGCCGACAATTTTTTCGTTTCATTTGCAATTTCCCAATTCATGTTTCTATTAATTTTATTCCGAATTTCCTTATTAATTGTAACTTCCTCAAATTCAAAAAATGAATTTATTCCGCCAATCAAAAAGATTATATCCAAAATATCCTCTGAATTTCTCAAATAAACAAGGCTCTTATTCTTTTTCTCCGTCTGAAAAACCTTTTTCCCCATCTGCTTAAACAAATAATACAAATAAGTGGCAGAATCTTCACTATCTACAAAAAAATCCATCGCATACGCTTTTTCTGGAGACTTTATATATCCACAGCTAAGGAAAAATCCCCTGATTATGCCAGCCAGCTTTTTTTCATTCTCCACAACTGAAAAATTTTTGTGAAAATATATTTTTTTTAAAAATGATTTGTATTCCTGCTGGTCATGCTGAGTTGGAAAAAGTATGACTTCATAGAGCTTGTGTGCTCCAAGCCGTTTGCTAATAACGTATTTTAACTGAATTGGAATGTCTGTTACTGCACGTAAATTTGAATAAATTCTTTTAGCAAGTGACACATTTTCTGTGCTGAAATAAACTCCGTGTTCTGTAATTACATTCTTTGCTATAAAAATCCCAAAAAGTTCTGCATAAATATTCTCCTTATCAGAATTTTCCAAATTAAAGATTTCCCTTTTTAAATTCGCTGAATACGACAATTTTACCCCTCCTTTACATTTTCATTTAACATTTATAAAAGCCTAACAATTACGATAAAAACTGTATTTTTACGTTTTTACTTTTCTTGTCTTTCTCCACTCTCTGACAAGGGGTCTTGACCCCATAAATGCTGCTGTTAGACCAGTCTAATAATTTACTTTTCTAGGATTTCCTGCCTTATCGTAGTAAGTCCAAGTTCCTGTTCTTCTTCTGCCTCTGAAACTTCCGTCAAATCCAAGGCTTCCATTTGTATAATAACCCTTTACAGTCCCAGTTTCTCCATCTAGATTTGCTTCATATAAAGGTCTTCCATTTTCATAATAAACATTCATTTTCCCATTTACTTCATCATTTACATAATTAATTTCAGATTTTTTACCTCCGCTTGTATTCCATTCGGTAAACAATCCATTTTTTTGTCCATCTGAGTAATTTCCTTGTGATTTTCTTGAACCATTTTCATAATATTCAGTCCAAGTTCCTGACATTTTGCCATTTGTATAATTTCCAACTGTTTCTTGAGCGCCTGTTTTAGCATAATATGAAGTATAACGTCCATCCAGCTGATCATTTTTGTATTGATATTTTTTCCAGACTTTCCCATTTTCAGTATAAACAGTCCATTCTCCTTCTTTTTTCCCATTTACATAATTTCCCAATGTAAATCTGTTTCCGTTTGCGTAATATTCATCATATTTCCCATTTAATATTCCATTATTTAAATTAACAACAAGTCTTCTTCCGCCTTCTTCCATAATTCTGTATTCTCCACTTCCTGTCAATTCATAAGTACTTGCATCAACTCTTTTTACATCTTCCGTATTTTGAGAACTAAGTTGTGACAACCTAACTTTTCCAAAATTTGTCCCATAATTTGCAAATACATCTTTTCCATAAGCAACTGCTGAAAATATCATCATTCCAGCAATAAACAATATTTTTTTGCTATTATTTTTTTTCATTTTTCAATCTCCTATTATTTTATAAAATCTGTTTTTTTATTTATCGATTTACCTTTTTACATTATAACAAATTTTTCTCATTTTTTAAACTAAATTATTTTTTGATAATTTATCCTAATAAATGTATACTTTCATCTCCTGAAATATTTCTTATTTTAATTCTAAGTGGCTTTTTTACAAATTTAATTTTTCCATTCCAAAAATTTTTAGTTTTTATACCATTTTCTATAGTATAGCCTAATTTATTTATTTTTATTTCCTCATCACTATGCCAAATACCTTTGTCTGATGTACAATCTAAAGATATCATTTCTATCAATTCAAGTCCCTCTTCACTAATCTCAATGAATTTAGTTTTTCCACCTTTCATTATGAATTGGGCTTTCATTTTTTCATTATATTCATTTATTTTTCTTATTATTCTATCACTAACAAAACTATCTATAACAATTTCATTATTTGAAATATGATATTCTAATATATCATCTATAACTGTTTCTGATAGTATTTCTTTTAAATCTCTAAGTTCTATTTCAATTTCCCTTCCTAAATTTTCTTTAATAAAGTCATTTATTTCCTTTTTATCTATTATGTCTATATAATAAATAATTACCTTTTTTATTTCATCAGGAAGTTCAGGTATTGCTAAATTAATTACTTTATTTATTAAAACTATATCAAGCAATTTAGTAGTAGAATCCATAAGATTAGGAACATATACAGGGACTAAACCTAATTTACTGTCATTAATTGCCCCCTCCCAAAATTCAGACACTGAGTCTTCATTTTTCAATCCAGAAATAAGAGATTTGATTTTATCCATTGTTTGAACAGGATTTCTATATAAATTTACTCCATCTTTTATATCCATAATTTTAAATGATGCACCAGTTTCCTTTAATCTATCTCTTGTTGTCTCAATAGAATTTACACCTATATCACAATGAATAAATTTTCTTCCTAAATCATTAGCAACTTTTGCAGTTACTCCTGAACCTCCAAAAAAGTCAGCTACAATCATACCTTGATTTGAAGAGGCTTTTATTATTCTTTCCAATAATTTCTCTGGTTTTTGAGTAACATAATTAAGCCTTTCAATTGCTTGCGAATTAATATAAGGTATATCCCAAACATCCCTCATAACTGAATATCTATAAATGCCATTTTCATCTTCAAAAAACTCTGTATTTGATGCACCATAATTTACAATTCCTGGTTTTCTACTTTTAGATTTAGTATATGATTTTTCAAATAATTTATTAAATATCTTTTCTTCTCTATTGATAGTATAAAAATATATTACATCATGCTGCTTATTAAATTCTCCTTTAGCTCCTGAAGCTGTACGATAAGACCAAATAATTTCATTTAAAAAATTATCTTCTCCAAAAATTTCATCCATTAGTATTTTTACATAATGGCATATATGCCAATCTAAATGGACATATATAGAAGCTGTTTCTGACATTATAGATTTAATAGCCATAAGATTTTCATACATCCAGTTTAAGTATACTTCTTTATTCCATATATCTCCATACATTTTTTCTTCAAAGGATTTCAAATCTTCTATTTCAAGTTTTTCTTCAGCTTTTTTTATTGTTTCCACTATCTTAGGATTTCTTCTTAGATAAACTGTTTTTGCATAATCAGCTCCACTGGCAAAAGGAGGATCTATATAAACTAAATCAACCTTTATATTATTTTCTTTTAAATATGCACAGGCAGATATACATTCCCCACGAATAACAAGATTTTCACTTTCTTTACCAACTATTTCAGTAACTTCTGTTTCATATAAAGGAAGTCCTCTTTCTATCCTTTCTTTTATTTCATTGTTATCTGCATATTTTAATATTCTTTTTGTTCTTACAAAATTATCTAAAAGTGCCTGTCCCTGTATAGCATCTTTAAAATAGGGAACATATTTTATAGCCATTATTTTTCCTCCTTAAAAAAATTTTTAATTTTTTCGTTTATTTTTCTTATCCTATCATCTTCTTTTAATTTTTCTTCTATGTACAAATAATCAAATTTTGAATATCCATATTTTTTATTATTACATTTTACAAAC